>Ga0136643_10004994_pt1 | contig 18554 bp, 15 predicted proteins | sample TergutLab28metaG_FD_96883 | JGI IMG/M metagenome (GOLD analysis project Ga0136643, IMG submission 96883) | Labiotermes labralis P1 segment gut microbial communities from Petit-Saut dam, French Guiana - Lab288 P1 (version 3) (version 3) | ecosystem: Host-associated > Arthropoda: Insects >...
ACTGAATCTTTAATGGTGCGTTTTACTGTCATTAGCTAGTCCTCGCTTTGCGTTTAAAAGTACCCCCTATAGTCTATATACGCAATTTTCCGAAAAAAACCTGCTAGATTTCGAAACTTTTTTTGTGAAAGCGCCAGTCATTCGAAGTTGTAGAATTTTAGATACATCGAGTTTAACAGATTTCAGAACAGAATTCAACAAAAAACTGCACTTCGATTTCTCGAAATACAGTTTCCTATTTAGCCACTTTCATCCATGTGTTGTAAAAACAACTTCTTTGCCAAGGTATGAACACTTGTTGCACCATAAGCTTCTGTATCAAGCTCTTTGGCTAGTTCGGTCTGAGCTAGATTTAGTTCAAAGGTGACTCGAAGAATTTTCCTTTTTGCCTTCTTCTTGGCACGGATCGCATAGTCAGTGTGGCGGTATTCTTTTTTAGGCATCCACTCACTCTCCTATTTATCTTGCTTTCTCTTTTTCGCGGTTAAAGCAAGTCCTGTTCCTGTTAAAACAGCTCCACCTAGTAAAGCTGAACCTGCAATCGCACCTGTTTGTGGTAGATTTGGTCGGCGGTTTGGCTCCGTTGGTCTTGGGACTGGCACTCTGGCTTCTTCTTCCGTTGGATCGGTTGATTCGGTTGGACAGGTTTCCAGTTCTGGACACTCTGGTTGGGTTGGACATTCGCCTTCTTCCGGACAGGTCGTTGGCGGAGTCGTCTCTGGAACGGTTGGTGTAGGGATTCTTACCACCTCATCGTCCTCGTCAATGACTGGACGGTCACTTGGCTCACCTGTTTCTTCATCGATGATTGGTGGACCATATAAATGGGCTCGGTTCGGAACTTCATCGTCTTCGTTTCCTGCTAATACGATCACTTCAAAGGTCACGTTGGTATTTCCTGGTGGTAACGTAGCTAGGTAAACACGTAGTTCCCCTGTTACTGGATTGAAGACGTAGTCAGCTAAACTTCCATTGATACGAACGCTTCCTGGAACGAATTCAACCAGATCAAGGTTTAAGATGTCCACCACCACAAAGTCGTATAGGTTTTCGTTGTTTGGATTATTGACCGTTAGGCGGTATTCGATCACATCTCCTAGCTCTGCCATCTGACGATTCGCTGTTTTCGTTAAGGTTGGATCGGATAAATCTGGATCCGTAGGTTGAGTTGGAGTCGGCTCTGTCTCCGTCGGCTCAGGCACTGTGGTCGGTTCTGATGGAGCGCTTGTTTCCGGTACAGTCGTTGGTTGGGTTGGACCGGTGGTAGCTGGGACGGTGGTTGACTGTGGATCCTCTTCTAGGATGATTTCCTCGTCGTCTTCTCTGATTCGATCGCGCTCACCGTCATCACCTGGAGGTCCGTAAAGGTAAGCTTCGTTGACAATCGAACCTGGTTCTACCCAATCGGCAAGATCTGCGACAAAAGTAATCACAATCGTGCCATTAGCTGGTAACACATCTAAACGGATTCGTAATTCATCCTCGTATTCTTCAATGGTATAGCCCAGGTCTGGTGTCACAACGATATTTCGAACATTGACTAAAGCACCGTTAGCTAGGTTGTCAATGGCTAGGAAGTCGTATAAATTAACAGCGTTTGGGTTAGATACAGTGATGGCATAACCAATTTCTTGATCGCGGGATACGTTACCCGTTAGCACACCGAATTCACAAGACGTTTCTTCGACTAATTGAAGTAGTCTAGCAATTAGGCTGTCTGCTTCCACTGGCTCCAGTGAGCATACTTCTTTATCCAGGGTCGGATCTTCTAAGCCTGGCTCGGTAGCTGGAACTGTCGTTGGTTCTGATGGCTCTGTCTCTGTCGGAATAGGATCTGTTTCCGTTGGTTGGGTTGGGGCCGTAGTTGGCTCACTTGGATCGGTTGTAGCAGGTTGGGTATCTTCTGGAGCTGTTGTGTCTGGAATTGTGGTCTCAGGAGTAGTTGTCTCCTCAGGAGAGGTGGTTTCAGGCACTGTGGTTGGCTCTGGATCTTCTTCAACCGTAATTAACGCATTGTCTTCCGTGATCACATCTCGATCACCTGTTTCCCCATCTTCCGGTCCAAATAAGTACGCCGTATTCGGAATTTCATCGTTCTCATCTCCAGCTAACACCATCACATCAAAGGTAATGATGACACCTGTAGCTGGCAGTTCAGCTAAGTACACGCGTAATTCACCTGTCTCTTCGTTGAAGGTGTAATCTGCTGGTGACGCGGCTATTCTACCGTCGATTTGTACGTTGCCGAGGAAATCTACTAAGTCTAAGTCTAACGTATCTACCACTAAGAAATCGTAAATCGTTACATCGTTTGGATTGTTAACCGTGATGCGGTAACGCGCCGTTTGACCAATTTCTGCAGTTGCCGCATCTCCAAATTCACAAACTTCTCCTTCAAGTGCGATCAGTTGTAGAACTAATTCGAATAGACTGTCCACTTCCTCAAGCACACACACTTGTTTCTCCAAGGTTGGATCAACTAGATCCGGCTCCGTTGGTGCAGTGGTTGCTGGAGCTGTCGTCGGTTCTGATGGATCCGTTGGCGTCGTTGGCGCTGGAACAGTCGTAGGTTCAGGCGCCGTTGTTGGCTCCGATGGATCCGTTGGCGTTGTGGTTGCTGGAACCGTCGTCGTCTCAGGTACCGTCGTTTCTGGAACTGTGGTTTCTGGTTCCGTCGGCGCTGTAGTAGGCTCTTCCTCTAGGATAATCACCTCGTCGCAATCCTCAACAAACGTACGATCACCCGTTTCTGGGTCGTAGTCGTATAAATGAACCACGTTCAATACTGGTCCAACTGGCGTTCCTGGCGCAACGCGTGCTTGGAAAGTAATCGTTACACTTCCATCAGCTGGTAGGTAGTCCAGCAATACACTCAACTCGCCAGTTGTGCTTAATATTTCATAACCAACATCTGGATCAACCTCGATATATCTAACACCGATTAACACTCCACCCGCTAAATTATCCACCACTATATAATCATATAGATTTACTTCATTCGGATTCGTCACCGTTAAAGTATAAGTCACATACTCGCCGATTTCTACTGGCGTTCCTGGCGCTACATTAACACCTTTCGTAATCGATGGGTGTTGTAGCACAACAACAATCTCAGTATCTCGTCCGCATTCCACTTCATCCTCACCATCAACACAGTACAAGATTGCCGTGTTTGGAATGGTGCCTGGAATTGGCTCGTCGTTGTCGTTTTCGAAGACAAAACGTCCGATTGATTCGCTAATAAAGCCATCTGGATGATTTGGATCAACTGGGAAGTAAATATTCTGATCACTATCTATTGTCACTACCTCTGTAATTGTTACTCGAACGGTATAAATAATGCCTGGAATTAAGCTATCTCCCAGGTCAGGATGAGTATGAACGTCAATTGGTGCTGTTCCTGTGCCCGTTGCAACCACGTTGCCATTTTCATCCTCTATCACCCATGTTGCAGTATACTGACCATGGACTTCAAACTCTGGACGACCAACAGTAATTACACTTGGATTCAGTACCGGCTCTGGTAATGTCTCCGAATCACAACGTATATATTCGCCTGAGTCTGGATTTACTATATTTGAGGCAACTATAGGACACATAGAAGAATCTTCCGTTATCCTCGTACCATCAATGTCGACAAATGAGCTGGTTCGCTGAATGTTGTTAAAAATAAATCCACTATCACCATTATTGTAGTCGGTATAATCCAATCCCCACCAATATCCATGCATATGAATTTCATAAATTCCTTGTGGAAGTAAGTGTTCGATATCTCTAAAAAAGGCATTTTCTACCTGACTATCATAGCCATATGTCCTAGGCATTACTGTCGTGCTAGGTATCGCTAACAGTTCTCCAGATGCACTAATGATAGCAGTGTGACGAACCATTGTAGAATGAACGTCAGTACATCTCGAAATACCTCCCCCTGCCCTACAAGCCTCTTCTGGCCAAAGACTATAATGTTGCCAATGGGTAAATCGGAAAACACTATTAAAGTTTGTTACCTGATAGTTGCCCAATACATCAATATTGGCTTGCTCATTTAAACGTCCTGTAGATGTATAAATTACAAAACGTGAAGACGTCCATATACCACTAGGCTCTATCCCCACATACCCGCTTGCATCTTGAGCAGAAAACAACGACTGATTCATCAATGCTTGCACAATTCCGATGCGAGCTTCTGGATCAATTGGTTCTTCGTCCTCATCCTCAGTCACCAACACACGCACGCTAAAAGTAATCTCAACTTCTTGTTGTGGTTCGATAGAGTCAATGTAAACACGCAATTCTCCCGTATCTATATCAAAACTCCAGCTTCCCGCTGGCGCAGGTTCACCGTCGATGTATAGCGTGTCTTCTAAAAACTCAACTAAATCAACGCGAATCTGATCGACAACTACTAAATCTTCCCATACATGCGTTACATTCGGGTTGCGAACGGTAATCGTATACTCGATCTCCTCACCTTCAAACACATATTCACGATCAGCCGACTTTTCAATCGTTGGTGGAAGTGGATCACTTGGATCTGGCTCAGCCACATGATAAGTCGTTTCACTTTCAATGTCATAATCCACACCATCAATGCGAATAATACGTGCTGTATTTTCAAATACCGTACGCTCTGCTAAATCTTCATCAATAACGGCTGGAATGATAATCGTAAATGCTTCTCCAGCTCCTAAGGTTGAAATGGTCCATTCAATACGGTTACCAGTCACACGGTAAGTCACTCGTGTATGTTCTGACAATGGAATCGCAGTACGGGCATCGTCCCCAAAGAATCCAAGTAACTCTTCCGCATCAAAGCTCATAAATGCCGGAATATTATCTTCAACCACAACGTTTCGAAGAGCTAATTCCTCATTGTTTTCAACACGAATTGAGTAGTTAACTGTACTTCCTACTTCCACCCCCGCAGGATTGGTCGCTGTTCCACTCGCTGGATCAGATTCTTTTGTGATGCTCACTTCACGTGGTAACAATGTTACTTGCGTATAAGGCACTTCTGCAATTGGCCAGTTAATTGGAGCCCCACCTGTTACTGGAAGCGTGGTGATTCGATACTGTGCTCTGTTATAGGCAATGTTATTATATAACGTATAATCATGAGGCGCACGCATATGAATATTCACAACCGTCCCTGTGGTAGGTGCAAATACAAACGGTTCACCATTTATTCCAGTTGATAAATCGATCGCAACTGCCGTGATTGTGCTTCTATCTGCTGGCTGCGTCGTTGTCCAAATCGCACCGTTTGAAAGGTTTGCATGAGCTGGATTACCCATTACATCTAACCCTGATTGAGTTGAGAAATAAACAACTGGCGCGATGCCGATTAAACGTGGGTGACTAAGATCAATACTTTCAAATGTTCCTTGCCAATAATCGCGCTCATTATGAGCATCCTCTAACACATCAAACATTACGAGATTCATTGTCTCATCTTCCTGTGGGCCTACATACTGTAAACGGTAGCTATAAGTTCCGCCTGGGAGAACTGCCGTTGACATGGAATAATAAGCATCCCCTGTGGCACGAACCATTTTTCTGAAACCTAACTGATCAGATGTGACTGGATCAACCGTTACTGTATTGAGTGTTGAAATGGTATTACGCTCGTTTGGATCTACTCCACTTGGGAAATTAGACATCCAGCCTTGCTCTCCTGGAGTAAATGCGCCTGTCGTGTTGTTTGCATTAGTATGTCCTTGGAACAATTCACCGCTTCCTGACTGATAAGAAGCAAGATTACGCAATTGTGTACCGAAAAGTCCAACACTTGACCATGGATAGAAAACATCAAAATCAACCATAAACCCTGTTCCGCCCATCCATACATTAGTACCAACCATGTTGTTCGTGAGTGAATTGGAATCTGCATTTCGCCAGTTAGTACCGATTGTATCTGCAGTCGCTCGAACACGAATTTCTATTAATGTTCGTCCACTATTTTGCCAATTTTCATGTTGAAAAACCTCAAAATCAACTATTTGTTGATTGACATTACGTGCAACTATACTTGTCGGATCTAGAAGAGCACCCATTGGCAATAAGTCATAAAAGATCCCCTCTGTCTGCTCTGGAATCAATAATTGAAATAATTCATCTGAGAACCCTGAATGACTTACTAGGTTATTCTGAAGAACAATACGATATGGAACAACCACTCTTGCATGTTCTGGTTGTGAGACAACATTAGGATTACGAACTACTTTATGTAACGTCGTGTGAAAAGCAGGCCGAGTCAATCTTCGTGTATCAGTCCATCTTTGAGCTAAATGCGGACCAAAAATTTCACGATCTCTAGCAATAAATCGTTCATAAACTGTTCCCAAATAGTTACTTTCTTGTAGACGATTCATGCGATTTCCATTGTAGTCATACACAATTAAGGCAGCAAAATTCATCAATTCTACTGATTCTTGATTCTCAGTCAAGCTTAACACACGGTTTGTAGGGTTAAGCTGAATCCAAAACATCAAATCAAATTCAACTCGATAAATCCCATTATCATGAACAGCTTTAATCTGATGAATGTCTTTATCTGGCAAATCAAATATGCCACTACCCGGGCTAGTTCCAGGCTCATATGTTCTAAAATATTGCCATCCTTCTTGACCTAATGCTTGGTAGTAAAAGCGGATAGGTGACCTTTCAGCATTAGGAACTCTTAACGTCTGGTAAGGATTTCCCTCTTCATCTCTTGCGACGGTTGTTTCTATATAGTTGTGAATGGATATTCGATCAAAACGAAAATCTTCTGGTTCTAAACGATGCATTCCTGCATGTGGCCCAGTAGCTATATTAAGATAGACATGGTCATCAATTAAAGTTGTTGTAAAGGGATCCCTTCCATTATTTGTATATGAGAATCCTCGTGCATAAGCACTGACCATCCCACCTTGAGGAATACTAGCCGACTCACCTCTATCAAGAGTAGGAAGTACAGCAGAGGTACTTCCACCCATTTGTTTATGTATAGCAAATAAATTTCCAGAATAGGTAAATGCCATATAGTTAAAAACAGCCGTATCAGAATCACGCCTTTCTAAAATTGGATTTGCAACTGGATCTGTCGCATGATCGATAGGCGTATATACGACTTCCATGCGATTCTGAACGGTTTGATCTTCCTCTCCTGTTCGTCGATATTGGACAATGATGTCCTGATATCTTTGGTTGGAACTACTCAGTGGTCCTGGAATATTTACCTGCCAATTGCGAGCAAGAAGTTCGTTGAACTCTTCCGTTGCTCCAGTAGTAAAATTAGTTAAAGCTCCGAGATGGCTCATTTGTGCGATTGCACTCCACGCCACTATTTCACCGTCAACCATACTTCCGTTTCCTGATGGATTGTCCACTAAACGTGCAGAAAATGGCTGAGTTGTTGTGCTAGTTGTGCCATAAGCAAGACGATAGCGAACAAAGAAATAGTTTCTAGCATTTTCGGGTCTAGCTCCCCATGCAGGTTGCCAGTTCTGATAAAGTTGTTGAGTCGTTTTTGTATTACTTCTCGGTACTACTCGTGTTGTTAAATCCAAGCTAAGTTCGTTACTTTCAACTGGTTCACGACCGTGATTAGAAGCAAAGGTTACAGTTGCCGTAAACTCATTAGTAAAACCATTCGCTGTTTGAGATGGCAAATATCTCATTAAAAATTCTATTCTTAAGTGCGTTTCACCGCTTACAGCCACAAAGTTTGATATAACAACTTCATCGGCTTCAGAATCTATCGTGTAGTTGAACGCTGTATCTCCAGGCAATGGAACGTGCATAGATGGTAGTCGGTTATTGATAGATTGACCGGACGAACTACCATCTAATTGTGTTTGCAAAATCAAATTCCCATCTCGGTCCTCAAACAAAGCACGCGGTAATCTAATCTCAATATCTCCTGGCGCATAAGTGTTCGTACTTAGCGGTGAGAAGTTTAGTTCAAAAATATGACTTTGCCTTGTATTAGCCCTAGGATCAAGTGCCAAGTGATCTTCGCTATTATTGGCTTGCCAACCTAAAGTCAGTTGACCCTGCGACAAGCTAGAAATACCTTGTTCAACCAGCGATTCTATCGCATTTACCTCTGCCTCTGGTGGTCCCCGATCAAGGTCTGTATGATGGTAACCACCGTTGTCACCCATTGCTCTTTCCTCAGGTACGACGACCTCTACCTCGTCATCCGGCACGATGCTACCTGGTGCCACTTGACCACCCACCGAAAAATCTGTTCCATCTTCTGACATCTCTTCAATGGATGCATCAGAGAAGATGGCAGCAAAAATTGGATCCAGTGGCAATGCTCCAAATAAAAGAACAAGTGCCAGAGTGATAGTAAGCTGTTTTTTCATCTTTTTGATATACCGTATCATATACATTCTCCTTTTCAAAAGCCCTCCAAGCCTCACCGAAAGGCATCACTTTCTCATATTTTTCATTATACACCCCGTCGACCCCAAAACACCAAAAGTTACGTGAATAGCCCTTTTTTTTACGTGAACTCCTTTTTTCATCCCAAAAACAAAAAAAGCCCAAAACTTAGTCACGTTTTGAACCTCTTTTTTGAACCTCTTCATCAACTAATTTTACAAAAGGATCCTCCCTAGCGACTCTCTCAACATAAGCATTAACCTGTCAATTTTTTTACTTCACCTATGCTTAATCCGGTTCCTTTGGAAACTTTTTCACTGGAAAGCCCCATTTGAAGAAAGTTCTTTGCTGTTTGAATCCCCTTGTCAAAAATCTCTCTATCGTATGAAAATACTTCTGCGAACATATCTCTTACCTCCCTTCTTTCAAAGAATTCGATTAAATAACCTTCTTCTATTAACTGGTCAATAACATCGTTAATGTGTCGTCCTTCCTCCTCGACCAATTGAACAAAACGACCATAAGCTGCCACCGAGTTGTTTCCGCTGTGATCTGGTAGGTTGTCGTAATGAATGTTCAATACTTTGGCTTCTACCTGCACACTACCTAAATCTAAAGGTAGCAACTCTGGCATTTTTCCATTACCGTTATAAACCACGAAAAATTCTGCTTTTGGAATGTGAATCTGTTTACTACCAAATTTGTTTAACTTGTATTCTTTAATGAATTCTGTCACCAAAGTGACATAATATTCTAGCATCCGAAATACCATGTTCCCACACAAGGTCGATTGGTGTTCGATAAGGACGAGTAGTCGATGATCTTTCGTAAGAAAGGAAACGTCGTTATATAGTCTAGGCTTTTGTAATTTATCTTTTAACTGGACTGATTTGATATCTGATGGATCAAGCTTTTCTCCTGTTAGTAGTTCGTATAGCTGAACCACATGTTCTTCTTTCCCAAACATCAACGTAAAGGCCGAATCTTTTGCGTGTTGTCTCTCCATAAGTAGCTCCTAATATTTGGACAAATATAACAAGCCCCTACCTTGGATATTTGGTAGATGAAAATACCTACTACCTTTATATACGCGAAAAATCGAAAAAAACCTGCTAAATTCGACAATAAATTTGATGAAAACGCCCATCATTTTATCAACACACCAACATTGTATCTTATTATCTACACTCTGGCAAGAAAAAAAGTAACGCACTCCTCTTAGTACATTACTTTATCTCCCTTCCTCTCGCAAGCTCAAGGCTTCTTTAATCAACTTCAATCCTTTTGGAGAAATGGGACGTTTGTCGCCATTAGAAAATTCAACGAACATCTCTTTGCTGTTCACTGACCGAATGTTATTTTTGTTCGCAACAACACTTTTATGAATTCGAATAAACAACGGATTGGCCTCTTCGATCTCTTTCACCTTCCCTGTAAAAAGAAGGTCACCATTCTCTAAATGTACCACCAGTTTTTTCTGAAGCGTTGACGTTTCAAAGAAAAGGATCTCATCCAATGGAAACAGGTGAAGCTTTCCTGCATTTTGAATTTTGAAAAACTTTTCTTCTACCGGCTTAGCACTGGAATAACGTTGATGCATGTTTTGCAAACAGTCGACAACGCCTTGCTGGATTTTTTTAGGCTCGGCATCTTTGATAATGTAATCTAGAGCTTCGACTTTATGTTTAAAAATAGACGGCGCTAAGCCGGAATGCGTCGTTATAAAGACAATGGATCCCATAAAGTCTAGGCGCCTAATGTGAACCGCTAGAGAAATGCCATCGATTTCATGCCCTAAATCAACGTCTAGAAAATAAAGACCAGCCAATTCAGGATGATTTTCTAGATGGTTCAATAGAATGGCCGGATTGTCTGTGGAAAGGACAATTTCCATGTCCAAATTTTCAATGACAATGTAATTGTTAATGTATTGCTCAAGTCGCTTCCGTTGTGTGGGATCGTCTTCACAAATAAAGATGGGCAGCATGGTTTTACCTCCCGATAAATATTTTTTGGATGAACTGATTCTCTACAATGGCGGTTTGTAAGGAAACATGAGGTTGACTTTCCGCTAATTCAGCTAAGTTGTTTAATCCAATTCCACGACCTTCACCTTTCGATGAAAACCCTTCTTGTTTAAGAACATAAAGCTTTTCAATGGTTGGTCGACAGGTGTTTTGGACCACCATCGTTATCCCTGCTTCTTCCTCAAAAATACTTATTTCAATGGCAGCCTTCGGAATTTGATCTTTGATTGCCATGACCTCTTCCATAGCATTGTCTAAAATAATACCCAGCATCCGGACTAAAGTGACACTATCTACCGATAGTTCGCTTATATCCTGTTCAATTTCTAAGTGAATCGAGACGTTGTTTTCTTGTGCGGTGATCACTTTACTAACTAAAATACTTTTAATCTCTCTCATCTTAATCCGCTCGAGATGATCCAAGGTGAAGTTTTGGTCGACGATGTTACGAGAAAGAGTTTGAATTTTTTCTTCAAAATAGTGCGTCAACCCCTCGTAATCTTTCTCTTTCACAAAGCTCCCTAAAGAGGTAAGAATGTTTTGATAGTCGTGTTTAAACTTTCGCATGTTGGTGGACTGTTTCTCGATTTCTTTCGTGTATTGAAATAAGGCACGTTGTTCGGCTTCTTTTTGTTCGACTTGTAGCTTATTCCCAATGGACCTGATATATAGAGCCACGCTTACAAGTAAAATGGCTGCAAATCCCAAACCAAAAAAGAAGAGTAACGTGTGAAAATGTCCTAATTCTAGATCTTGTGCATGAGAAACATCCAGTATAAATTGGAAACCAAAAGAAAGGTAGATGCTATGTAAAAGGAGGTTGGCAATCGTTGTTTGAATGGTTTTATTTTCATTGATCTTTTGACGTATTTTACCTGTCCACTTGACCAACAAATAAGTCGTAACAACTGGCGAAATCAAACTGATTATCCAAATATAAGGAACGGTTATTCCCACAGTTAAATCAGTAATTGAAATGGGATAAACAAGGAGAACCAAAAATAGAAAAGCGTTGGCACTGATTACACCAGCTAAAAAATTTAAGGTCGTTAAAATCGTTGCTTTTTTGATAGAATAGGACTTTTTAAAGTAGAGAAAAGCGAAAAAGCCTAATAACGTTGCCACATTGCTCAAAACAACAATAGAAGTCAGCTCCATGACTAGACCAGTCAAAAGAGCAACCCCTACAAAATAAGGAAAGTCTTTTATCCAGTTGCGATGATCTTTCGTTAAGATCTTTAAACAAATGGCTGTACAGATAGCGGACAAGCTAATATACATCGATTGGCTCATAAAATGATCCCTACTTCTTTCTACCATAAATTTCATTTTTCGCTCTTTATTATACCCACAAAAGGTCGTTTTAGCAAGAAAAGGAAAAAAGGGGGGCTATCTTGCTAAGGAAGGATGCAAATCCAGGTTGAATCATCCATTGTCCAATCCGTATCACAAATTCCCTGATTCATCCACATAAAAAGTTCCAAATCACTTGACTTGGAACGTTTATCATTTCCACCGCTACAGCAACCACTGCTATGTTCGTTATCACTACAGCAACTATTACTGGCTCCACCACAGCAGCTGTTCTTAACCGCTTCTAGTAAAAAAGCTGCCTCACCTTCTGCGAGACAGCATCTTTTTCGTATTAGATCACAAGCTCAATCACTTGTTCCCAAGCCACCCCTTCTCGACCAAAGTGACCGTAAGCAGATACTTGTTCGAAAACAGGTTTTCTTAAATCCAGCATGTTAATGATCCCTTCTGGATCAAGTTTGAAGTTTTTATTGATGATGGCGACCAATTCTTCACCGGTATGCTTCGAGGTTCCGAAGGTCTCCACTAAGATCGAGGTTGGTTGTGCTACACCAATGGCATAAGACAACTGAATCTCACATTTATCGGCTAAGCCATTAGCGACGATGTTTTTCGCAATGAAGCGGGCCGCATAGGCTGCTGATCGGTCCACTTTCGTGGCATCTTTTCCTGAAAAAGCACCACCACCGTGACGGGCATAACCACCATAGGTATCCACGATGATTTTACGACCTGTTAACCCCACATCCCCTTCCGGACCACCGATCACAAAGCGACCGGTTGGGTTAATAAAGAACCTCGTTTTCCCATCGATCAAGTTCACATCGACAACGGGAGAAATCACGTGTTTACGGATATCAGCATGAATTTGCTTCTGGGTCACGTCCTCATCGTGTTGCGTCGATACTACAATGGTATCGACACGAGCCGGCTGTCCTTCTTCGTCGTATTCAACGGTTACCTGTGTCTTCCCATCTGGCCTTAAATAAGGCAACGTTCTATCGTGGCGCACTTCAGCCAAGCGTTTGGCTAAACGATGTGACAAGGAAATCGGTAAAGGCATTAATTCTTCTGTCTCACGACAGGCATAACCAAACATTAAGCCTTGATCACCAGCGCCAACTAAAGCAGCCTCAGCATCTTCCTTGTGTTCTAAGGCTTCATCAACCCCCATGGCAATGTCATTGGACTGTTTCGACATTTGGACCATGACCGTACAGGTGTTGGCATCGATGCCGTAAGCACGGTCGGTATAACCAATTTCCGCGAGCTTTGCACGAACAATTTTTTCGTAGTCGACTTCCGCATTGGCAGAAATCTCACCAGTAACTAAAATCAAGTCTTTCGATGCCACGGTTTCACAAGCGACTCGCCCGGCTGGATCTTGTTCTAAGATCGCATCCAACACGGCATCGGAAATTTGATCGCAAATCTTATCTGGATGTCCTTCTGTAACGGATTCCGACGTAAATAATTTTCTTTGTTTTAATTCCATTTTGTTCACCTACTTGTTTAACACTCATTCTACCATTCATTTGCAACCCATCTATTTTAAGCCACAGATCACCTTTCGTCAACAAAAATTTCATAGCGACTAAAAACATCGTCTATGTTAAAGCCTTTTCGGGCAACGGATTGGACAATTCGATGCTTCCGTTCGTAATCGGTCAACTCTTTTTCAGCCGAACGTTGCCAGGCTTTTTCAATTTCACCATCGATCACCGCCAATTCCTGATCCGCGTCAAATAAATGATCGAAATCTCCGAGCATGTCATGGGAAATGCCTTTCTGACGTAAATCCATCACGATGCGTTCTTTACTCTTCGTGCCAGCTTCCACTTGGGATTCAATGTAGAGCTCGGTGTACTTGCTGTCATCCAGCAGCGCTGTTTCTAAAAGTTTCGACACCACCGCATCAATCACAGCCTTTTCCACTTCACGGGAACGCATCTTTTTTCGCATCTCTTTTTCTGTATACAGTCGATTGACTAAAACCGAGACCGCATAGGCATAAGCCTTCCCATAACTAAGATCGTTTTGAAGTTGGTCAAAGGCGGTGGCGTCAAGCTTCTTGCCTACCACCAAGCGGTATTCTATCACTAGCTCTTTATGAACACTCAGTTCTAGGTCGCCGCTATTAGGGTGAGAAAAGTTAACGTTGTAATGGTCCCTTTTGGTTGGCACACAAGAGGTGACCTTATAAAGATTCGTCTCTACCATTATCTTAAACAGTTCCTTTCGTGCCATTCGTTATGAGCAAAATCGCAACCGCTAGCTCGACTCGCATCGGCGTAGCTGACCTTGCCGTTACTCGTTTCAATGGCATTCATGTAAGCGTATCTTTTCTGAATTTCTTCTCGTAGTTGCCCTCCTTCAAATACCGGTCCGTGAGATGGAACGATGGTTGGAATCGTGCTGTATGCTTTTAGTCTTTCTAAAGACGCTAAGTGACGTTTAAAATCGTTCCAATCTGCTGATGGCAGGAGGGGTGTCCCATCTGGAATCGCCATTAATTCATCGCCAATCAACAAGAGGTCGTCGTTTAATTTCACCATCATCCCACAAGCCGAATGACCAGGTGACGGAATCAATGTGATGCGATGGAAACCAAAGGTAATGTCCTGTGGCTGCTCAATCTTAACCGTCGGTGTGAATCGGCTGTGATCGGCTCTCGGAGTAAACATAGTCAACGTCTCTTGAAATTTGCTACTTCCATAAAGGGGCAGCTTAGGTAAGGCCCGTAGTCCTTCTGCATGGTCGTTATGGAAATGCGTAAGAATGACCCCTTCAAGGGTTAGACCTTTTGCCTCTAGATCGGCCATGACTTCTTTTACTTGTGCTTCGTACCCGGTATCAATTAAAAAGGCTTTGTCTTCGTTGATCAATGCTGTAATGGTGACAGCAAACTGATGGCCTGGTTGTGGGTCGAAATGGTAACGAATCACGTTTTCTTTTAGTTGTTCTGTTTTCATCTTAGATCACCTCATCTAAATGTTACCCCTATTTTTCTATTTGTAACCCTTCGGTTCTAAAATAGTTTCTCAACATGATACCACAAATTGTAGCAATGATCCACGTTAGAGTGGTCACCCCTAAAAAGAAAAGAGGCAGCGATAGGTTCTCAATCAAGAAACCAACCGTTAACATGCCAATCGGTCCCGCTATTAATGAAATCATCCCGAGAAGGGCATTGACTTTACCCAGAAGGTGTTCCGGTACTTGTTGTTGCGTGAAAGCACCCAAACTACTATTGGTGAGAGAGAAGATCAAGAGGAGCAAGGAAAGGGCGAGATTAAACACCCAGAAAGCAAGTCCAACGTGTGGAATGAGGGGTGAAAAAGAAAGGGCGAGCAAGACACTTGTCATACCAATGCCACCCACCCATTTAGGAAGATGTTTAATAGCTAGCACCGACCTTAACCTCCCCGCTAGAATGCCACCCACTAACATCCCAATCGCTGCAATTCCGAAAGACAAGGTCACTTCTTGATCAAAGATCACACCGACAAGAAAGGGCAATCCCACCATAAAAATCGGTGGAAACAAGAAGGCATTAGCAGACGAAACCAATGCCAGTTGAAAGACGATGGGCTTTTCTTTTCTTAAAAAAATAAAACTTTCGACCATGTCGTTCTTAACCGTCGTAACAATCCCATCGCCAAGCCCTCGCCTCACGTAAGGAATCTTAATTTTAAGGCTGATAGCTGCTGAGGTTAAAAATAGAATCCCAGACGCGAAGGCAATGATTTCAATGGTGATCACCCCAAATAAAATCCCGCCAACCACCGAACCACCAATTAACCCAATGGCAGCAATGGCTTGCAGAATGCCGTTAGCTCCAACGAGCTGCTCTTCTTCAACGATACGAGGAACCGCTGCATTAAAAACCGTTTGGGCAAAGGTGGCAATGCTCATCTTTACCATGCGAAGCACCGTGATGTTAAACACGCTATAACTCCCTGTTACAAGCAACCACAAAAAGTAAAAATTAGTCACGGCTGTTATCACATCAAACAAGACGAGGAGCTTTTTCTTATTCAGTCGGTCAGCCAGCACACCAGCAAAAGGCGTGGTCACAATGGTCGGCAACTGGGACACGGCAAAGGTTATCCCAAGTACGGCTGCCGAGCCAGTCAAGTCGACTAAAAATAAAATCATGGCAAAACCTAAGATGTTCCCCCCAACCACACTGACCATCTTGCTAACAACGAGCAATTTAAAGTTTAAATCGAATTTTGGTGCTTTCATCCAACTGCTCCTTTTCCGTTTCTGTTGCTAGATCTGTCTCAGCCATTCCCGTAAATGCAGATTGAAAGCCTCTGAATTCTCAATGTGCAAATTGTGTCCCACACCGTCCAACGTCACGAAGGTCAACTGTGGCAAATCTTTTAATAACTGCCACGCATCTTCGTAGCCAACCGCATCGTCCCATTCCCCTGTTAACACACAGATCGGTTTTACAAAGCGCAATTCTTTCAACTGATCTTCAAAAGAAAAGCCATAACCCCTTTTGCGATAACCTTTCAGAAAAAAGGTGTCTGCCACCCTCAAACCAGACAAGATTTCTACCTCAAATCGGTGCCAATTCTCTTTGGTCGCGATCACGAACATAGCAAGGAAATTTTCATAATCAGCAGGCGACGTTATCATCGATTTCAACTCCGGATCAATGACGGCTTCCCCTTTAACAGGTAGCTTCCGTTTCGTATAATCTGCGATAACGCAAGGTCCCATCAAAAATAGACCGTCGATATGTAGGCTAGGATCCGAAGCAAGTCCGAGAGCTAAATAACCACCGTAAGAATTCCCAACAAGTAGAAAACTTTCCTCACCAATCACTTTGGCTATAAACTGCTTAACCACCTCTAACATAACGTCCGCATTTTCAATCCAATCGCGACGAGGTGTCTGTCCCATTCCAGGCAAATCCAAATAAATACGCCGGTAGCCCGACTCTTGCTCAAAAACGGGTTCAAGAGCTCCTTTCACTAACCGGTGATCCACCGCAAAACCATGCAAACATAACACGGGTTTTCCCTCACCGTGCTCTTCGTAGTAAACTGGTAAATCCTTAACGATGCATTCCATATTAATGCTCCTATTGCTATGTCATAACTACGGATCAAGCGTCACCTTTTGTTCTTGAGTTTCTTCTATGAAAAGTATATACTATTTTATACATCACAATTAGGAGCTGGTTTGAATGGAGAGACAAGCTATTTTAAATAGATTCATAGAGGAATTAAGAGAATCCCATCAGAATTATTTAGATGGGAAATGCAAACCTATTGAGGAGCTAGACTGGAGCATTCCATGGCACATTGCCGAGCCTCGCTCTGAATACCGTGTAGAATCTGAAGCTTGAACACCAATATGAATAATATCATAAGAGGAGTTGAAACAACATGGTAAAAGCAAGATTAATTGAACAACTTAAATCCGAGCTGCGACAGGCAATGAAAGATTTTGAAGATGGAAAAGGGATTCCTCTTGATGAATTCGATTGGGGATTACCTATGCATGTTGCAGACTCTGGAGGCGATTATCGCATTAGTCATGAAGCATGAACAACGATTGAATTTCACCCGTGGACATCGCTACAATTAAAATCGATTTATGACTACATTACAAATAACCTGCTGAATGAACCCGCTATGTTTTACTTACAAGACAACATCAAGGAAAAATTATCAATGATTTCTACCTTCCCTAATAGTGGAACATCCATCACCTCTTATCTTAATGATGTTGCCAATGAATTTTCAGAAATTCGTAAACTGAACGTTGGTAATTACACTTTGCTATATTTTTACACTGAAATCAGTGACATCGCATCAGTCGCACACATTTTTCATCAAACGCAAGATTATGGAAAAATCTTCCAATAGCCACTCACAACATCCTATCACTGGATGTTTTTTCTTACCTCAGCAGGGAAACTTATGTCCTACCCATTCACTTTCCTCATCATCTGATACAGAATTTTCTGTGTTCCCATGGTTATTTCATTGTTTGTAGACACCGTTTCAAATCCATGAGCTTCATAAAACGCAATGGTCGATTCATTGTCACAAAATACACAGATCAGACTGTGCGTGTAATTTTTCTCCTTAAGCCCTTTTTCGGCCATCTCTAACAAGGTGTGTCCTAGCCCTTTTCCCATAAAAGCTGGCAAAACATAGAGCGAGATAATCTCACCATCCTTTGGGTAAGCGTCTGTGATTGATCGACCAAAAATCGAAACACCAACCACTTGACGGTCTTTCTTTACTATCACACAATCGATAAAGCGATCACTTAACCCTTTCTTTAAAAATTCAACCCAATGATCATCTTGAAGCGATGACAAATAGGCATCATCCACGATCCCTTTGTAAGCAAATCTCCAGCACGTTGCTAGCGTCGCACTGATCTGAAAAAATTCTTCACTTTCTGGTGTTACTTTTATATACTCAAACCTTTCAATAAGTTCAGCACTTTCCTTATTTTTCACTTTCATAACCTCCAAATGCTTTAAGTTACTTCAACATCCTACCACAGGGTGTTTTCTATTTCCCCATCAATCTAAACTCATACAATCTAAACCACTTCAAATGATCATAAGGCACCCCTAAATCGACAGTCCCTACATGGACAAAGCCACATTTTTCATACAAAGCGATCGCAGGCTTATTTTGAGTGGCAACGTCTAGTCGAAGGCTCTTACATCCTAGAGAAAGCGCCTGCTCTTTTGCAAACGTCAACAGCCGACTTGATACCCCTTGATTCATAAAATCAGGATGGGTCACTAGCACACGAAGGACCATTACCTGATGATCTTTTGCCTCTACTTGCCATTCT
>Ga0136643_10004995_pt1 | contig 18553 bp, 10 predicted proteins | sample TergutLab28metaG_FD_96883 | JGI IMG/M metagenome (GOLD analysis project Ga0136643, IMG submission 96883) | Labiotermes labralis P1 segment gut microbial communities from Petit-Saut dam, French Guiana - Lab288 P1 (version 3) (version 3) | ecosystem: Host-associated > Arthropoda: Insects >...
AACGTCTAGTTTATATTTCATGTGTTTGTATTACTACATATATGTATTATGTTTCATAGTATTTCACCTGACCCCTGTTTTGATTCGGTTTGTCAAACTATGCGTATGTAGAGATCTCTACACTACGCGCGCGCGCATGCATATAGCTAGCCCTTAAATTCCATAGACAACCTGATGATGGCCAACACAGGCCGAAACATGTAGTTGTTTTCCATCACATTCATTAAATTACACCTCAGTGATTAAGTTGTGTTTGACTACATACCTTCTCCTAGCACATATGTTGGTATTACTGCCACAATGTAAAGAGGGTTCTGCGATAGTCTTGACGATAGTAGAGCGCATTTGAAATTATTAAATGTATGGTCTTCGTCTTTTCGTATTATTCGACGCGTACGCAGAATTTGCGAAAAGCGACTGTTAACTTCCTTGTGTCTGTCCGTCCGTACGGCTGTCCGTCTGTCCGCATGGAACAGCTCGGTTCCCACTGAACAGATTTTAATAAAATCTGATATTTGAAAATTTTTCGAAAAATCTGTCAAGAAATTCAAGCTTCAATAAAATCGGAAAATAATAAGGAAAAATGTACATGAAGACCAATGTACATTTTTTAAAATTATATTTCTCTCGGTTCCTCTTAGAATGAAAAATGTGTCAGACAAAAGTTGTAGAGAAAATTTAAATACGTATTTTATGTTCAATAAAATTTCCAAAATCTTGCTGTTTATGAGATAATTTGGAAAGATGTAGAGCGGGGCAGGCCACAGGTGCATGTTGGACAGCTAAGGCTACAAACACACACTGTCACTATATGTAATACTTATTGCTTTTCCACTGTAACAGTGGTTTCACAAACTCGCCTCTTTCTACCGCACATTGCCTCTTTTGTTGTTGTAGCAAGAGTCTATTGAGAAACTGCGTGTAGTGAGTGATTCCAACACTAGAGAAAAGTTACAGATACTTGTATTTCTGAATAAATGAAGCCATCCCTCCCACATTGTATGACTTTTTGTATTTACCCTGTTCTTTAAGAGTTACTAGATCTCTTAAAGCGCGTCCCAGTAATCTGAATGCCAAGATGAAGTCTACTTTACATTAGGAAATGTGTCTCTGGTAATCCTGGTCTTGGGATGTTCGGAGGGGGGTGTCTAGGAAGAATGATGTTTTGGCGGGTAGGGGGGGATGTGATGACGCGTAATCTGATAGAAATTTTTTTGACATCTACCTTGCAGATTTACACCCTTCTTCGTAACGTAAATGCGATTTTTTTTCTCAGTAAATATTTACGTCGGTTGCCCAGAAAATAAGGCTCCATGTATTTTTGTGGCCGGTAACAAAACGTGGAATGGGACATTTTTGACGAAACAAACCAGACGTTTCCGACATTTATGTACGAAGTTGTAAAGACTTTTGACAGATAGCACCATTGCAGCAGCGCCTTACAGTGGAGTGAGGCAAATACGTGAGATACGAACAACTGTAATTTTAAATGATCGTACCCAAAGCCACTAACCCATAGGCAAATTCCTGGACTTGGGTAGACGGGGCCCCTGCCTCAGATATGTCCACAAGCCCTATTCTAAAACGTTTCTGTACCTGCAGGTTTGCAGGGCATTTCAGTGACATGTGGATGCAAAGGTATTGTGCTTGAAACGCAAAATGAACATAGCTTAAATTATATTATGTAACTGTGAAGAAAGCCTGAGGACTTGGGAAAACTCTGTCACCATGCTTCCGATCATCCAGCTTCGGGAGGGATAGTAAGCTAAGTGCTGTCGCGCGCAATTGTGAGAAAGTATACCAGAGTTAATCCGAGAAGGAACTGGCATTTGCTGATGTGTAAAGACCTGCAGCTGTATAAAAAGTCTGAAAGGGATTTTATATTAATAGCAACAATATAATACAATGACTTGCATACTTGTGTAATTTCTATTAAACCTGCTTTTTTGTACATGAGAGTTTTCACATGCGAAATAAAAATTTATCTCAATTTCCATGTGTGCAGTTTTCGACGTAGAAAATATTATATTTAATAGGTCACTTCACGTGGAACATTGCTGTAGTCCATATTTAACATGAAAGGAAGGAAGCTACAGTACGACTAAAGAATTAGATAATATTCGTTTCTCAGCAACATATCTACAATTGTATTCAATTATGGTATGTAAAATCGTAAAGAATTTTTCAAAATGTTTGTGATCAAAAAGAATAGAAAGACTTGAAAAAGATAGAAAAAATGTTACAGGGTGAAGAAAGAGGCACTGGAGGAAAGAAACATGTTTAAGAGGGAAAGAGCAAGAGAACTCCAAATTTCCACGACTACAGTCACTTCAAAAACAAATATAACCACTCATTCTGATCCCCATCCGTACCAACTAACACAAACTTCTCGTCTTTCCAGAGCATATCCTTCATCAGGAGTGTCCACCCTTTTTGAGCGAATGGCCATTATTGGATTTATTCACGGCTAACACGTGTAAAAATCGCAAGAAGTCGTAAAACCTACCGCCTAACTTGCAGTGTAACGTCTGTAGCGTATGTGTAATTTACAAATGTGGCCGCGGGCTGCGCAAAACTAGCTGGTGAGTCGCAGGTTGGACATGTGTGTCCTGTATCGTCAGTCGGTTCGTCTCTGATTACTGGCCGCACTGACGCAGTACGCACACTTTTGGACACACGTGTACTTGACACAGTGTAGCGTGGACGTTCCTCATGACGCCATACAATTTAACAGTTAAAACAGCTGAGGTACAGTACTAGGGGACCTGAACCATTGTAGCTATTAGTTTAGTGCGGCTGTTGACATGTTAGGCGCGTTCGCAAAATTGCGAAAAATGATTCTTAGCTTCGTCACGTCTGTCCGTCCGTCCGTCCGTTCGACCGTCCGCATTGAATAATTTGGCTCCTGCTGGACGGGTTTTCATGAAATCAGAAATTTGAGTATTTCTATAAAAATTGTCCAAAAGATTCAAGTTTCATTAAAATCGGACACAAATAACAGGTACTTGACATTAAGACTACTAAACATGTTTGAAATCTCGCTCAATTCGTCTTAGAATGAGAAATGTTTCAGACAAAAGTTGTAGAGGAAATCAAAACACACATTTAATGTTCAAAAACTCTTTTACGAAAATCATGCCTTCTACGAAATGTGGAAAAATACTATAGAACGAGGCCACAGATGACAATATGGCGCATGCGCATTGCGTGCTGGATACTTAGGGCTACACATGCACACTCAGGTTGTGTAATAAGTTTTGCTTTGCCACTGCAACAATGGTTGCACGAACGTGCCTTAATGTTACGTTATACTTGCATTTCATGTCGTGTTTTATAATAATAGTGATCCTTTTTTTGGCCTTGGATATTTCAGTTTATAAGATACAGCGACACAGCGAGAGTGGCGCTTCTGTTATACGCATATGTTTCGACGTCATGTTTTTAACAATACAAGAGCAGAAAATGCACTTACTAAAGCCCCCCCCCTCCTTATCTGACTCGGAGAGGAAGTAAGGAAATACCTCCCCTTTACCAAAATACAGAGACAATGCAAGCGTCGTTTTAGTGTGAAACAAGGAAATTAGAAATCAGCCTAGACGGAACTAATCTTGAAACTATCCGATTTCGAGTAAAATTTGAGTTCACTTCGAGAAACGCAACACACTTTGTCCAGTATCGTTTTACGTTATACAAAAGTTTACTATACTTTGTTGCAATTTGTTAAGTCTACACAACTTTCACAGTAAAATACTTCGTATCAAGTGTATCATTTGTTTTCATAATTCTCGTCTGATATTATGACTGTCTCTAAACAAAGAAAATGAGATGGACGAGTGTCGGATATGCAGCGAAAGTTTTTGGCACAAAACTGCGTAATTCTGGTACCGAACCTTATGAATAGTTTCGGTACACAAACGCCTGCGGCTATTTTAGGCGCACAAAGTGTAGAAATATTTGGCACAGAAATACGTACAGACTTTGGCATAGACATGCATACAGTGAACACAATATTTATACCAACAAATACACAGTAATATTATGATGTGGTTTAATTAAAATGTATCCTGCAACATGTTGTGGTCATTAACGTGGCCATCTTCAGGAAGGTGTAAACAAGAGTACAATTACAGTTACAAAAGTGACAGAACCATTCGACCGTTAAAAATAATCGTTTAATCAGAGAATAAACTCACAGTTAAAAGGTAATTATGAAAGTAAGTTTAAAATGTAGAGATTAGAGGTTGTTTTGAATTGTATCGTAATGTAATAGATGGTGTGCATTGTACATTTATGTTTAAAATTAACTTTTAACTGATATTTTATGCTTCGATAATGTGATTATGTTGAACGGTGAGCTGGCGCTGTCACTTTCGTATTTGTTAGACTGGATAACAAAATAATTTATATTTTTTGTCCACGAATTAAAAAGCTGGGAAACCCAAAATAATTTTGACGTTTTGCTGACCGTGCATCTCAGTATATTTATCTCAGTAATTAACCAACTTGATGAACAAAATTTTTGTTTTACAATAAGTTTATTTCATGCCTCTTTATGTTTGGAGCATATGTGCTCATCATCAGGAGGTCAAAATTGTATCACACAGCCTCTGGTATCATCACACGTATACGATACCAGATGCTGTACGATACAATTTTGACCCCTGATGATGAGCACATATGCTCGAAACATGAAGAGGCATGAAATAAACTTATTGTAAAACAAAAATTTTGTTCATCAAGTTGGTTAATTACTGAGATAAAACCAATAGAATTTATTGCGCTGAGTTCAAAGGTGGTGTTAGTTTTTTTTTTTTTATCGGGTGAGGTTTCTAGTTGACGCGCGGTTGAAGTTAGAAGAAACCCTGTATTTAAAATGCATTTCAGAAAGTATATATATATATATATAACTTATAATAAAACCAACTAGATGCAATAATTTATCAGTTCCGTCCTGATCCTGCTCGCTAGCTATAAGCAAACCTGTATGACATATACCATTGCTGCGTGTGCAGTAAAAACTCCTGATAATGGAGGGAGGAACACTCCGAAACATGTAGAGTTTTATTCCAAAAATAAATTTGAGAAATTAGTGCATCTAGTTGGTTTTATTATGAAAAATTATCACGATGCACGGTCACCTGAACGTATATATATATATATATATATATATATATATAATACGTAAACAGTAACACTGGATGACTTTCTGCTACATTTCTGTCCGTGAAGCTTCTGCTTTATGTGTTCAGCAATAATCAGCCAGTATACTGGGACTCATTTTGCCTCGGTGTCGATTTTCTGTGGTGGAAATGTCCCGGTGAAATCTTTCACTGCCCCGAGATTTTCTGGGAAGAATTGTAAGTGAGAGTCTAATAGCTGAACCCTCAAAGACACATTACACCCCATAGCTTTGTGGGATGTACTACAACATAAGCCACCATATCACGATAGTTTTATCTCTTATGATTTCTTAACAACTGGTAGCGACATTTTTTAATTTTTTCCACCCTACTTTTTCCACTTCACGTAGTTGGTCTTCACATTTTACGTCCTGTATTAACACTTTTATTTGAGGCCCAACAAATAACCCGACTTTGATTTTAGCATCACTTATCTTGGAACCCTATTTTTCATATACATAAATCCAGCGCTAATTTGTTCCATTGCTTCGACGAAATATTTTAGAGTTCAATTTGAATGTGCAGCGGAGGGGAATTTACTTTTTCAGAGTTGATTATTGGCGCATATACTACACTTTTCTATCCTGAAATAAGCGATTCTCGTTTAGGCTACTGTTTTTGGATGTAATGCTGTTTTCTCTCTCAACGCGTCGGTACATGTTTGAGCTTACACAGTCGTGCTGTCTGTGATTGGGCTCACATGCTTACTGTTTTCGGTATGATTAATTTTTCTTTGGGCTCACATGCTTGCTGTCTTCGGTATTATTACTTTTTCATTGGGCTCACGTGCTTGTTGTCTTCGCTGTGATTACCTTTTCATTGCACTCACATGCTTACTGTCTTCGGTATGATTACTTGTTCATGCCTTCACTCTGTTTAACCTTTTGGCGCCGGAATTATTTTTTTAATTTTAGCACACCTGTATATGAAATGTGAATAATACAGGAACCAAATATGTTAGAATTATGAAACAAGCAGCATTTTGAAGAGAAAAAAACGGAGATTATATACCATGTTTAAAATATTCAGTGCCTATATTTGTTGAATAAATATATAAAATGCAAATTTAGAGGCTAGCGGTGCGGTACGACCACTATAGTTGACATTAGGCGTCAAAAGGTTAAAATATTATAAGAGTGTCTCAGTCATATTTAACCCTTTCGTGACCAGCGGGACGTTTATGTCCCACTTACAAATAGTCTTTGCAAGCCCGCTGGAATACCAGTGACACATTTCTTCTCCATGCTGCCATCTACCTTGAAGTATTTCTACTCCGTGAAACCAGTCAGAATGCATTTTCCCGCGAAACGGGCGAGTGCAAGTGATAACTGAGTGCAGCGCTGCTTGGGTGACTCGCTGTTGTGAGGCACTGTGAGCCAATTTTGAGTGTTTTTCAGTGAGATAAGCGTGGTAAGTGCATTTATATTATCCGCGTTATTATTTACGATGCATTTATATGTGAGTTGCCTTTGTACTGGGGAATACTTTGCAGGTAAGGTGATACTGTGTGTCCGTAAAGTCCCTTGTCTTCCATTACTTGTTTTTGGGCTGGCTGTGTGCATTTCCATTGTTGTTTACTCGAAACGTGAAGCCATATTTCTCATAAGGCGTGGTATTCTGCTTGCTATTCTTCTTACTTTGTCGTCTCAGCTGTAGGAATTCTTATAGGGTATTTTTTATGACTTTTTTCTTCTAGAAATGGCATGTTTGAACAAGGAAGAGATTCTTGAATGTCTGTATTCTCTCCCTGGAAATGAGGATGATTCAGAAGAAGATTGCGACGAGGATGCAGCAGAGGAGCTTACCCGCCTTGAAGTAACGAATAGTGGATGTGATGAAAGCGACGGGTCATTTGTTGTATCAGTGGATATTTCACAGGAAGGAACTGAACCAAACCATCAGAGCAGCAACACTTCAGAAGACGAAAGTGAACGCGGCGATAACATCTCATACTTCGAGAGAATAACCAGGACCCTTGACCAAAATCCAGTTATATGTCCTGACCTCACTCAAGAAGACTCCGAAGTGGACTACCTTCTCTCCATTCTTACAGAAGAAATATTGGAAATTATTCGGGACCAGACAAATCTCTACGCAACACAGGAGCGCGAGAGACGACTTGGAGGGAAGGTAGTGAGAATGGCCAGTTGTAACTGGAAGCCCACGACGGTGGAGGAGATAAAGACATTCATAGCAATATATATTTTGATGGATATTCACACGCTGCAAGATCTGCGACACTAATGGTCCAGTGACAACCTCCTTGGTGTTACCGCTCTTGCTAACCTAATTACTAAGACCAGGTTCAAGAAACTGACTGAAAATATTCATTGCAATGACAATAAAAAAGCAGTGCCAAGGGATGCAGATGGCTACGACCGTCTTCACAAACTGCGGCCGGTAATCGATGCTCTGAATAGCCGCCTGAAGTGTGCATCCCATCCAGTGTCATGGCAGTCGATGAGAGCATGGTACCATTCAAGAGTCATTCATCGACGAAGCAGTACATGCCGATGAAAACAGACACGCGTGGATACAAAGTTCTGTGCCTGGCCGAATCCAGAACTGGATTTTTTAGCCAGTTTGAGATATATATATATATATATATATATATATATATATATATTCAGGGAGAAGTGACACGCAGGGGTATTCTTCATTTTCTCTTGGTGAGAGGGTGGTGCTGAGCCTGTGTGTCACATACATTCACTCCCATAGACTTATCGCATTCGACAGTTTTGTCACTTCACATTAGTTCTTGAAAACTTTGAACGAAAGTGGTCTTTATGCCGTGAGTACGGTTAGAGGAAGCAGGAAGGGGCTTTCAGATATTCTCAAGAGAAATGATCGGATGCAGCGCGGGGGATTCATGTTCCGGACTAAAGGATGTGTGGCAGCAATAAAGGGGCAGGACAAGAAACCTGTGACAGTCCTGTCCACCTATCACAATCCCAAGCATGTCACTTCAGTGAACCGAAAGAACAGAACGGCACATCATCGATTATTCCTTGCTCCGCCACAGTTTCATAATAAAATGCAATAATGGGAGGAGTAGATCGCTTCGACCAGAGACGAGAAAGATATGCAATTGGGATGCGCTCAATCAAATGGTGGCACCGCCTGCTTTACTTTCTCATTGACCTTGCGATTGTGAACGGTTTTATAAAGTGGAACTGCAACAACGGTGGTCAACGTGACCAACTATCGTTCCGGCCGGCTTGCTCTCATTATGCAGCTCACATTCGGCCGCGAGATAAAAAGGAGGGGCAGACCAGAGTTTCTCACAAAAAACAAGCCGAGCGTCAGCGAGGTACCTGACGACGTGCGTCTACGAGAAGTCGGGAAACATTTTTTCTTTTTATTTCAAGGTATTGTACATGCCTCAGTACAGTGGAGAAAACAGCGAAAAGCACTCAGAATTTCCGGTCGCTGGGCCGTGATCCGAAAGTCGCATATCCAGGTTAAGAATTCAAAGCCTAAACACTACTGCGCATTGTGTGGCCCTCAGTGGTCTGCTTGTTAACGCTCTCATTTACCGTGTAAAATACAGTTAAAAGCACCGTCCAAATTCTTGGGTTCCGTCAAGTAGTTGGAATAAAAGTTATTACGAGGTGTGGCAGAGAGGGAAAGAGTCTATTTTACTAGAAGGTTTATTGAAGAATTACAGAACTTACAGCTTGTACTTTTCTCAGTACGCCAGCTGTCCTTAATAATTTTTTTAAAATTATGTTCCATTATGCTTCGAAAGATAATTGTCACTCTTATTGGTTATTGCCGTTCAGGTGCTCCGTTTTGTACCTCTTTTGCTGCACTTCGTCAAAATGGTTTTATTTAGAGACTTGCTGATTTTTGGTAGCAGAAAATAGTCGCAAGAAACGAGGTACTGGTGGGCCGTCGCTGGGACTTGCCTTTTGGCCAGAAGTTACCAAGCTGGTGAAGCTGAATATGGAGCGTTGTCGTGTTGAAGAAGCCACTTGTGGCACCACAGTTCTATCTTTTACGACGGCCGGGTTTTCTCTTTAAAACGCTCCAGAACGTCTTCCTAGAAGTAGGATTGTCCGTGTGCCCCGCTAGAATATTGTCTTCATGCGAAACACCTGTAATTTAAAAAAAAAATCATACAAATTCTTGATTTCAAACTTTCACCGTGTTATGAATGTTGCATTCCTTATTCTGGGTAATTCCCCGGCGTCTCAATTTTATATACCGACGTTTCGGAACACTCTGTTCCATCTTCACAGGCAGGTAGGTATAAAAAATGACCGTTATTCATACCTACTTGCCTATGAAGATGGAACAGAGTGTTCCGAAACGTCGGTATATAAAATTGAGACGCCGGGGAATTAACCAGAAGAAAGCATACAACCATCAAAATTGTTTGCACATTGGAGCGTCATGATTTTGCCTTCTTCTGTCAGGAAGGCGAGCCTTTGCCCGCAGGAGACTCTTTTCAATTTCTGGGTCCTTCTGAAGTACCCACGTCTCTTCGCCGGTGATAACATTGTTCAGGAACTCCAGTCCATGCAGATTTCTACGCTTTTAATTTCTCTGCTGTCATAACTTGGGCAGCGCCTTCGTGTAAACCTGTCTCTTGTCCAAATCGGAGAGATCAAAATTATGCTAATTGCTTCTCCCCCATATTTAGCATAAGTCCTTATAACCGTAGAGCGGCCACCACTTCGCACCATTTCGAAATTTGTTGGTGTCTGCATCGGTTTTTGTGTTTTGTGTAGACCGGATTTCATATAATCGTGCACACTGTCCTGAACATACAGCAGTCTTTTATGGCATTCAAATTGTTTCGTCACCATAAACATTTGTTAACTTACGGCATATTTCGGCTGTGGTTTTGTTGTTTTTGGCTGAAAGTTTTATTTTACGGCCTTGTTCTAACAGGTGGCGGGCATTTGTAAATGCGGTAATGAAATTTCAGATTCCATAAAATGCGAGGAATTTCTTGACTAGCTGTAACAGTTAGCTTTCCAAAAAGGACTCTGCTCCATGGAGTAAGTAAGTAAGTAAGTTCTGACGCTCATAACACCGACAGTGTTTACCGGATCCGAAGATGCAGACATTCCCGAAAACCAGAAAAGGCCACGATGGACACCTGTTTAGTCCGTTAGTGTATGGATTTAAGTGACCATCTGACTCTGATTAAAATTTCTTTGTTGGCGTCTGGAAATCTGTCACAGTTTTTAGGTAGCTCATAGAAGGCAGGTTCAAAATCAGTATCGCAAAAAATTAATTAAGCCAAAACATAATGGATTCTGTGAGTTTTCCTTGTGATTCTGCAGTTGAGGGCATGATGTGCCATTTTATCTCCGTTTTAGCCAATGCTTTCTTTCTTTCAAAGGTTCATAAAAATATAAATATTTTGCTAGTTCCTTTGCAGGGGTGTAAGAATTTTGTGTAACTTAAAAGAACAAACATGCCTGCCTGCTTATAGAAAGCCACATTTTAGTTTACTGTAGTTGTATTTAGAACTAATGTTCTTGCGTCCGATCTATTGGGACCATTTGCTCGAATCTGCTCAGTATGCGAGTGTGTTTACTAAATGTCCATAATATATGAGACTTTTTTTGGAGTAGAAGAAGAAAGATAACATGTGTGATTATAACAAGAGAATGGAACTCACAACGGGGAACCATTAACGTGAGATAATACTCGCAAAATTGGATAATGCGCTGAGAATTGAAAGCGATAAACAGAGGGACGGACACTATTGTAATTTCTAGCTCAGTGATCACGGTTTGGCTCGCTTAATTTAAAGTGAAAATCATCCGTTATTCCTGCGCAGAGAAGGGTATTCGTTCTTCACGCACGTTTACGCACAAACTTGTTACTTGGAAGCTGCTAAACCGATGGTTGTATGTATTTGGAAGTTTTGAGGTTGAAACCGCTAGTCACTACCCAATTAGAGCTCAGTAGTTATTTTATGCATAACCTGGGTATAACACTCAGAAATACTACGTTCTGCCCATAGAGTGCATTTATGTGTTGAATGTAGTTGTCAGAACAAACTTTGATTAATTACCTATACATAATTAACTTGTCTTTGTAACCGATGTAAAGTATGTTTCTTGTTCGGTAGGGAGTGAATCTTTATATACAGGGTGTTTCAGGAGGAATAGTAAATATTTTAGGAGGTGGTAGTGTGGACTATTCCGAGTAAATAAGTTCATATAAGCATGTGTTCAATTTTTAGTGGGCGTGGAGATACAGCTGTTTGAATGTTACGTATAAAAAGCCTTACAAAAGGTATGAAGGAAAGACAAATGACGTATTGATTGCATTTATTGGTTATGTTAATGATCTCTACAAATTGCAGCATTTCAAATTAAGTGTTCAAAAATCCCACCATCGACTTCAACGCACTTTTCAACCCTCTTGGCAACAGTACGTGTAGCTGTCCTGAGGTCTTCTTGGCGTTCTTGCTTTATGAGGGCAGCACTATTCATAATGCGAGCGACCAATTCGTCTCTTGTGTTTACTTTTTCTTTGCAGATTTCACTTTTCATCCATCCCCACAACAAAAAAAATCTGATCTGTGCGCGCCGACTTCAAACAGCTCTATCTTCACACCCATTGAAAATTGGACACATGTTTATATAAACTTATTTACTCCGAATAGTCCATACTGCCACCTCCTAAAATATTTACTATTCCTCCTGAAACACCCTGTATAGTACGTGGTAATTTTCTACTTTAAAGGGTTAAATGTTAAAAAAAACTGCATTAATTTTGAGATGATTCGTTGTTTACCGTTCAGGATTTATCTGTCCGGTTTTTTTAACAGCTATCGCCGTCTTCCGGAAACAAAACGTCATTCCTCTCTGTTTCTCCATTGATCTGGTTCTAAATTTCTTGTTGTCATGGCCGCTTGTACTACTTCCATCCATGTTTTTCTTGGACGTCCTCTTTTCCTTCTCTCCCGTGGTATCCAATCCATAATTAATTTTGGTATTCTCTCCTCTGGCATCCTTTTGACGTGGCCATACCATTGCAGTCTTTTCTGCTCTATGATATCTATGATGTCCGGCTTCCCTTTCACTCCCATTATTTCCTTTTTATGTTCATTTTTTATTCTTTCCAGCCTTGATTTTCTTGCTGACCTCCTTAGCACATCCATTCGTTGAGGATATTAAAGTAATATTTAATAAAAAAGACTATTTTTTACACAGAAAGATGTAAATCCGTCGTGTGTTTTTTAGTTTAGGTACCAACATATTTCGGCTTGATTGGTGATCTTCAGGGAAATCTCTCAAACGTAACACAAGGAATTACCTGGTGTTTAACGTCCATAAGTGTACATGCTTTAACTGCATCTGTACTGTCTTAGGTTCACGCAAATTCAGTAGTTGTTTACGTGTGGTCATTTGAAAAGTGTAGGCGTAGGTATGAAGATAATATTAATATAGGTCTTAAAGAAATAGGATGAGTGGGCGTGGACACATTCATCTTACTTAGGATAACTGACGTGCAGGGAGTTCTTGTGAGCTGTCGAATTCCATAGACTGCGAAGAGTTTCTTGACTAGCAGAAGGAATTCTCGAAACCTCTCTTCCGTGGAAAAAATGTAATATTTAACACCAATTTGTTACACAACCCCTTTATTAGTTAATTAATGTTCGGACAGGTTTCGACCTTAATTGTTGACTATCTTCAGGGAGCTCGTAAGTTTTGTAGCATTTGCAGTTTATTCCTCAACTGATATAGCATTAATTGACAAATAAATGTGTTGTGCAACAATTTGGTGTTAAATTTTACATATGTAATATAGTTTCACCGGAAATGTACAACATTAAATAAGCTCCATGAGCTTAATAAATTGGTTATGTAGTGGATTATTGTGCGACGCTCTCAGCATCTGAAGACACAGCGTTGATGATAATAGAGTTGGCGGACGATGCGTTGGCTGTCTTTGACTGATCGAGGCACTACACAAACAGTTGCCTGGAGGTAATAAGAAAATTCATGAAAATGGCAGGATATTTTCTTTCTTCTGAGATTCGAAGTGGGAACCTCACGAATAGAAGTCTGAAATTTTACAGCTACATTGGACTAATCTGCGGCTGTAGAAATAATTTAACAACCAATTATAACATGGGGCACGCAGTGGCGTAGTTGGTTGAAGCACTGAGCTACAAGCCGGAGGGTCTCGGGTTCGATTCCCGCACAATGGCCCTGGGCTCGACTTAGGCTTTAGCAGAAATGAGTAACAGGAATATTTCCTTGGAGATGCAGGCGGCTGTTGCTTGTGGCCGACATTCTTACCGTTTTCATGTGCTGACTGTCTGGAAATCGGGTTTCTCAAACTCGTGGGACTCTCCAGGGTCTGTAATTGGCTCGTGCAGGGATTGCCTTACATTTATAACATGGCTGCTAACATTTTTGTTCGTAGTCGAGAAAATGAAACGAAAGGGACAGAGGCATGGCGCACAGGTTCACATTAGTACTTGTGATATTTTTCTGTGGCCTTGCGCTTAATAAATATAAATATCATATGAACACAGTCTCATGAAACGCGTTGGTGAATCCCATTACGGTCCTCGACATGGTTCGACCACATATGAGGTCGTCATCAGAACGCTGTAACTTAACAACGGACAGTATACAAACTGCCACATCAACCACGTTATGCGAATGAGCCACGTAACACCCTGACATAAATACTGACCTTAAAAACCCATTACCTACAGTTAATTTTCACTGCGCCTCACAAATTGGACAACACATGGACAACAATATAACAGTAACTAGTATAAATATAGGTACGCATGTAATGTATATACTTGTGTGCGTGTTGATGTATGTACGTATTTATGTACGTATGTATATATGTATTATGTACGTACCCACGTACGTAAATAAAGGTCATAACTACCTAATGCATTTAGAGTGTAAATATTTCCCGGTAGGAAAGAATTCATTCAATTATAATATTCCAAAATATTATCAATTCCTGTAACATGTAATAATGTTTTTTCGTATTAAATGTAATGGACTTGCGTATTGATATTCGGAAAACTTAACTAAAGTCCTGTTACACCATTCGCTTGAAATCCGCACCCCATCATCAGATAATTGGTGACATAACAAATAGTACCACATAGAACACGGAGTGCACACCTTGTGAAATTCTGAACCTAATTTACTTCAGTAAATTTCATCACCTTGAAACTGTGCCCGAAGTAACATGTGTAGAACTGTACAAAACTTAGTTTTGTAAGGTTTGAAAAAATATTGTAAGTTACACACTTCACATGTTGCAGTAACATTTCTCTATATATATATATATATGTGTGTGTGTGTGTGTGTGTGTGTGTGTGTGTGTGTGAACCTTACTCGTTACGTTAAATATTATTTTGATAAGCAGTGTGCGATGTGTCAGATCTGACTCCAAGTATGTGCATGAATACGATCTGTAGTGAAATAAACTCTGCAGATCTCAACAAAACATTAAGATTTAGAGATTTTTAAGCACATTATGAACATGTATCATGTAACAGTATTTTTTTATAGTGTGCGTTAAATGTAACACTGCTATAAACAAAATATTTATATTTACGTTATTAATTTTAAGAGGTTGAAGACCACGCTGTAAGGCTGATCTGATGGGGATCCCTTGGTGAATCGAACCGTGTAGGGTTAACAAAATTTTTAAACATAACACGTAAGTTTTGACGAAAATAATTGCTGATTAATTACGTCGGTATGTCTATATAAAATCTTTGGTAAAAGAGATTAGTTTAAGGGCGCATTAATTTCCCAAAATCTAAGAACCACCTCAGATTTCTTGGCGCCAGAAGGATGACTTATTGTAAAGTTCACAGGCCATGAATGCCCAGAGTGGGGGCAGAAGTATAGCTGTTCTCATTATTTAACCTCGGGGCTAGACTGGGGTGGGTGGTCAGTGTCATGCACCGGCAGATGTATCCACGGTGAAGATACTCGGTACCCATAGTACAGGAGGCTCTTCGTCCCTTCTATCCACCTATTGCAGATTATGTTTACCGTTGCTAATATTTTCTCATTACAGTACCACAACACAAGTTTATAAATTAATTGCCTTTCTTTCTCTTTGAATATTTAAACATTATAGAAAAAATTAGATAAACTTTTTAAACTCCTGAGATTATGAGTTACTAATATTTGGTAACATTGGCCTGTCTTTGAGAAAAATTATAAATGTCAATTAGGAGTTTTGTATTTGGTGACGTAAAGTATATTAAAATAGGAACATCCCAAACTTAACAACATGCATTCATTGCGGCTCACCTGTTTAATGCGCTTGTAAATGCGAAATGTGGTGTGAACTAAGAGGGTTTTTATATTACTGTCGTGCATTACCTGTCAGTGGAGAAATTCTAAACACTCAAATATTGATTAACATTTCAGTCATTATGCTGAATAATTATTCAAGCACAATTTGGTATACGCATTTATATCTGTGTAATTCGGCTTGATGAAAGGCCGTTTTGCAAACGGACTGCTGAGAACGACATACCATTGTATCAGCACTCCAAATGCTGGTGGCAATCTCGTTAATAGAATATAACATTTGTGTGAAAAATAGCAATAGTTAAAGCCTGCAGCACACTGAGGACTGGAGCATTTAATTTTTTAAATAAAGTTTTATATGTGTTTTGTCAAATCGCTGCCAAATTCCAAATGGTTGCGTGGCGCTGTTGCAGCAACTCATGTAAACTGACGAAGAACAGACCGCTCTTAGTGCTCTTTCGTTAGAAGATTTTCTGTCGTTCCATCTGCTACTTAAAAAGGTAAAGGTAAATCAGTCCCGTTACAGGCCTGGAGGGGCCCAGAGGGTTCCAGGAAGTTAAGATTCCCAGATTTCGTGACAACGGCACAGGATGGTGGTAGGTTGTCAACCTTACGCACCGGCCACCTTTACCCTCAGGAAATGCTTCTGGAACTCATTTCTGTTAGAAACTGAGTCGATCCTATAGCCATAGTGCGATCGGAAGGATTTTATTTCAATGAAAAAATGCACTGACACCAGCTGGGATCGAACCAGCGACCTTCCGATTTGTAGCACAGCACCTTAACCACTGTGCTACCGCGGTCGCCGCTGTTTAAAAACAAATACAAAATACAAGGAACTGTCGTTCCCAGTCCTTCGCTCTTCTGGGATATTAGGCTTCGTAGGTTGGTGGTTTGTTAACGACGTTTCGGTACTTACCTATCCCTCCCGTCTGTGAGGTCTGTAGTGTAAGCCTGATATTTCACTTATAGTGTCGTCTATAACTTTGTTTTAAGGTGAGATTGTTCTCATATTAAAGGACGAAGACAGGAAGATGGTGGCTGAGAAGAATATGTCGACTTGAATCACGTGAGGCTGAAGAAAATCGCATAATAAGGAGTTCTGTCATTTGTAATCATTGCCAGTGGCTCGTGCCATTCATCAGAGAAGACAGATTCGTTCAAAATTTTCATCAGAATTTCTGAGGGTAAGAGACGGTTTGACAGCATTGGGGTCTTTGTATTTGGCAGAGATGCTGTCTGTCAGCTGTGTCTGATATCACATACTTCTGGCCACATTTCTGGTAACAGGATTTTGCAACAAAAAAACAGTACTCACCTTCTCCATATCTAATAATTCTTAAGTCCACCATGTATATACAGGCAACAGATACTTCCGAGACGTCTGTACATCCATAAATATAACCATCTTCATGGTCACATTCGTCAGAACTTCAATTATCAAATTCCGCATTGTTGTTTACACCGTGCTCCTTTGTTCAAGTTATTTATTATAAAATTGTTCCAACAAGTTGCTCTACGATGATTTTAAAAAATTCTTATAAAGTCAAACTATAAACTGGAATACAGTCCGATTTCATAATAACCTCCTAAAATCATTATTTGGTGCATATTTTTGGAAAAATCTTTAGACAAATAATCTCGAACCTCAGATTGCTCCACGTGTTCTCCCTCCTGGGATCCTTCCAGCATTTTGTTGTACTAAAGTGATTCCAAGAATGTTGTGGAGAAGTAGTTCTTCAGAGTTGTAACAACACGTGCCCTTGATTTACTAAGACTGTTGTTTGAACGTTTCGCGCTGTACAGTGAAGTCCCGTGGGCGGTATGCTGACGGTCACGTTGTGATATACCATATTGACCTTTATGGCTGTCTCTAGCTACTTATTTAGTCACAGTGTTTATTGCTAAATCTTCGTTTCTGAGCGCTTCCTGTAGCATATAGTGACTGTGACTGAAGTGTACCAAATGGAAAAAATGTTACACAAAACTGAAGTAAAAGTCATCTTCACTGAGTCGCGTCTGGTCTTGTTTGTCCATGAGGCAACAGACATCTCTTTCTGATTTGTTTCACGACGCTGTTTCTGGATGATATCAGGGAGTGATGAATTTTAAAGGATTCGAAAGGAACCAAAGTGACCTCTTCGTGATCCGGAGTTTCCTGGAACTTAATTATAAACATCGGGGAAACCTCATAATAGGCCTTGGCCTGGCCAGCGTTATTCGGTCGCCTGTTGTGTATGGGTTTGCGGCTACACCAGTTACTGATTCAACGATTTTATACCAAGAAAACTGTACAAAAGTAATTCGAATGCCATTCATGGCCACAGCTATGAGTTTCGTTGAGTTCCAGAATTAAGAACGACAATTTTGTAGACCCTTTTACGTGACTGGTTCTGGAAAGATGAAATATTCGCGCACTTCACTTTTCTGTTTTTACGATGGTTCACTTCCCGTTAATGTTTTTTTCTGTGGAATGAAGGATATGGGCGGGTCATGTGCAAGTGTGGACGAGAGAAGTGCAGACAGGGTTTTAGTGGGGAGAACAGGCGGAAAGAGATAACTTGAAAGACCTAAGCTAGATGGGAGGATAATATTAAAAATGGTTCTCCAACAAATATAATGGGGCGTACACTGGGTTGATATGGCTTAAGATAGGTACAGTTGGCGATTTTATGTGTGCATGGTGATAAACCTTCTGTTTCCATAATATTCGAGGAATTTCTTGAGGAATTGCTCCGTGCAGTTATTTACTTATTTATTTGTTTGTTTATTTAGTTTGTAGCTACCAATGAGAGGGTGAAAAGGATAATGATACTTATAGCTATAACAAAGTAGTAGTAGTAGTAGTAGTAGTAGTAGTAGGAATAGTAGTAGTTGTAGTACTAGTAGTGGTAGTAGTAGTATAGTAGTAATAGTATAGTATTAGTACTAGTAGTGGTAGTAGTATAGTAGTAATAGTAGTAGTAGTAGTAGTAGTGGTGTAGTAGTATAGTAGTAATAGTAGTAGTATTAGTACTAGTAGTGGTAGTAGTATAGTAGTAATAGTAGTAGTATTAGTACTAGTAGTGGTAGTAGTATAGTAGTAATATTAGT
>Ga0136643_10004996_pt1 | contig 18547 bp, 9 predicted proteins | sample TergutLab28metaG_FD_96883 | JGI IMG/M metagenome (GOLD analysis project Ga0136643, IMG submission 96883) | Labiotermes labralis P1 segment gut microbial communities from Petit-Saut dam, French Guiana - Lab288 P1 (version 3) (version 3) | ecosystem: Host-associated > Arthropoda: Insects >...
GCACCGCTAACCTCCAAAGTTGCATTTTATATATTTATTCAACAAATATAGGTACCGAATATTTTAAACATGGTGTATACTCTCCTTTTTTTTTCCTCTCTCTTCAAAATGCAGTTTATTTCATAATTCTAATGTATTTGGTTCCCTATTATTCACATTTTATATATAGGATGTGCTAAAATTAAAAAAATAATTCCGGTGCCAAAAGGTTAATTTTGCCGTAAGTAAAGCGAATTCAGTAACAGCCATTTTACAAATAGCCAATGTTGTCACATGATTCTAATATGAATACTTTTAAAAAGTTGCCAAATATTTTTCAAGGAAATTTATTGCTGTTAATACTTAATAACACCCTGCATTATTATTTACAACAACAAATTTTCCATTTTTTTACCCAAATGTGATTGTGTCCATGTCAGTGACACTCACAGCAGCTGAGACTTGAAGAAGGAGCAGTACACAGATTAAACATAGGTCATTCATGTCATTAAAAAATTAGATAGGGAATGAGGATTCAGATCATGCTTGAAAACAGTTCTATAGTGCACCAACATCTCTTTAAGAGCTGTAGCTATTGTACATATAGGTAATAATATGAGGTAAATTTTGCACCATCTTTGGGCATTCTGTGTTATGTACAAAGCAGAAAATGAGAGGAAAGTTACACCCCAGACTTCTGTGATAGTACCCAGCTTCAATATGAACCCAGGTAATATTAGTCAAACAATGACAAGGATTTTGTTATAATAAAACACTTGAATTGACTTTCATAACATTTAGAGAAGGAAATGAAAAGTTTCTTCCAATGTAAAGGTAAGGTTGTCCCTGTAAACACCATGAAGGCATGTGGGAAACTGGAAGATAGCTAGCTCAACACATTCTGAACATTGCCACTGTCTTGGAGTGAGTGATTAGCTTTACCCAAGGTGAAAGAGTCCCCTGGCCACAATTGACTAGAAGGCTGGGTGGGCCACAAAGCTGGTCTGAATATTCTGGAGAGAAAATAAATCTCTCAGTCCTGTCAGGAATTGAACCATGATTACTTGGATATTCAGCTCATAGCGCAGTTTCCATACTGACTGCACTATTGCAGGATGCCATCAAGTTTCTTCTAATACCTTAAAAAAAATTGAAATATGATAATCCAAAAAGTAGTTCTGTTTTGTACAATAGAGTACAATGAAAAGTAAATGTAAATTTACCCCTTTGCTCTATTGAATAGTTCACCATACACAATAGTCAGTAGGGAGAGGTACAGCTCCCTGCAGTCTTTATCTCATCATTAGAAGGAGGTTGTTAATCAGCTTCAAACCCTTGGTAAGAGGCTGCTGCATCCATTGTGTGGGAGGCTGGGTGGGTTTTTTTAGTAATATATTTGGTTGTACAGATGTTATTTTGTACAAATTAGTACGATTATCCAAGCAGAATGATTAAGTCATAAGAAGACCAGGAAATCCATTTACCAAGTCACCATATATTTCTTAAAAATATATATTAGTGCTACATTTGCTGTATGTGGCTTCCAGTTGTTCATTGCAGTTGTCAGAAATGAAGTTGGTTTTAAACAAAAATGAAGAGGAAAGATACTGCTGAAATATTTATATTTGATGACAGGAAGAAAGATGGGTTTATAACAAACATGTCTTAAGGCCACGTGTGATCATTATACATGTACGGTATTTATGTACAGATGGCTTGCGATATCCCTGTGAATAATGCTGTGTTGTACAAAGAGATGTTTTGTGCTGTGCAATATTTTCATGTAAAAGAATGATGCAGATATGTGTATGTAGTGTAGAATACTGTACAGCTAACTAATCCTCATATGTATGTATGTATGTATTCATGTAAAAATATCGACATATGTTGCATAATTTATTGACAATGTTTCTATAAATTGGAAAGTTTTTGTGATGAATTTCCTTAGAATTTGTCTCTTGTTATAAAAATCCATCTCATGTCTGTAAATATTTTGAAAAGATCAAATTTGTCCTACTCATCATTAAGTATGAATGGTGTAAATCTGTTTGTACATAAAAGTACTGCTTCAATAGCAGTTGTAATTACATCTGTATTTATTGTTTATAGATTATTATACATGTTTATAATCATGCTTTCAAAAATGAATTCCAAAATGCCTTTGTCTCAGAGCTTAAGCATTTAAGTATTAATTTTCCTATATATAAAGTACTTTTACAAAATTTATCATTGTAGCACCTATTTGTATTAAAATTCTTTCGTTTGGTGACAGAATTAATATAAAAGTGTTGGTCTGATTTGTTTAAAGCAAAAAGATTTTATTTCTTATTTATTGCATATCAGTCTATTTACATATTGTAATTATTTTAAATGGACAGGTATTAATCTCCAGAATTCGAGTGAGCAGTGGAGTTGTGTGTCTTAAATTTACGTCAGAAGAATCTTGATGAATTTGAAAATTACAGGACCTTCTTTAAATTTAAAAATTACCGTTTTAGCTTAAAAATATTATCACATTTTACCTGTATGTCGGTAGACTGATGTGGTATCCTGATGCTGGCTACAGATATATCCATCTGTAGGTTCAACGACTCTTTATTTAACTGAAATCCTCTATTTTAATTTTAAAAACAAAGGGTTCTGTGTCAAACTATCAAGATGATGTTTTATGTCACATGTGCTTGAAGAATTAGTCAGTGAGGAGTACTGGAACCATAATTAATAAGTAGAAGTTAAAATTATCCCTATGCGCACTGTGAAGGCAAGGGGAAGTATAGATACAGCTCCACTCATTCTTAAACTCAGCACTGGCTTGAGGTGAGTGGTAGTTGCATTCCCCAGTTGCTTTATCCCTGGAGGTGTGGCCCACTGTACCCATTGGACAGTAGGCTGGATTGGTACCAGAGCCAGTATAGACTCTTTGGAAAAGCGAAAAATCTCCTTCCCCTGCCAGGAATCGAACCATGATTGCCTGGTCATCCAAACCATAACCTACTCACTGTACTGAATACTCTCCTCACATAATTAGATGAATAATGTTTGCTAGCAATAAAAAAATTTCAAATTTGAATACTGTCACCAAAGAAAGACTTATGAATTCAAATAATGGATTTTACATCACAGAAATTATATGTCCTGTGATTATGAATATTTCAGTCTTCATTTGTTGGCCCACACATAATACGTATGCTGTTGTTTTAACCTGGAGAGAGTCACAGACCAGTTTGCAAAGCACTGCCTATGCTTTATATTCAGACAGGGGATGGTGTCTGAAAAAAATTCTCCCATGACAATACTAAAACACTGTCATTAGCCTTTTTGAAACTTTAAGTACATTGGCTATATGTTTTTGCATAATTATTATGATTATTAGTTTTAAAATAATAGTTAATATAGTTTAATGAATAGATTTTATATAACGTTATTCTGAACGTTAGGAATATCTTAATCACATTATTTGAAGATTAGCATTATGATGATAATTCGTTATATCTAAGAACATTATAAGTGGGTTGTACTGCATAGAACCTATCCTAACACACAGTGATAGTTACTAATGTAGACACCTATCCTATACATGTATATGTACGGTAGTGCATGGTACATATCCAGTTCTGTAATATTTGTAGAGTACAAGAGATAGATTTTCATGAACTGTTTATGTAGGTATTAAGATTTCTGGGGAAGAAGTTCATGTTGTGTCTTAGTGCAGATTGATAATATTATTTAATAAAGTAATGTCTATTTTCTAATGCACTGGTCTTTAAATGAGTAAGTTCTTGTTGTACTGTGCCTGTCAAATTTTAATTCCATTTTTCCTTCATAAAACTGCCTCCTCTGTAAATATATCTTATTTTTTACAAATTTCATACTTGTCCCAAACTATCAGAATTTCTGGATGTTTTATAATCAAAATGTTTAAGTACTTCAGTATGAAATGCATAAAGCCTTTGCATGCTCTGTTGTGTATATTATCACACTAAAGCAGATTAATTTATTGTGAAATTACAGGTAATTTCTAAAAGAAATAAGTTATGTTAAACATACTTGTGGCACAAATTTTAATCTCAGTCCCAAATATATATTGATTTTGGTGGTAGTTTATTATATTAATTCATAAATTTAATTGCATTCCATTATCTCCAGTTTATGACCTTCTTGTAGTTTAAAATTGTTCATTTTTTGTTTTATATAAGTTATAATAGTACAGCCAAATCATATGCAAAGTATGTAATTAAATTTCTTATTGTGATATATAAGTCACCATAATCAGATATGTCTTTCAGAGGAAACAGTTCCTTGGTAATGGGAAATATTTATTCTTTAATTTGCCATAATTTACCCTAGTCATGACAATCCTTTACAGAGAAAAGTGAATACACTTCAACATTGCTAGTTAATATGGCGAGCATTATGTTAATACTCCTCTGTTTCATGCCTGTGTACATAGCTTGTTTGGCCATGTGGTACTGCTGAGTACATTCACTTTTCTTCACCAGCTCTCTTTTTTAAGTGTGTGCAAATTTCTAACATCATTAACCCTATGAGATCATTTATGTTAAAAATCTGAGTTGCAGACAGCGTTGAGTATAAATTATATTAAAGTAATGCTATTCTGGGTTATTGTATGGTATAGTATAAGGTTGTCCTGACGTTTCGGAGGAACGTGCTGCCTCCTTCTTCAGGGTAACAAAATATGGTGCAAGTAAATGTATTCTGCACATATGCCATGTTGCCAATCTGGTGTTTATACTGCAAGATGGGTGACAGTGCTAATCTCTGCTAACTTTCATGAATGCATTATCATGCACCACCCACAATATCCAGCAGTCCTGTCACCATTTGCAGGATATAGAGGTGATAAGATAGATTTAAACCATCTATACCTAAGCTGAAGTTCAAGGTGCATTTAACATTCTTTTGTTCTGTCCTTGTTAGTATACAATGGGACTCTATGAGAGTATGTTCAGTAATTGCTTCTTATACAAATAGACCTACTTAAATATAATTATTGTTACATGGATATCAGAGAACTATTGTAGCTTCTTTTCCTTATTCTTTTTCTTATTGCGCCCATGGATTAGGTTCAGGGTAGCTCAGTCAGTAGAGTGACAAGGGAATAGGCTGGATGAGTTTGATTCCTGACAGGGGTGGAAAGTTTTCTCTTTCCCACAACATTCAGACTGGATCTGGGGCTCACTTAGCATCCTATTGAATGGGTGCTATGTGGGTGAGGAAATTTTCCTGAATGTAAAACTGCCAAGGCATAAAGCTGACCACACATCTCCATGTAATGCCAAGGTTAAAATTTTATGGAGCTGTACCTTCACTCCTGTATGTGCCTTCATGGCATAATGCTTAATGAAACATAGTAACAACTTTACTTTTTAGTTAGCTTTATGTGAAAACACCATGTTTTGACAACGGGTTACATTTCCATTTTTGGAGAAATTCAAGCCTTATCTGATGCCTACATTTTAAAGCACTATCTATCTATCTATCCATCCATCCATCCATCCATCCATCCATCCATCCATCCATCCTGTCACTGGTTCTAGTCAGATTACTCCCCCCCTCCCCTTCTCCCCCTCCCTTTACATGAAGACAGAAGCAGAAATTATTCTTTAAACATTACTTTTTTAATGTAAAACCCAGGAACTCCTTTTATGTTTAGCGTTTTAGAACTAAATGTATTTTACCTTCAACAGAAGAATTCAGAAATTAATGTGTGCGTGTGTTAGTAATATGTTGTAATTTGAAAGCGTGTCTTTTTATGGTAGACATACTTCACAGTTTACTGTTTAGTCATCAAAACAATATTGATAAAACTTCATTCTGTGTATCATAAATGTATTTCCCATTACCTAAGCCTTCAGTAATGTCTGTGGAATGCAATTAAGAAAATGTGTCATATTTTCAAGTGTTATCTGTTTTCGCCTGGTACATCAGAAAGACAAATATTTTGTCATTCAAAAATCTTATAATCTCATATTCTCTCTCTCTCTCTCTCGATATATATAGATATATATATATATTCTTCACTTGGTAAGAATCTAATATCCAGAGTTTGGTGTAACAGCATCTAATCTTTCTTTTAAAGACTGACCAAACAACTGTAGAGCTTGTGTTTAGAACTGACTCCATGGTGCAGCATGTTTCTTGAATAGCTGTTAGTTGTTGACATGGTCAAGAAATTATCTCCTTTTATGGACCTCAATAATTTGCCATTACATTCACAATAGCCTACCATTATATTCTGTCCTGAGCCAGTGCAGTCTGGTAGACACCTTCTGGAACAGTTTCTTGAAGATGCACGTAATTTATTAACATACGGAATAGCAGAGCCATGTACAAATATGGAACTCACATTCATCCACTTCTGGAGTATTTAAGATTATAATGAAGATCTGTATAAGTTATCATCACTTGCATCTCAGTAATTTTTGTTCTGTTTTGAATCCTACATATAACTGAACTCTTCAGCTTTCCCATGCTGTTATCTAGTGCTGACCTTATGACAGCTGTTTGATTTCATGATATAGGTCTCCACTTGACAAAATCTTGACTCATCTATGACCTCATAATCTCACAAGACATGCAAAGGTGTTGCTTCCTTTGTATGATATGTTGCTATGAATAATGAAACTGTTGTGACAGGCTCTGCCACTACTATGTAGTGACCACAGAACACACTGGCATAGGTACCAACTGAAGAAAAGAATATTCTTATATCAGCTGCTGATATTGAATTTTGATGAACCAGTTTTGAAGTATTCTGTCAGTGGCATATTACATTTGGCATTACCATGTTTATGTGGTTTGCCCATTATGTAGTAGTTTGAACAAATACTGTGTTTGAACATATTTTTCCAAATTTTCCCCTTTTTCTTGACTTTTCTTAAAATATTAAGTAACTCTTTGATCTGTTCACATAATGCATTTATAGGAGCAAAATTTTCAGATGTTATTTACGAAATTTACACTTATGGAAACTTGACTTACACAGCTTTACGTCAAGTGATTTTGAATCTTGGAGTGCAAAATTTGACCTAAAATATGGTACATATTAATTATAAATGTAATTGTGATTTTTTAGTTCTAATACTGGAACTCATCAGCAACTCTGTAGATTTCTTTTGTGAATTTAAATGTAGAAACTGTGAATGAAGTTTTGATAGTATTATAGTTCTTCTACCACTTCCCATTCTTCATGGCAATGTACACTTCTATCAAACAGTATATTGACCGATTATAAAATTATTGAGGTGGTTGAGAGTCAATCGATCCAGTGCAGGCATTCCTATTTTTCAGTATATTAATTAGGAAGCATGTAGAAGTGCTTAATGATAATCCTAAGTGACTCATCTCATATACCTCCACTGTCCAAATTTAAGTGAAAATGGTGTCAGGCGAGAGCAGATTACAGTGTTGTTTATTGGGTACTGTGTGATTCTGAAATGAATATGCAAAGAGTAACAATAAATTAATGTCCCTCATGATCATTTGCTGTTGTAGACGGACCTGTTCAGTGTTTCAAGGTTATTAACTGTGCTTTGATGTGTATTGGCATGTGTGTTGTGTTAAAAGTGTCATTGCTGTCCTCTGTTTGGTCTGTCACATCTTATGAAATGTGCTATAATTATTCTTTTCATAGTTCTCATCTTGGAGGAGCTCGCAGGTACGACCGACACACTTCAGACAAAATATTTCATTCAGCTACACTATAAATATATTTCATCACTAAACACATTCAGACCTTCCTGGTAACTGAAAGACTGCTTGGTTTTTTGCCTAGTAAGCAAGTATCTGTGACCATATATCACAGTTCATTGGAACCCTTTTGATGTCAAGTTGTTTTAGATCAAAAAGTTAAACTGTAGGACCATCTTTAAGGTAATGTTTCTCTGGTCTTAAGGTGTTACAGTGTGTTCATAATTTTTGCTCAGTCCATTACAATCCTGATTCTTATCTCATTTCTATAGCTTAGCACCTGACATAACTGTCATTCTTAATGCTTTATCAATCAAGTCATGTAACTTCTTAGGTTCATGGTAAGTTTCTGATCTACATTTGAAGGATTGCTGGATTTGATCTTGGAGCTGGCACTACTATCTGAGGTTTTACTGGATTTCCTCACTATAGTGGTCAATGGTGGATCATTACATGTGTTTCCTTTTCTTTATTCATAATGGACTTTTTGTCAGTAGAACCAAAAGGCCTGAAAGGGCTGATTTAAAGCCAACCAGTTGGAATATCTGAAATCCAGAACAGTGTCTTGAATATTGTGCCACATACTAGTTTTTTGGCTTATTTTATGTTCCTGTTAAATGTTACAGCTGAAAGCATTTGTAGTCTATTCTGAAGAATGCAATGGATGCATTTTATAGGCATCTGTTGAGTAATATGAACACTGTAAAAAAGTGTAATTTATTGTAAAACACTGTCTTTTTTACAACATAATGCACCTTTTGGCCAAAAGGGCCATCATTTGGCTTTATGGGCCAAAACCAGTGATGAATGCTGACTGGGGGAGGAGGGAGGTTAGGTCAGCAGAAGGGTACGCCATGTGGCATTGTACCAGTCCACTAGACCTCACCTCTGGATTTGGATTTGCTCTGGCTGAAACATTATTGTAAACAAGATGTTTTACAATAAATTACAGTTATGGTTGATGATGTTTGTATTAGTCAGTTGTAGCCTAATAGAGATGGTCCATATTATCCATTGTCTAAGAGGGACAGAGAAAACCACAAGAAACTTTCTTCAGCATAGCTACTTGCTCAGCCGAGATTGGAGCCTCACATATCTCAAATAAAAGTTTAGCGTGCTACCAGTACATCAACCTACTTAGCAATGTTAGTTTGTCAGATTACAGTAGTACCAGTGTTTGGTACAAATTTGCTCCAACTTCTAGGTATAAGAAGTTCCTTAAAATGGAGGCCATAGGTTCCTCTGAAGTGACCATCTTCCATCTATATAATGGCATATTTCTGCTTCATATTCTTTAGGTTGCAGGTTCAATTCCCAGCCTGCAGCGTGGCCATCCTGACTGAAGTATTTCATGTTTTCTGCCAGTCTACTGAGGCATGTGTTTTTGTAGTACATTAAATAGATCAGGACCACTTCAACCCATATATTCATCCCATTCGTCATACACACTCATCCTCCTTTTTAACCCTACATTATTTATATAGTTTAAAACTTATCGCAGAATAATACAGCCCCCCCCACACCACAAGTCCATAAATAATCGTATGAGAACTGATACATACAGTTAGCTAACAGACTTTTCCATTTTCGAAGCTGCAAACTATGCAGTATGTTATTATGGTATGTATGTATGTATATATATATATATATATATATATATGTCCTTTTCACGAATTTATATTGTTTGATTGTAGGCTTCAAATATAATTCTTGAGGAGTCTGTTTTCGAGAAAGCTTTGAATCATCCCATTTTGTAATTTCTAAAGTGTGATTGTATAAGTGCTGAAACTGATGTGTTTGTCCTTTGTGTTTGTGTCCATAATGTGTGGAAGTTTTCCTACTTCCAAAATGTCCAGCTGTGTTGTTTGATACTTCATACTATTGTGTTAATATTCAGGGCTCTACAATCCTACTTGTCTGCTTGTCGTTGATGAATGGAAAATGAAGACAGATATACAGACAGAAATGTTTGCATTTAGTTATTAATATTCGCTTCTTCATTCTCTTTCAATTTCCGCGTAGTGCTGTATGACATACAGGACAGTACTTCGTATGTCTTGTACATTACATGAGTAGGCTGGTGTGGTGCAATTACAGGTGGGTCAGTAGGCACAGTTCTTCCTGCAGAGAAATTTATGGCAGGTAGAAATTTTATTTTAATATTTTCAGTTCAATTTCAGATTAGTGAATATAATTGAAAACACATATTATCCAATGTGGATTTTAGATGACACTAATTGATGTGAAATTAATACTATTCATGTTACACTGATTGTGTGGTCATTAATTTTCAGGGATCACTGAGTAGGGTGTTGGGGTTGAAGCTCCGCCAAGACTCGCACTCATCCAGGCGAGAGAGAGAACGTGAAAACCGGGATCGTGACTCACAAACCAGCAGCAGCAGTAACAACTATTATGTTGCCTCTCCTTCCTCTTCATCAGAGAACAGTTCCTCAATAGTTAATTTCAGCTGCCGATCCTCCCCACCACCCTATCACGGGCGAGGGTCATCACCTACCAGAATTGGAGATCACTATCGACACCCACCAACAAGAGTGAAGAAGAGGCATCATCACCGACGAGTTAAGTCAATAGGTGACATAGACGCTGTCACTATCACACCTGTCTAACTGGGCCTACAAGCTAGCCACATCGGGGGCCTAAGGTGGGAAGTATATGGTACTGGTTTCATGCTTACACATCTACAATTTCATTCTGAAATTTCTAAACTACACTGACCACTGCTAAAGGAAGTTCACCATCCCACTACCAGGGACAGCTTGCACTGTCCTAGCTACTCAAAAAGATTCTCTTATCCAAAAGATGTCCTTCAATCATTTGCCACAGAAATCCTTAAATGTCTTGTATCCTGTAAAGGGCAAATCTGATTGGAACATACAAAGGTTTAGTTCTTACCTCACAGTACACACAGACACACCCACACACACACACACACACACACACACACATTAACACTGGTTTTGCTAAGTGTCTGTTCTATTACCAATACTATCCAGTGTCATGTAGGTGTAAAAGTGATTTGTTAAAATCATCAGCTGCAATGAATCAGATTCTGTGAGTAATCCAAGTCATTTGCCATCAACAGTATTCGTAATATTCAGGCAATTATCTTGATAAAGGAAAATATTTTGTTCATATTGGAACTCTTAACGTGGTAGCACAGAGGTTATAGTTCATGTGCCACTAATACAGTTTTCATGCAACTCAGGCAGGGCATCAGAGGTTGTTGGATACTTGTCATATGTAAAGCAGTGACCACAGATTTTAAGCTTTAAAGCATCCAATCCTCAAGTTGAAGGAAGAGGAAGATGAGGAAGGAGGAGGATCAGAAGACAAAGAAGAAGGAGAAGGAGAAGAAGAAGAAGAAGAAGAAGAAGAAGAAGAGAGAAGTGATGGTCAAGGAGGAGGAAGAGGAGGAGGAGAAAATGTTGATGATTGGTGATGAATATATTCAGGTTCCATTCCACCATTTATCTGGAAGAATTGAAGAAAAACAAATATATTACCCATATTCATTACCATTAAAACAGTAAGAGGAATATTTTTTGAGTTAAGGATATGAAATTATCAACAGGCCTGTTGTTTAAAGGATACAAATTAGGATTTCTTTTTTATATTTACATGAAATCTTTCCATTGTATTATATATATATATATATATATATATATATATGATCTTTATTTTAGTTGAGAACTATGGGTTGCCAATCATGTCAGTTCATTTATCTCCCTCCCACCCCCCCTTCTCACATACACACACACACATGTCAAGATAATGGTGGGAAGTGACAAAGAGTAATTGTCAAATAAAATAATGACCCTGTACATCATGGAATGTAATAACAATCCAGATTGAGCACTCATGAATTTATTGTTTCTTTCAGGCACACAAACACACACACACACACACACATATGGCAGAGTAATGGTGAATAGTGACAAACATCAGTTGTCAAATAAAATAATGAACCTGTACTTCATTAGATACAATAACCATTCAGATAGGGCACTCATGAATTTATTATTTCATTCAGCAAGACACATTTCAATCATGATACCATTATTGAACTCATTTGTTTAAACAGAAATCTATTCCATGTAGCCTGCTGCTGTATTGTGTTCTAAATCACTATTTATTAACTGGTGTTGAGAAGCATTAAGTGTCTGTTAGTTTGCCTGTTGTATCAGAAGCTGCATCATCATACTTAAAAGAGGACACTGTCTGTTATTTGCTGCCATCTGCAGAAATACTTCTGGCACTATCTGTTCAGAATGTTCTTCAGTTCCCACATCACACTTTGACTGATCTCAGGCACTTTCTGAAAATTTGTTTCTGGATAGTTTGGTACCAACATATCAGACAGACATCTGCCTCTATCCTCAGCTGTCACTCTTTTACATTGAAGATGGAGTCAGCTGATTCTTGCATAACATTATGTTAATAAAGTCTAACCTTATGCTCAAAATTTGAAAAAAATGTGAATCATTAAATTTACTTAAAGTTTATTCATTAATATTGTGCTTAAAGAGTATGTTTAACATCAAAAATATGCTACTGTGTTCGTAGATTTATGTGCTCTGTGAACATTTCCCCTCTACATTATACTAGTACATATGGGAAAAATCAGTCTTAAAGCACAAGCAGTCTGCAGGAATGCAGCTCTCGCATAAAATATGAACACACTGTAATGTATTCCCATTTTACAGCCTTGTTCACTTTTCCCACTGTTGCTCATGGTCAGTCCTCTTGTGCTGTGAGAGGGTGTAACCAATGTTGTGACAGTGCAGTGAAGAGTGCAGATTACGCGGCATTGGCAATGCTAATTTTCTTTAGTTATGAGTTCATCTTTTTTTTTTTTTTTATTTATTTATTTTTTTTCTTTATGGACACTGTCAGTACTGAGGCTGTACAACACCAGATGGAGTGATCATTAATGAGTAATGAATTGTAAAAGTTAAGGATGGAAGTGGTTGTGGCCTAATTTTTTCATAGACCTACTCTTCTAGTCTGGAGAGTGTGAGGAAGTCAACAATAAATCTGAATTAGTATAATTGGTGTACATGTCCAGATTCCAACTGGACATCTCCCAGATACATTCAGCAACATAACTCAGTTTCCATAAGGGCAGCAGTCTAGTCCTGCAGTAAGACATACTGTAACTAGGACATGCTGTAGGAAAAGATTGTTATTCACTTTTAGACCAAGATCTTTTAGTGTGTATAATATTAAGCAAGAGAGGTGGCCAGTATGTGTTGCTGTAGTGTTATCATATCCCTTAGATGTTAACAGTAAAGCAGTAAAAAATAAAGGTTTCCAAAATCAGAATGAAATGATACATACATTTCATTACATTACATTACAAACACACAAAACATACTGTTGTGCATTCTATGCATCCATGGTTTAGTCAAAGTGACATTAGAACATGGCATAAGTTATGAAAAATACAAAACATATCGAACTGGTACAAACCAAAAATATTATAAGGATTTCATACAAGGTCTTTAAATTGTCATCATCAACATGGTATAAGCTACCCAAGCTTTTTTCATCTTCTAAAACAGTGCTTTTCAACTGAAGGTATGTGGAAGGTCATCTGGTGCTGTGTGGAGTACTTCAAGAATGCATAAAATTTGTTAGAAAGACTAACAAATGCACTTTGATTTATGAATGTAATTTCATTACAAAGTGACCACTGATATATTTCGGCCATGATTTTTAACTGCGGGTTCATTTTGACACATTGTAATTGTATTTGTATTCTTGTTCTCACCACCCTTAAGATGGCCACATGAGTGGTCGAAACATGTTGGTGATTACTATGTACTAAAATTACATTCATAAATCTAAATGCATTTGTTGGTTTTTTTTTTAATTTAGGCATCTAATTAATGCACGTAACATGGAATACATCAAACTAATTTGGGAGTCATCATTTTTTCATAATTAAATTTTAAAGATGTCAGTCACACTAATAAAATTGTTTTAAATATATTTAAATGAAAAGAAAATTCGTTAAGTATTTATAAAGTTAGACCAGAAACCACAAACACTATGTTACCGATATTTTCACTACCCATTATTATGTGTACACATGACTGTTGTGCTTCCAATAATGGCATGTGAGCAAAAGTAGGTCAAAAATTACTGTTCTGAAATATTTCAGTGTACACTAAATCCATCGTTTACAGCAAGCAGTAAAACTGCAAGCCAGTGTTAAATGTTAGAAATTTATCAGCAACGTAAAAGGAGTGTGTGTTGAAGTACCTTCTTAACATTAAGCAAGATTTGAAGTTTTCACAGCACTGATGTTGAGGATTCAGATATTATGGGTTGTTATGCCACGTAGCAGGGTTATTGATTCCTGGAATTTTCAAGAAACATAATGCCATCATTTTCATACATAGGGAATCAATAATCCTGCTATCCAGCATAATAACCCAGTAAGACCTGACTCCTTCTGAACATTATTTTAAATTGAGCCTTTTCATTCACAGGATATGATGGTCAACACAATAAACTGCTGAAAATTTTTTGCCTCCATAGTATGTTCTTCTCCGAAAATATGCAGTTTGGCTATCAGTATATAAAGATGGTACATATTTCTTGTATTAATGCAGCGTACATCTTAAATCTTGTTACCATTTGTTTAGTCCAAATGATGTTATTACAGCTATTAATGACAAATATAAATACAATTCTCATACAAAATTAATTATTTACTGAAGTACATAAAACTGTTTTGTATCCCTCCTATATCAAATCTTTTGAATGACAGATAGGTTGAGATGTAAACACACAATGCAGTGCTGGTCGCAATAAAATTATTCAATACATGTTTAGGAAAAAGACTTTGTTTCCTAAGGACACATTGTCAATTATAGAGGTTGTTGAGTGTCACATGGGATGTAACAAGTTGATTGCAAGTGACATGATGACAAGGATTTCAGAGGATAATATTATTCTACACAGTTTTATGGCATTACAGTGTTATGCAGACTGTCTTCTGAACCATCAGCAAAACTAATCACTGGAGCCACAGAATCCTTATCAAGAAGCAGGATCTTTAATCATTACATTACGCTTGTGCCCTCTTGACTTCCAAGGATTTTATACCAGCCTATGCACCAAATTTCAGTCATCACTGTGAGGTGGTACATAAAACAAATCAAGACAATATCCTCTCACATTCTTATTGCAATAATTGTCACTGCACATTACCGTCTGTAGTTGATAAAGTACTGATTAGGAAACTCAAAATCAGAAATTTCAGCCTTTATGCAAATTTTGCCCTAATTATAACAAATTCAAGTGCCAGAATTGAGAGAGAAACATAAAATAAGATGAAATTGATTAAGAGTTAAGAAAAGTAAACTGAGAATTATTTCAACAAGATCTGGTATTCTAGAATAGGAAACCACTTGTCACAAAACAGGGATCAAAATTATTCCTAGTATGAATACTGCCTTGCTCTCTGTATGTTGATATTTATACTGTAGCCAACACAGAAAAGTGGAATTAATATTATGTGTTCCATACTTATTTTGAAGATATGAATGCTACATTCCATGTAATTAATGAAGTTTCCTTCTTATAATTGTCAGTGTCAAAAAATCAGTGTTACCCAGTGTAAGTTGTCAGTTTGTGTTTATAACAGTATCAACAAATAACACGGTGTATTGACTCGAATGTGTTGTAAAATAATGATTGTGTATTGCCTTTACTACTTACGAGACATATATACATATATATAAGAATAAGCATTATGATGTGCTGAATTAGATGTGTGACATGTACACCATAAATCAGCAAGCATGTGAGCACAAACCTCAAAGACATGTTTTATTACCATATTCATACGTATTGTATAATAATGTAATATATATCTCGTCAACTGTGATTTTATTGTTTTGTTTGAAATAGGCAACTCGATTGCATTATATAGGCAATTGTGTAGATTTCTGTCGCAGTACAAAGTTACTTTGTGATGTGAATTAAGTTCCACATATCATACAATCTTTGATCATATGTAGTGACTTATTTATTATGTTACTATCTCTCGAATAGTACCAGGCAGCCAAGTAATGAAAGCAGCAAAGTGTTCTGAGAATTCAGGTATTTTAATTATTGATGCACTATGTCACTAATGTTATAATTGGTCATGAAAGAAATATTTCATAACTTTGGAGTGGAAACATTTAGAAGATTATAATATATAAACCCAGTGGCATAGGGAGGGGGGAGGGGGGGCAAGTTGCGCCATCACCCCAGGTGGCAGAGTCCAAGAGGCAGCAAAATGAATATTATAAGTGAAAAAATCTGATTTCATGCTCTAAACAACTTAATTTCATTTCATTTATTATACAGCCGTATTTTTACATATGTAACACTGGATTTGTCTAACTATATATTGCAAAATTACAATATATATATACACACACAAAGTCTCAAACTGTAACATTCATAAAGTAGTTATCCATATGGTGTAATAAAACTAATTTTGGTACACATTCCTACAAAAAACAATAGTGAAATACATTAATATTACTGTGATAAAGCTGTTAAATATGACTAATGGATAATCTCATACTTCACACACCAACTTTTCTCAGAATTTTAAAAACTCATCAGTGGAATAAAAGGAATGGCAAAATATAGTAAGGATTTTAATTCTTTTCTAAAGAGTGTGAAGTTACCCAATTTGTTTATACTCTCTGGCACCTTATTATATAATTTGATCCCCACATTTATCACAGTTTTTTAAGTAAAATTGTATTGCAAACTTGTACATGAAAGTCCAATTTACTTCTAGTGTTCTACCTTTTTATGTAACATAATGCCTAATTATTTGAAAAACCTTTTTTGTACTGTAAAAGCCTTGTTTACTTTCACTGTCGCCTCCACGGAGTATTATTCCATATCTCAAACATGATTTGAAGTACGCAAAATAAATACTTCTTAGCATGTATGAGCTCAAATCTTCCTTTAGGACTTAATGATATAAGATACCTTACTCAAACTTGAATATAGTGAATGAATATGGACATGCCATTTCAAATTTTCTGTAATATAAATATCTAAAAACCTCACTTCTGATTTGTAAGTTATTTAAGTGTTATTAAAAACAATTCATGGTTTGTTAGGAAGTATAAACTGATTAGAATGAAAGAATATTACTACTGTTTTTTTTATATTTATAATAAGATCATTTTTTGGAAATCAAAACACAAATTCTTTCATAGCATAAAACATTTTTTGTTGAAGAGAATTCTCATATTTGTCAACAACAAATATGTTAGTATTGTCTGCAAATAAGACTAATTTATTCCTTGGATGTTTAATGGAAGATATATATATATATATCTACATATATGTACATATAATAAAAACAAAAGCGGCCCTCAAATTGAGCCTTGTGGCACACCATGTACTGTTTTCCTGAGTGAGGGTGTATGTCTATACTGTGTAAAATGTATGCCTTCCATTTGGGCTATTTCAACAAACTGTGAACGATTAGATGCATAAGATTTAAACCACAAATTCATGTTATCTCTGATACCATATGAATTTAATTTTTCAAGCAATGTGTTATGGTCTAGAACATCACATGCTTTTGTAAGATCAAGAAATATTCCTACTACATATAGACATTGATCCAAGGTTTTTAAATTATTAACCCAAACACTAGAAAATTCAATAAACAGTTGTGATTTTTTTTAAAGTTCATAATTTGTAGTGGCCATTGTGATTAATTACCCCAGGCGCCAAAAAAACGAGCTACATCACTGTACATATCTTCATGTAATGTTTCTCTTTAGGACAGGGTATTTAAACATAAGCAATTGAAGGAGACTTGGAGGAATATTAATACTTAGAATACTGGCTTGCAAGATATACTCTCCTCCCTGCTGAAAGAGTTATAAAGTTGGAAGTGGGCAAGCAAATAGGAGACAGTGGCCATGAGGGTTGTGTGTCAGTGAGAATGTGTGGGGACAGAATAAAGGAGAAGGACATGCGAGAGCAATATTTTGTAGCAAAAAGAGGTGAAAAGAAATTTAAAGGAGGAAGTTAATTTTTTATGGATCTCCATCTCCATCTAAAAATTGATCCTACCTCTTCTCCTTGTTTATTATTGTCCACACTCTCTCATTGACAAAATAGCCTTTTTGAGGGCCACTGTCTCCCATTGGTTCATTTGCAGCCCTGGTTCCTGCTCCTCTTCCCTCTGTCTGTAAATTCCTTATCTGTGCTGCGTACTCGCCCACCCTGGAAATCAGGGCAACATGTTCCTCTGAGATGTTGGTACCTCTGTACCAACTATACAGTCTCACATCCCAGAAAACACCAATCTTCATAGTAACTGTCATGAGAACCTCATGTTTTCCTCTTTTACACTTATCTCATTAATTATATACGCTATGTCAAGCAAAATTAAATCTATTTTGTGAAGTGAGAGAGAAAACCAACAAGATGCAACAGTTAAATGTTTATTTTCAACAATTTCTCAACATGTTTCGGGCATCATTATGCCCATCTTCAGGAGAACAAGATGTATGTTACTGCAAGTGGTGTGCTACGCTATAACAAGCGGGGAAAGTTAGATATTAGCTTTAATGTCTTCTTTGTGTGGTATTGTGTAGTAAACCTAGATGGGATCTCGTGTGTGTGTGTGTATATGAGAATGCGGTGTGCAAATTGGTGTGTCATGGTGTTAGACTGGTATATGTATCGTGTGCTTTCCAGGTCTGGTGTATCGGAGCGGGTGCACTGATGCATGCGTTGTGCCTGTTTGATGGGAGGGGTGTGTGGTGCAGGTGTTATTAGGTGCACTAGGGGA
>Ga0136643_10004997_pt1 | contig 18544 bp, 12 predicted proteins | sample TergutLab28metaG_FD_96883 | JGI IMG/M metagenome (GOLD analysis project Ga0136643, IMG submission 96883) | Labiotermes labralis P1 segment gut microbial communities from Petit-Saut dam, French Guiana - Lab288 P1 (version 3) (version 3) | ecosystem: Host-associated > Arthropoda: Insects >...
ATTAACCCCCCCCCCCCTTATTTGGGGTGACAGGCTACTGCTCTCAGAAGCCTGGGCAAATCGGGTTTTTCCACGGCTATCGCTGAGCTGCCTGCTTTGTGATTGGCTGGCAGACAGAGCTTGTCGCAGTGGTAGAGCTAAAGGCAACCGGTTGTTGTTTGGTCGGCCTCGCTGCAGTCGCGTGGTGAGGACCGTTTCTGAATTTGTGGGATGTTCCCACACTCCTTTACATAAATTATTTTGTCACAATCTATTAATGGAAAAAACTAATTCACTTTTATTTGCAGATGAAACCAACATTGCATTTAAAATTTCAATTTGGAAGGATTTAAAAATGATATAAAATTTGAATTTGAATCCTTAAATAACTTTTTCAAAGCCAATAAACCCTCACTGAATTAGATCTGCTAGTACCAGCGCAAGTTTACAGAGCGTACAAAGAGATGCACTGCGCCCTATACGTAGCAGCAAGGAAACATGACGGCAGTCGCTAGTGGCGGCGAGCAACTGCAACAATTCAGCCAGCCGCCTCTATGTGACGGATCAACACACAAGCTTAAACTAACTAGTCGACAACGGCGCCGATATCTGCGCCAATCCCAATACCCGTCTTCGAGAACGCCGGATGCACACTAGTCACGCAGCATTCGCAGCAAATCGTACTACCTAAGGTTACTTAACCCTGCATTTGGATTTGAGGCTATGATGGGAGTTGTAATGGTGTTTCTTCGTCTCGGACGTAACGAGACCCATCATCGGCTCGGACTTTCTCTGCTTCTACAACCTCCTCGTCGACGTATGACACCTACGCCTCATCGAAAATATCTCTAACCTTACTGCAAATGGCGCTTCGGTGGAAACGTACGGTGGCCAAACTGAATTCCTAGCCGGGAGCTCTCGCTATCACGTCCTTTCCCTGAATTTTACGGATATAATCATCAGATAGGTATTCCTCCAGAAACCCGGCATTCTGCCACGCCTTATCATCTGTAAATGTGCGCCCACTGCGGCTGGCACCAGACCGCTTCCGAATCGTGAAATCCGACTTCGAGGAAATGCTCCGAAACAACACCGCTCGGTGTTCCGATAGCCTATGGACTTCGCCCCTCCACTTCGTCCCCAAGGAAGAAGACGGCTAGGGACCCTGTGGCGACTATTGTTCACTAAACGCTACGACTGTCCCTTACCAATATCCCGTTCGGCACATTGCCGACTTTGCACAACAACGTGCTGCCCGGCAAGTCTTCTACAAAATCTATTTGGTGAAAGCATACCACCAGATTCCAGCTCGTTTGGACAACATCGTAAAAGCAGCCATAATCACGTCCTATGGACTTTTCGAATTCCCGTGTATGTGCTTTGGGTTCCGAAACGCCGCACAAATATTTCAGTGGCTCATCGGTGACTGATAGTTGCTTCTACCTCGGAGGATAAGCACGAGCAGCACCTGAGTACATCGTTTCACCGCTTCAGCGAGTACGGCGTCTTGCTGAATCCAGCCAAATGCGTTTTTGGCGCGAGAGAAGTGACCTTCCTCTTCTACACAGATTCAGCTGGAGATACTCGGCCCCTGGAGGAGAAAGTTGCGGCGATAGAACGTTTCCAACAACCTGTCTTCATCAGAGATTTCAGACATTTCCTTGGCACGTTTAATTTTTACCGACGGTTTGTGCCTCAAGCCACCAGATTACAAGCGCCACTTCACGCAGCGTTAGCCGGTCCCAAGATCAAAGGATCACAACCGGTGGACTGGACATCCACCATGGCCCAAGCTTTCGAGAATTGCAAGGCTGTCCTCTCCAATCCCACACTTCTGGCTCACCCGGACCCATCTGCTACGTTGGCCGTATTTACATAAGATTCCGACATGGCAATCGGCGCCGCCTTGCAGCAGCATGTTCGCGACGCTTGGCAAACACTGTGTTTCTACTCCCATTGCCCCCCCCCTGCTCAACAAAAGTACGGTCCGTAAGGCCGCCAGCTCCTGGCAGTGTATGAGGCCCTCGAGTACTTCCGACGTAGGTCGAGGGCCGTCCCTTTGTCATCTTTACGTATCAGAAGCCTCTCACTTATGCTTTCCAGCATCACAGAGATAAATGCTCGTCACAAAAGTTCCGTTACCTGGAGCTCATCGAACAATTCCTCACTGACTTTAGGCGTATCTCAGGGCAAGACAATGTCGTAGCAGACGCCATCTCGAGAGCATAATCCGTCAAGTCGCGTCTTGATTGCCATGCTCTTGCCAATTCCCAAGATCAGGGCGCGGAATTGCAAGACTTCCTGAAAAATGGTCCGGCGCTGAGGTTAGAATGTGTGCCAAATCCCGGGACGGACATCCAACTTTACTTGACACACCCCTCTCCACAATCGCCGCCATTCATAACCACTTATTTCAATCGCCAGTTCTTTGACACTCTCCACGGTCTTAGCTACCGTGGTCAAAGCCACCGTCAAGTTGGTGTCCCAGCGATTTGTGTGGCCGGGGTTGGGGAAAGATTGCCGCGCATGGATACGCGCGTGTACACCCTGCCAACGTTCCAAGGTAATGTGGCATTTAAAGGCCCCTCTTGGGAACTTCAACCTCCAGCGGCACGTTTCTCTCATGTGCATATCGACCTGGTCGGTCCGCTGCCTGTCTCTTCTGGCCTCCGGTACTGTCTCACTTCACCCTTTGGCCTGAGGCACTCCCTCCCTCTGAGGTCACCGCCGAAGCAGTGTTTAAGGCCTTCGTCTCCGTCTGGGTTTCTCGTATCGGCAGTACCCATCAAATCACAACCGACCAGGACAGGCAATTTGAGTCCCGTCTTGTCAAGACTCTGTCCATCATCACCGGATCCTCTCTATCCCGGACTACTGCGTGGTATCCCGCCTCAAATGACATGATCGAGAGGCTGCACCGTCAGCTGAAGGCCGCCCTAATGTGCCATGCCGATGAACATAGGGACGAAACTCTACCGTTAGTCCTGCTGGGAATCCGCAGTCCGTGGAAGAAAGATTTGAAAGCCTAATCAGCGGAACTGGTGTACGGTTCACCCCTGCTTTTACCGGGGAATTCTTCGCCCCTTCCCCCGCCGAATGCACCGACGTCACCGATTTCGCGTCTCGGCTGCGGGTCCACATCGGGAAGCTTTGGCCCATACCAGCACCCTGGCGTGCCGCGCTATCCACCTTAATTTTCAAAGACCTGGCCACCGCCTCGCATGTCTTCGTATGACAGGGTGCCCTCCGGGGAGCCCCCCCAAGTCCCGTGTGTCGGACCATACAGGGTCCACCACAGGGGCGATAAGACCTATACCATCGAGATTCGTGGTGCCGCGATAAATGTGTCCATTGACCGCCTGAAGCCGGCATTATGTCCAGCATGTTAACACCGAATCCACTTCACCACTGGCAATTCCTTTAAATATCACAACTCACTCCGGACAGTAAGTAGGCTTTCTGGATTACGTGGGGGTGCAGCGGTCTTAGCGTGGAGGTGCTGTGGTCGATGCAACTGACTAGCCCACCCACCTAACCAGGATAATTAAAGTCCAAGCATCAAAACCTCAGAAACCCTGACACAGCAGTGGAGATTGCAAGTAAGAACATCAAAAAGTATAGAGTGAGATGCGAGACAGACGCGGCAGACTGCAGAAATTGTACGCATGTGGAGAAATGCAGTGTTGTGTGCACATATAACTATGTGTGTGTGTGTGTGTGTGTGTGTGTGGTAATTTATACCTATACCACCACAAGTTTCATCCAAAAGACAATATGTACTTTGGACGTGTGATCACTGTAAAAGTAGACATCCACACTTTTTTGAGTCCAGGCTGAACATTATATTACTCCATAGTGAGAGTCTTTCTTGAGAAACTAACTGGTTTGCAGCTAGTCAAGAAATTCCTCGCATTTTATGGAACCCGAAGGTTCTTTACAGCACTCACAAGCCTCCGCCACCCATCCCTAACCTGGACCAGCCCAATCCAGTCCTTATAATTATAGCATTTAAATTTTTTCAACTTCTGTATGTTGTGAAAGTACACCAACTACTTCCAATGTCTCAACTTCTCAGTGATCCTAATCTCTACACCCAGAAACATTTGTGTGTATAGACAGAGAGAGTAATTAACTTATAGTATGCTTCCAATGTAAAATGGTTTCCCATTTAAGAAGCCAGCAACTTTCATTGCTTGACGAATTTTTCACACATCTAGTATGTTTTTGCATCAAAAAGTAAATAGTTTCCACATAAAATAATGAAAAATAACTCATTTTGTAAGCTAAACCTCACAGGTCACTGCCAGCACAGATCAAAATTAGAGATAAGCAATTGCTTCTGTTGTAACCTGTATTAAGAAATGCCACCAATCTCTACACCTGCATCACAGTGTGACAAAATGTCATTTCATGTGCTGTATAATGTACAACATGAATAAGCATGAGTGTGACTGTAAATCTTTTGCTTTAATCTCCTTAATTTGAAGCATTCATATGCAAAATTTATATCCTTTTTCTGGTCACTTCAATTTGCTTTTATCAACAGTTCCCCCTCCCATAGAACCAATAATTATTAACACAAGCTCAGCATTGCTACTACACCAAAAACTTCCATAGAACATGAGTTGCTATAAACACAGTGGAAAGTACATAAAAGCTTCCTCACAAAAATAATTCAAGTATTTTGGATTTCTTTGTCAACTTAAAGTGCATGACAATTATTTGTCTGCAAGTGAAGAGCTAAGCCAGAAAAATTTGAAGCTAGTAGAATGTAGTAAGGAAGAATTGGTGTTTATGGAATAGTTCCAGCAAGGAGGGGTTTAAATTTTTTAAAAGGTATTTTATTGTGTTAAAAAATTGTATCAAAATTCTAAAGAAGGCAAGGCTTGAAATGTGATTCCATGGTGAAATGAATTATTTAATGTATAAATGATATGGAATCACATTCTATTAAGGGAATGTCAGTGTAAATACAGAATTACATAATAACACCATTTTCAGGCTTACCCTTTTAGACATTTTCACACTTAATGGGCCTAATTGATTGAATATTTCCAGAAATGTCTTAAAAGGGTTTAAACATAATCAATTTCACTGTAGATTTCAATTTGCTGAGTTCAAAGTTAAGTGTAAACCTCTTTTACAATTTTATTTATAGTTTGTGCAGATTACAGAATCACTACACCAAGAGTCTCTCAGCACTTCAGCTGTGTTATACTACTGCCAGAACAAAATCTTGCGCCCATATTCAAGACTTCTCTGTGTAATGGGTCTGCGACCATCACCTATAGAGAACACAGACCGCTGTTGTATCCTGCTTTGCTGTGGCTATGTACATCTGGTCCTCGTGTTGGTGTTGATGTGTGTGGGTTATGTCCTGCAGTACATGTCGTGTTTCAGGTAGAATAATATTCCTCCTTCAAAATACACTTGCAACAACACAACACACATACACACAGTAGCCAAATAAAGTCTGTGTGCATTGCATGAGTGCATAGATGAGAGAAGAGTTATAACACTGCTGATTCTTAGCTTCAACACTAGATGGATGTAAGTGGTCAACTTTATGCCTTGGCTGCTTTACAGCCAGGAAAAAAACCAGCAACACACCTTGAATAGGAGACTGGGTGACACCTTAAGAGGTATTGCAGTTGCTCCTGAAAAAGAAATATTTATTGCCCCTGCCAGGAACCAAAACCCCTCATTGTTTAACATATAGTCTAGTCAATATACCAATTATGCAATCCAGGCTGCAATCAATAGCTCATAGACTATCTGTTACAATCTTTAGTCCCTGGCTGCTGTCTTACAAAAATAAACTTACATAGGAAATTTTCAGTATGTACAGGCTTCATTTCAGCAGGTGTTTTGAACCTGAATTGTGAGGAAAAGGGAAATACATAAAACAGGACATCTTATATCATCTGGACTGTGCACTTAACAGTACAGTGGTTAAGAACAAAAACATGGTTTGATGAGAAAAAATGCACTGAGGATCCATAATGGAAAAGAGAAAAAACTCAGAAAATATTCTGCTGAGAAACAGTATTACAAAAATATTTTATTTTATGAAGAGTCCTTTTAAGAATATTATGGCAACCATGAATGACATGAACCCAACATGGGATCTCATAAATTGTGTGACTTAGAGATGAGATAAATAATGAAAAATCCTTGTGTTTAAGTAACACAGCATAAGGATTTTTTTGAAATTAAAGCCCTCTGCAGTCTTGGATCAAGACAGAAGTGAGCTGCCAGATTCTTATTGCACTTGTTTCACCACAATAAAAATAAAAGTCTCTGGTGCATGCTTGAAAGAAGGCTGGGTAACCCCAGGGCTATTCTGCATGTGACAGTAAATGAATAATTCTATTGCATCTTGGTTTGATCTTAGAATTTTTGTGGTTACTGGGAATGGAACCTTGGTCATCCTGCCAGTACAGTGGTTGGAACAAAAATGTGCATTCAACATCCATTAGAAGTAAAGGACAAAGGGAATGGAGGGACTGAACAGGTAGTACATAAAGGAAATATATATTCTCCCAATTACAATCTTTACTTCTCAGCATTACACATCCTGTTTCTGTCCAGTGTTAATATATTACTGCTTTTCACTGGCACTACAGGCATCTTGCCTATTTACCCACAGGATAATGGTACAGGTTGTACCCATTCACTCTACTTATTGTGCTATTCAATCTTTTACAGAAAGAAATACTTTATAGAACTTCTGTTTCAATAACTATTAAAGTAACTGGTACCCCATGCAATGCTGTGTTTAAGAACAAGTGTAAATGTGCCTCTACTACCCTGTGTGCCTTCAGTTCATGTACTGGAAGAATTATGCCTGTACCTTTCTCTATCAAAATGTATTCAAACATCATATAACCAAAGATGGAATATAGGGTGTATAGGGATTGAAATTTTCTTGACCATTAAAACTTTGCAAATAATGGAATACAGAGGAATTTATCTTCTCACAATATATAGTGAAGTATGTACTGATATTTCAGGGGAACCTCCTCCCATCAGCTTCTTGAGTATGAAAGACAACTACAATATCAATCACATGTATTTTGATAATAACTGTCCTAACAAAATTTAATTCAGTTTGTTGGAACTGTGGGGCAATGAGGCAGGTGAACTGGAAATTTTTACAACAGTATGTAAAATTCATTTTCTAAGATTAAAAATAATGTTTATTATAAGAAGAGACCAAGAAATGTACTGTGAGGGTGATCAGGGCTCATAGTGGGATCAGGGGATAAGTTCACTGGTTTAAGGTAATGAGACTTTTAATTAGTTAATTACTTAACTCTAGATAACTATTTATTGATCACTTAGTGACAATAATTCTTGCCTAAATTTTGTTCCAGGAGAGATCGAGGTTTTGACTACAAGAATCAATCAAATGTTGAAGTTGTAAATCATGAATATATTTGCTATGGTAACACTGCCTTTACCTATGTTGTGCCAAGTCTTCTTCATATGTCAGCATATGGCTATGCTTTGTATTTATTTCGAATCCATGAAAATGAACAGCTTAAAAGTCTAATGGAAAGGGTAAGTATGCTGCAAACATTGATCAGAATTTTAAAAATCCCAGATAACTGAAGAAACCCTCTGAAAAGCTGTATCTTGCTCTTTGTGCACTGTTACTTCAGAATGTAAATTTGTGCATTCTAATTGAAGAAACGTAATTTTATAAATGAAAAATGCTTTAATATTGTTCATTCCAGACATTATAGTTCAATTTCCACAATGTTAATCAACAAGTGCACACAATTCTCATTTAATTCACAGCATTATTTTAAAAACATTAAATTTCTACATGTTTCAGATTTTACTAGTACAACTAGTATTTCATCAGAAGATCTTAAAATGTTAATTGGAATGCTAAAATATGTAGTTTCTTGTATAGGTACCAATGCTTTGACAACACACACCTCCATCAGAGTAGAACATATTCTTGACTTATATATGAGTAGTTTGATGTGGTAACATTAACACAATTATCATTACCAGTGAGCCAGAGCAGTTTGATCAGTGTAGTGACGAGTCTATGGGCTAAACAGTCTGTGTTTCCAGTACTGGTAGGAGCAAGATATTTTTCACTCCTCCATAACTTCAAGACAGTCTCTGAGCCCCACACATCCTCCCATTAAATGTGTACAGGTAAAGGTAAAATTCACCCTAGAATGGGTCAATAAGATCCAGAGGTGCTAGATGGGGTTGGGTGGTCAACATCACGCCCCGGCCGCTTTACACCCGGGAAAGACCTGGTACCCATTGTATAGGAAGCTGGTTGAGCCCCAGGGCTGGTCTGGATTGGTGCAGAAAATCTCGCCCCTACCGGGTTTCGATCCCCGGACTGTCCAGCCTGTAGTGAGTCGCTATACCAACTGAGCTATCCTGGCCCAACCTATTAAACGGGTACCAAGGTTAAGAATAAGTTAAAGTATAACTGTAATCCTCCTGCATGCTTTCACACAATGGACAGGGAAAATTTTACCTTTATTATCCGTACTACTGTCACACACAATCTTGTTTCTAATTACAGTTTTTAAAATAATTTATGCAGTTGATTAAATACCTGTTTTAATTGTTTACAGGATGTGTTTCAAGTCCTCACTTTTAACCTATTGGTAATGTGCATGTGGAAAAAGAGTATCATACCAGCAATCTCATAGTGTTAGATATGACAACCTATCACTGACAAAGTGTACTACTCTACTTGTCAATATGATTCCCTTAGGCATGAAACATCCTGTCCCAAGTTGATTATTCGAATTTTATTTTCCATAGAAGAATGCGTTTTCATTGCCTGATTTAGTCCCAAACTTGCCCCATCCTCTGATACTCCCAATACATCACAATTTCATCTCCCTCACATAATAATCTTCTAAGTAAGTGATGGAATGAGTGAAAGAAAAAGAGAGAGAGAGAGAGAGAGAGAGAGTGTGTGTGTGTGTGTGTTTGCGTGCGTTCGTGCGTGTGTGATTGAGTTGGTGAAGACTCTTTTCAGTGGTTACACAATGGCTTAGATTGTGACTGAGAACATCACACTTTGCTTCCACAAATTTACATGAAGAAAATTATGTATTTATGATAGCACCAACAGATTACCATGGCCATTATGAAGCAGTCAGGAGATTACTATGCTTCAGTCAGAAGTTGTGCTTGTCCAATACAATCAATCCAGCTGTCTCTTAAAAACTTATAACTTTCATGGCCTGATTGGAGAAATTATGTTAGGTTATGAAGTTGCTAAGAAGTATGTATTCTTCACTAGGCACTGCAGTGTTGTATTTTGCTGGTAACATATACCAAGCTACACTCTAAGGACATTTATGACATGAATAATTTAATGAAATTGTGATTGCACAGTACAAATCTGTGGCTATAATGTATACAAAGAAATCAACTGATCACTTAAATATGAAAATCACAGCTAGAAATGAGTGGGAATATTATTTGAGCCCTGTCATATGGCAGGAATCTTTTCTAATATTTTGCAAATACCCTTGTAGCTATTTTCAAGGAATGCCAAACTACAGAGGGTCTTCATGTTTCAAGTTTCAAATACCATGTCTATATCTCATAGTATAAGTAACTGTACAGAATCTGTCCACATACAAGTCCATTTGTACCAGCTTGTAACATGTTAATGATTTTATGATGAAGACCTCAAACTTCTTGCACAAACACCAAGCTCTCCACAGCTGCTTGTGAACATATTTGCAGGTACTCTGCATACCTGAAAACCATATCCCTCATCTGAAATGTGAGACTGTTCCACGCCATGCTGAAAGAAACCCACTTTACGCAGTCACAGTTAAATATAAGTCACATTAAGGAATATTGTACATGTAATATTTAGATTCCAATGAGACAAATAGTGTACGTTATTAATTGTTTATTTTTAGAACCATTTAAAGATGTATGACAAAACATTTTTACAATTGAACCCTGAGAGCACTAAAGGATAAAGTTTTTTGCACTTCTTGTTCTGGTGTCTTCACCATCACACAAAAATTGCTGGTATTCTTTAGTACCTTTGTGCACTCAGTCTTGTGAGAATTCCTTCCTCATACAGGTCACTAACTTCTATTGGTTTTAGGCTCTTCTGGTTTCTGGTGGATTAGTGGCACAGCACAGGATAGTGCGCACACTATGGATATCTATTGGATTAAGTATTTTATGGGTGACAGCTTCAGCATTCACTGTTAGTGCCATGGTAGCAAATGGTACCATTGTTTTTCAATGGCTGCCACACAGGTATGAAATTTTAAAGATAAGTTGAGGGTAGTGCAAATTCCAAATTATTTATTTATCTTATATGTTTCCACCACCATTAGCCATACATGATGAGCGGACAGATGTGATCTCCAAAAGACCACATATTTTCCCAATGTGTCTTTTCTTATTTTTCATTGATCTTGATGTTTACATATTGTAGAACAAATAAAATGCTACAAAATTTACTGTATTGAAGAGAAAAATTTTCTTTTATTTATTTTTTTTAACATGTTAAATATTATGTTCTCATAAAACTCAGTGAGTTATGTGCATGAACATATTGCTTATGTAAATAAATTAATTTTCACGAACACTGAACTGCTACATTGCGTTTGACCTCCGTTACTCCATCAGCACCACTGCTCTGTCTGACTGCATGCACCGGACCATGAGCTTTGGACTGCCCCACACATTCATCTACATCCTCACTGGCAGCATGCTTCAGAGTTCCAGTAGTTATGGTAGTAGCCAAGTCTCGGAATGAAGTGTTTCAGAAGGGAACTGGAAATTCCAACAGCGTGGGAATGAGGTTTCAGATTCCTACAGAGACTTCTGGAAGGTGACAGAATGTGACAGAAAGACAAAAGGAGTTCTAGAACCTTCCAGAAGCTTCAGGAACTCAACATTTGTCATGCTGGAAAGTGAAAGATCCAGAGTTCATGAAGACCACAACTGTAAGCAATACACATTTTGACTCATCTAGAATTCCAGGCATTATGACATGTACTAATGTAACTACCTTGCTTTTTCTAAAGTAGACTTAGAAGAAGACCATTCTTTCTTAAGAGAGAGAGAGATAGATTGTGTGTGTGTGTGTGTGTGTGTGTGTGTGTGTGTGTGTTTCCCATTCAACTCTTGAACCAACAAACTGAGTTTCATGAAATTTGGCATGAAAATATGGGAAAGGAGGCCACCACAACTTCATATTTTCTAACTCCCTACAATTTGTAATAGCAACTTAGTAATCACACAAAACATACAATGGGAATAACACTAGCCTCACTCGGTGGAGGGCCCAAAAATTACACTATATACATACCTACTACAATGTAACTTGCCCTTGAGACAACATCAAAGTATATTACAAAGTAGAGCTTCTTCAGGAAGTAAAAAAAAAGATGCAGATCAAACAGTAGAAAATCATCACTGGAAACAAGAATCTTATATTCAGTTATTTAACTCCAGCAATATAGTCAATAGCAAAGACTGATGCACTTCCTTGCAAGAGGGTTGCAGAAATTCATTTATCTGTTACACAGTTGACAGACTCTCAGAAATGCATAAAAATCCAGTGGGTTCCAACTCTCTGCAGGGTTGAGGGTAATGGAATGGCAGATTCCTTGGCGGAGAGGGGTACATCAATCAGCCCAATATGATCATGTAAACTACTATTTCATTCTGAGAAGTTAAGAATAAATAGAAATATCCAAGACCACCTTTCCAGCTATTGTAACACCGAAAGCCAACACAAACCCTGAAACAAAATAGATGAGAACAAAGTACAATTCCTAATTTTCCAAGAAGAGATGCAGTGGTTTCCTTTTGACTGTTCACTAGCCATGGCTGTTTAGCAACTGACTCATACTGACTCAATTTATACATCACCATGTGTGCCTTGTACAAAAAAAGCTAACTCCATATTGAACCAAGATCACCTTCCAGATATCGCAGTTTTAAACTGGGAATATTTCATCATCAGCAAATTTTTTGGGGATGGTAGATGGTGAAAGGAATTCCTCCAAGTGCCCAAGTATTGAATGACACTACTGCTACTACTACACTGCATCTTAAAGTAATACGAAAATTTTGTTCATGTAATATTTTTATGGAATATAAAAAATGGCTGCTTTATGAAATTATACTAAGCCTTCAGTTTGATAGAAATAACTAATGGCCATTTGTGGTAAGCATGTGAAATATTGTGTCTAGGTAGATTAGAAACACGTCTACAGACATAAATGCTGACTCAAGTAACTTTTTCAAGCCAATTTTATTTCAAAAGCTGCCATTAACATTTTTCATTCAGTACTCTTGCATTTAACAGCTATTTCAAACACTCTAACTCAAAGGAGCCCTTTTGACCCCAAAGAGTCCAGTGTTTCTTCTACTATTAGAAGTATTGTTTACATTTCATGTATATTTAGAATTCATTAACATTTCAAATATCTAAACTCTGTTCAATGACAGTTGAATATGAAATATTTAAAAAATTTATGTATCTTGTTTCACACAATATAGTCACTTACAATTAAACAATAACACTTGATATAATAAAACACAGTGACAGTACAATAAATATAGAACACCACAGTAGTACATGTATAAAGTGCGTGAACATAAAAATACAAAATATGTACAATATTATTACTTGTTATAAAATTATTAATTTTTATTATTGTTATACAATAATAATTCTTCCACTGACTAAAATACATGAGTAAGGAGATACTTTCTCAGTGCTAAATTAAAAACATTTTATTTGCTTGTATTTCCAATATGTTTGAGGGTGAATAATGAAATATTTTTATAGCAGAATAAGTGACAACCTTTTAATAGGGGTGATTTTCACTGATGGAAAATGTAATTGATTTTTGTTCCTAGTATTAAATCATGCAATGATAAATTAGTTTAAAAGTTACCCAAATTATTAAATACAAACATTATTAATGAATATATGTAAAAACATGATACTGGCAAAATGTTTAGTTTCACAAACTGGCCTTACTGGGCCTATTCCCACCATAGTCCTGAATATGTTTTATTGAACAATAAACACCTTATGTATTATGGTTGAATTGCCCCTGAATATTATACCATATTTTGTCAGGGAATGAAAATGAGCAAAATATAAAACCTTTAGTATTTCTATGTATAGTATATGAACAATCCTTGTCATTATAAAACAAATGACACTCAGCTTATTTAGTGAATAATGTATATGCATCTTCCATTAAGTTGACTATTCAATGGAAGACCAAGAAACGTTATATTATTTAATTCAATATGTATCTAACCACAATAGGATAGGTTTCGTGGATGTAAAGATAATGTATGTAGTGCAAAATTTATTAAGCTTGTTTTTTTTTTTTATATTTTGTATAAGCTGATTAACCTGAAACCATTTTGATATTTGAATCACAACTAATTAAAATTTAAATTTAGTTCATCATGGTTAGTACTAGATATGAATATACTAATGTCATCTGCCAACATGATGACATCAGAATAACTATTGATCAGTTCGGGAAAATATTTTATGTACATATTAAACAACAGTGGTCCCAGAACCGAGTGTTGGGAACACAGTGTTTAATAATTTTCCAATTAGAGGAGTCAGTTATTGCATTTATAAGCTTCATTTTTATTCTTTGTTTACTATCTCAAATATAGGATCTAAACTATTTAAACTCAACTTAAAATTGACTATCTAAGCTGTTTTGAAACTCTGTATATGTAGCCTTTGAGTTCTTGTAGTTGAATCGTAACACTACCACCTAGTATTAACTTCAGTCATGTATACTAATCTGAGCAATATGTAGGTTAGAAGAAAAGTTCTACAGTTTCTAAACAGAAGTTCTTGCATTGACACAGCAGATTGAGGGAAAGCACATTCATGATACAGAAACCAGTCGCCATTCTGCCACTTCTCAGGGCAGTTTCATGTAAATTCTCTGCATATGTTGATATTGATATTGATATTGATATTTTGTTTATGTTCCATGAATCCACAATAACAATAAATAAGATAGGATATGTCTGGAACTGCTACTTCACAGTTTGTCCTGATACATCTTCCCATCACCATAACAAACAATTCTTTATAGGTTGTGTCTTCAGCAAAAGACATTCTACTTTGAGACCCTGGACATCACTTGAAAGCTTGAGTTATGCCTGTATAGGTTTCAAGAACAATTCTGTCTGGTATGAAATAGAAATTCACACATGCATTGTTCTATCAGATGTAATTTTTTAAAAAACAACACTCATAACTAGGGCTACTACTTCACAATGTCTCACTTCTGAAGAGACAGCATATGATTTTAACTTATAGGTAAATGGTATGGCATTCCATATTCTATGCCTAGCATAAGGACATGATACAGTGATAGTAAGATGTTGCAGCCAGTCCAAAATTTTTACAATCACACCTCAAGTAGCATAATAATAACATGAAATTTCTATTCATATACAGCCAAACAGTTGAGTAATAACACAACACATTTCTTTCTAGTGTTGTTTGAAATTCTTGGACTTAAAAAAATGTCATGCCAGAGAGGTCTCATGCACTGCATGATAAAGATTTACCACAACATGAGACTATGAAAGGAAATGGATTTCCTGTGTGAAGAAAGATGTTTTGTAAGGCACATCTACTGGAACAACAAAAATAAATATGGGTTTTGAAGAGATTGTTGGACAACTGTCATAAAGGGTCAACTCTTTGATTTTGATGAACACAATGTCAAATGTTGCAGGTGATTTACAGCTCTTACATGGGAAAACTGAAGAGTGAAAAATATCTCTTCTATCCCTTTACACTCTGACATCCTCAGAAAGTGAATAAATAATACCCTGCCTAATGTAGGAAAGTGCAGTAAAGATAGGCCATTCAACTAGAGTGGTCTGATGACATTACAAAACAGGGAATTAACAACTCTTTTTGCTTATTTTAACAGGACATCAGCTGGGGTGACAACACTGCTAAAGGGCCTGTTGGTACTGTCAACACTGTGGCATGACATGGTGCAAGCTACACTCATCACAAGTTATTGTCTTCAGAGTCAGCTGTTGTCATTGCATGTCCAGTCATTGAGAGATAAACTTTTGCAGCATATCATATCTCATGGTGACTGGATGCGTGTGAGTAACATTCAATATGGTGCCACTGCTTTAAGTTAAAAGTATAATAAATGGGGGGGAGGGGGGGATAAATTGTTAATGCTATTTCTGCATATAATTTGAATGGAAGCATATGCAGAAATGAAGAATGTAATGCAAAAATTAATGTTAAGAACTTTTCTTGAGATACACTCTGCATATGAACTGGACTGTCTTATGTGCCACTGGTAGCAGTTGAGCATGTAAGGACCCTTTCCCATGAGTATGTTTGTGGCACCACAAACAGAAGTGCAACTGAATTAAACCATTTTCCATGAGCGTGTCTGTGGTGCTTCAGTGCGTTTGAGTAGCGAACCCTTGTTTCCTAGTTCAGCTTCAGGTTTGAAATGGAGTTTGAAAAGGAAGTTGTCCTTCTTGTCGTAATGCACAAACAAGTAAAAAGAAGAAAAGGAAGCATAAATTCTGGATATATCTCCTACTGAACTCAAGACAGGAACAAGGCATCTTCATCACTGTCTTCAATGATCTAAGATATGATAAAAGTAAATTTTCATTCATTTCTGTATGTCATTCGGTTCCTTGGATGAACTTCTCCTGTATATCAGGAATGATACTTCTGGATCAGGCGCAAACATGAGATGTATTCCTCCAAAAGAGTGGCAGGCTGTAACCTTGCAGTAAGTTCAAATTAACTGTTTCTACATATTTGCTTCTTTTTTTACAGCATTCATGCTCTCCTCCAAGCGTGTTCATGATACAGTTATTGATGTTTTATTGAATGTCTCTTGCTTTTGTTAATGTTGTGTGTAGTGGCAAATGATAGGAAAGTCACCGAGTATGTAATCTGGAAAGGACTGATTATGATGATGATGATGATGATGATGACGAAGACGACGACGACGACGACGACGATGATGATGGTGGTGGTGATGATGATGGACTGATAATTTAACATACTGTTCCAAAGTTTGTCTTGTGAGACTGAGAAACACCGCGAACGATTTCAGAACAACCATTCTCCTGAACACTATGTATAATACTAACCACTGTACCAGGACAGTCAGTGATGATTAGTAAAAGAAGAGTTCATAAACGAAAATATTTAAGTTTTTCATTTTTAATGAGCCTATCATTGAACACTGCTTGAAAATAATACTACACATATAGCATATCTTATTTACTAAATGGCTTCATTCCTGAAACATATCGAAAATTTCAGAGCCAAATTAGAAGGGATCAGTAGAGTCTGTGTTGGAAAAAATCAGATGTTGCAAAACCTTGAGGATTCTGGGCGAGACTGGTGTGTTCTTGAGTTAAATAAAGACTGAGTTCTTTAGGTGGGTAACACGTGTGCCTGGGTATTATATCTGGTGAGTGTTGGAATCTTGGCAGGAAATGAATATATATATGTATGTACATAAACTTGGAAAGGGGTAGGTTGGGACAGCAATGACTGGGGCCTGAAACATAATGGAACTGTGAAACTGGACGCGTAAATATATTTTGTTTGATATTTCTTAAAATATATTCAGTATGTCAAATTTTGCATCAATTTTTAAATGTTCCGACGTGGTCTTCATCTCTCTTACAAGTGAAAGAAGGAAAAGCCTCTTCTCGACATCCTCCAATAATTTCTGATTTTCCATTTTTGTTTCCACACTCTTAAAAAAAATCATATAAACTCTCTTCTGAAGGAAGCCCAACAAACCTTTAATAACCGAGACTGTTTAAAAGCAGCTGTAGAGCATTCTACGAGCAGCGTGGAACAGGCGAGAGTAAAGAGTGGACAAGCAGTACTGCACATCTGAATGTCGAGTCTTCCATGACAGAGATTGTAATTTCCGAGGTTTTTAAGAGACCGGTTCTCTGGGATCAACGGAATAAAGACTGTCACAACAGGGACATTGTAGGCACCGTCTGCGACAGAGAACAGCAAAAATCACACGAAGAAATTATAAACGTTGGGAGAAGCCAGATGTATGATGCTGAATCAGCATATTCAGAGGATGCCACTTCTGAAATACAGGATTCTGCTCCGACTGCTTGTTAAAAAGTTCCAAAGAGAAACAGAGGAATTCGACATTAAATTATCAGAAAGAAATGCTGCATCTAGAGTACAGGTAACTCGAGTGGTTCATCAACGAAGAGGATGACCATGGTGAGAATCTAATTGTCTTCAGGTCTCTAGTTCCGTAAGTGAAACAGCTGCCTGCCACAAAAAATATTAGTGCGCTGCCAGAATAATGTGCTTCATTCTTTAGCTTCATTTTCAGCCCCAACCTCGAACAGTTCTAACGAAAGTAGGCGTACAGAATCGTATAACGTACATACCTGGTATCGATGTAACACCATAGTGTGAAGCCAAGAATAATTAACCTACAAATCTACTACAACCGCCTACACGCGTGTGCTGAAGGGATCAGAGACATTTAGTATGCATTCATTCACATTGCAGTTACTGTAAATTATGTAACCATGATACTCTATAGGAATTAATCTTGCCACAGGTATTTTTTTAATCTACCAATGTGTTTATCAGAGTCATTATTAATGTAGCAGTTTTCCAGTGAACTAAACTGGCTCCATCAAAGAAGTGAATAAAGTGTGTTCAATGTGAGGTATGTTTAACTTACCACAGTGTCACAAACAGCCTTTCTTCCACGGATATTGTTTTCTGATAAGTGGTTGAGCTGTGTGAAATGCGCTGTCATGTGCGCTGCACTATATAAATCAAATGTTGAAGACTACATTCTGTAGTACTCAAAATATTTTGTGGAGCTTTTTCTTAGCTCATTATGGAGGCGATGCATTTCCCCTTATTGATACGAGTTTTTAAATGTGTCGTATTTGTTTCGCCCCTCCACACCACTTAAATCAAATTTTAAGGCATTTTGTTGCAGCAGAAAGAGATTGGGCGCTCTCAATAACGCAGTTAAGTCTAAAACCCTGCACACTAGATACAGGCAGTGTTTGTGTCCTACGCGAATCTTTACCACGTAGGCTAGATTGCAGATAATGGTTAGATCATACGTGTTTCCTTGTGTTGCCCACTTACTCTTTTTTCACTCTGTTTTTGCGCTCTAAATGGCATTGAAAAACTAATTTCGACCATACCCACAACAGATGCCATTTAGACGATCGCTGCCACGCAGGACATGGCCTGAAGCAAGCTTGGGCATCGTCGGCCAGTACATACGGAACCCAAGCCTCATGTTGCTTTCAATTCCTTGCAGTATTGTGCTTGACCTGTGCAGTAAACATCCACTTAGTCTTCAAAATTTCATGTGCGACATAATTATGATACCTATGGAAAAAGTGGGGTACGCGGTGGCGCAGTTGGTTGAGGCACTGCGCTACAAGTCGGAAGGTCGCGGGTTCGATTCCCGATGGTATCATTGGAATTTTTCATTGACATAATCCTTCCGGC
>Ga0136643_10004998_pt1 | contig 18542 bp, 7 predicted proteins | sample TergutLab28metaG_FD_96883 | JGI IMG/M metagenome (GOLD analysis project Ga0136643, IMG submission 96883) | Labiotermes labralis P1 segment gut microbial communities from Petit-Saut dam, French Guiana - Lab288 P1 (version 3) (version 3) | ecosystem: Host-associated > Arthropoda: Insects >...
ACGTTTTTCTTTCCCGGAACCTATCTTTTTACCTCAAGGGGGAGAGTCCCGCGTTAGAAGCCAACCGGTTCCCAGCCAGGGAAAAAATTCCCCCTTCAAAAGAGCCCCCCCCCCCCCACCAGTCCCTATCTACTTACAGGGAACTGGAAACCTAAATTTAAAGTATTTAAAAATTTGTTAGTGACATTTTCTCTACATTACAATAAATGTGATAATGTCAGGACGGATAGTTGAATACACCGGTGGCAGTTTCTGAACACAGAAGAAGTAAGATATCACAGCCATGATCAGAGATTTAACTATAAGAAATTAATTCACAATGTTAAGGCAGGGGTGACCCAGGCGACACGCGGGATGGGCGACTAAATTTTGTTCCGTGGGGCCTAATACTTGTATGTCCTCAATATGACACTTTCTTCTTTCCACTTTTTTGGCGTCCAAAAATTTGAGGTGGCTTCTAGAATTCTGGAAAATTGGGGCACGCCCTCTGTTAAGTAAATTCGATAACACGCTGGGTGGTATTTGTACACCCATTGTTAATTAGGCTTACATGAATGACGTCGACGTACTGTAACGTTCGAGGAAAATTAAATTTTTGAGTTAAATTTGATACGGCTATTCCAAAACTGGATGCAGAATTTTTGCGATGCGGTACTGTAATTATATCTGTCATGCATACGTTAATGAATGTCAGTGAATGCTGACGGAACTGGAGGGCAGAGGCTGTCTCGTGTATCATATGAGAACGTGGAGATATGATGTTTCGTGAACGAATAGAAGTCTGTTTTCATGAATGAATCCCATTATTTCAAACTGCGCAAAAAGTTTCCTACACGTTCACCTACAAACGCAAAGCAATCCCTGTACAGACCTATTAGAGGCCCAGAGGCTCCCAGGAGGTTGAGGCTCCCAGATTTCGAGACAGTCGGCACACGAAAAGGGGGAGATTTCCGCCCCCACCCCCCCGCCCCCCTTTCTCCCCCCCCCCCCCACTCCCCCAGGAAATATTGGTGGCACTTATTTCTGTTAGAGATTGAGACGACCCCAGGGCCATGGTGCGGCCGGAAGGATTATGCCGATGAAAATTTCCAGTGACACCTCGAGAATCGCACTCACGACCTTTCGGCTTTTAGCTCGGTGCCTCATACAAATGCACCACCGCGTGCCCCCCGTTCACATGTCTTGCATACAAATAAGAATAAATGATGGGTGCTAAACGTTTTGACTATCATGTTTGTGGTCAGCGCAACAGAATTAATCAAAAGTAGTTTATTGCTTACGCCCTAGAGAAAAGGAAATGTGTGACGAACTTTGTAGTTTCCCTTTCAGTTGACGTCCATATTGAGTAAATGGACATTACCTCTGATGAGGGATGCAAATCGAGGACGTGTTAAGAAAACGATGCACAGCCCATTCTTTGCACTCGCGAGCTTCAGTGAACCATAGGAGTGCGGTTGTGGCCAGTGCGTACGGTCATACTGCTCCGAAACGTAATGATATTTCCTAGGATCTTAAGGCTCAATATACCGATATAACCGAGCACAATAAGTTAGGGTGTTAATGGCGTGAAGGTGTATGCCAGTGTGAGACCGGCCACAGAAGGGCGATCCTTCCAGCGGCTGTGTTACTTCTCCACCATCTCCTTCTTTTTCTTATCGTCTGCTGTCATTCCATTCATCTTCTTTCTATCGTATACCATCCACGATCTCCCTCTCCCAGATGGGTGCAGACTGTCTGGCCGATTCATCGTTTCCTCATCCTAAGGGATCGAAAAGCACCCTCAATTCAAACTTCTCAGCGGTTCCTCCGCTTTCCTCTTCACATGGGATTTGTAGGATCGAGCCGTCACCACATTCATCTGTTATTGCTCTGTACATGCGTCTCGCTGTTGCACTTGGAACCTTTAAAGGGCGAGGCATTGGATTTTGAATGCTTAATTTTAGTCACTTAAAATTGATAGCGTTTCATTCTTCTAGGGGTCATGTGGTACAACAGGACATATAAAAGCTCCAATACCTCAGAATTCCAGTAATGTATGTACCACTTCTTGTATCATTCAAAACCCTAGCAGTGCCCACGTAGTGTATTTGTAAAGGTGACGCAATCCCTGTGTAAGCCTGTTACAGGCCCAGAGGTTTCCAGGAGAATAAGGCTCCCAGATTTCGAGACAGTCGGCACCTCAAAATGGTAAGGTTGTCAGCCGTACGCACCGGTCGCCTTTACCCCCAAGGCATTATTTCTGGGACTCATATTTGTTAGAAGCTGAGTGGAGCCCAGGGCCATAGTGCGGGCGGAAGGATTATGTCAATGAAAATTGCCGGTGACACTATCGCGAATCTAAACCGCGAACTTCCGGCTTATACCACGCTGCCTCAACCAATTGTGCCCCACTGTATTTATATACTGCATATTATTTTATACAACATAAGGAATAGCTCCCTCAACATTTCTACCCGAATGGATTGTATTAGCTGTGTGGTAGGCACTGAATTTTCGTAAATAATCTAGATTCAATTGGTCCTCAAAAGTTTAATAATCAGGTCTTTACACGTTGCCATTATCAGTGCTGTTATCATAATCGAGGCTGTGCGGGCTAAAATATGATGACAGTCGCTGTGAGTGGCGTGGAGAAAGCGCCCTTGCCAAAGTAAACTTACAGACTGTATTTGACATTACGTGTCATTTTTCTGACTTAATTTGAGGTTTTATGCTCCCACATTTCCATATAATCACTATCGTTCTGTCGACTGTAATCTCATTCAACAGATGGACACTGCGTGTTTCGATGACCCTGAAAAGTAACTGTGTCTAGAATTCTCAAAGTGGGCCTGTGTTCCCCCTACGCAGTTTTCCTCCACACAGAACACTTCAGCGTTGTTTTCAATAACACTTACAAAATAAGCCGGTTTTGAACACTCGGATGCCACGGTTGCCAACACCGACACACAAGCAGATGTGGCGTGCACACTTTTTATATCAACGTTGGTTTTACTTTTGTTTTGTTACTTTTTATTTGCCGATCAGTGAGAACGGTTACGATCAGATTCGTGGCCTTGAATATTGGCTGAAAGTTACGTGAAGTCTGCAGCATCTGGTTCGGGCACAACCGTCAACACTAACCTTACAACAAACACTGTAGAATCTGAATGTTTAATTCTTCTGCGATGTTACGCCGGGCCGCCTAAAGGAGTGTCGTGTCTTGATTTTCAGAGTCTAGCATTTCTTGGATTATTTTATCCTGAAGGTGGAGGCACTATGCGCCTTCGAAATGTCGATGTTTACCAGTCGACACGGCGTGACATCCCCGGAGAACTACAACCTCATTAACATTTTTTTTTCAGAATAATGATGTAGCCGATCCCGGTTGCCGCGCTGCCTAAGGCGCATGTCCGCGGCCTCTCGCTTGCTGGGATTGTGGGTTCGAATCCCGCTGGGGCGTGGATATCTGTCTCTTGTGAGTGTTGTATTGTCAGGTATAGGGCTGACCACTCGTTCAGTGGAGTCCTACCGAGTGTGGCGTGTGTAACTGTGTTCTTGAAGCCTCGACAGTGCGGAGGTCTGACCCACCAGGGACTGTTGCAGCATGGGCAAAATATAAAGACATAACCTATATATAGCTCATGAAACAACAATTTGTCGTAACCCACCGAGAAACAGTTTTACAAGAGACAGAGAAAACATAAACGACCCTCAACGGACATGTTATGGTTTTACGAAAATGTAAGGACAAGCAATTTGTGTTGTGGACACAGCATTTTGACAGGTGTGTTTGTAATCCAGCTGTCTTATAATGCGGGAATCTCAGTTGGTGGAACTGTGTGGGTTACGACAACAAATTGCCATTTCATGAGCGATATTCCGGAGAAATGACACTGTCGAAAGTGACAGTGTCATAACTGTTCATTTCTGTCAGTACTGGGTACTAACATTAAGTAATGATGACAACATAATTCCCAGATGTAACAAAATTTCCCCTTTTTTTTTTTTCAGGAGGACCGAAATTTCTGCATTGTGGCTCTTCCGTGGGGGTCTGCCATGCAACATGACTGAATAGTACAGTAAGTATCGATGTTCAGTTACCGTTATGCTAAAGTATAGTTAGCTTCCTTCATGTGGCATATACTGCCCACGTTCGGTCCTACCTTCGGAACTGAGCAACGACATATGTGGTCTAATAACAAACTTAGAGCAACGTTTCTCTTTCCGACGGCTTCGTCTTAACGCACTGGAGGGCGCTCTTTCCTCCATAGATATTCATGCCTTTCAAAACACAGGAATATATACTATATTTTACTAAAAATGGAACCACTAAACCTTTTGTCTCCAACCTTTTTATGGCAAAAGGCCACACCGCATATTGTGGGCAGGTTCGCGGGCCGCACGTAGACAAACAGCAATATATCTTATAAGTGTCTCAGTTATTGTGTGATTTTTATAGTACTTGCATAATTTTAAAATGTAGGCGCGAGCCTTGAGTTATAAACCCATGCACTAAACTTACATAGACGAGGAAAGACACGTATAAGAGGCCTGTGAGACACTAATATGAAATTATTGGGCACTAGTAATGTGATAGACGGGGGAAAAAAACTGTTGCGGTGTAGTAGGCTAATCGTAATTGCGTTACAGATGTTATAATTTATGTTTTTTGTTACATTTTAAACCTCCACGTACATGTGTCGCGGACACAAACGATTGTTACAAAAGTACAAGCGTTACGCACTGCAGTCAGGACTTATATTAATTAAAAGTTCGGAGTACCTAAAAATCTTTCATGATGAAAGGTGTCGTGGAACTTAGCGATGCCCCTACTATATTACGCTTGCCGTCATTATGGATCGAAACTTCCCGCACTGCAAATAGAACAGCTACGTCAGCATGACACAATCGACCCAAAATTATATTGGGGCTGCAAACGTTTGGCCCGCGGCTAATGTGGTGTTCGCATAATCACGAATATATTTTTGTCGACTACAGACGCAGTGCGTCATGGCCTGTGAGTGTGCGTGGAACATGAGTAGATTGTGGTGTCGTGGCCTGTTACGAGTGTGGAAGAGGAGCAAATTGCGTCATTACGCGTGAGGCTACGTCAAGGCGGGAACAATTCGACGCGCCGTTATCTGTGCGTATTCTGTACAGATTTTCGTTGCTTAACGACGGGGATACGTATTGAGAAATGCGTCGTTAGGCGATTTCGTCGTTGTACGAACGTCACAGATTGTACTTACACAAACCCAGTCTATGTATAGTCTACAGCGTGTTACTGTACTGAATATTGTAGACAGTTGTAACACAGTGGTAAGTAGTGTAATGTAATATTATAATAATATCATAATCTTATGGGACCACTGTCGTAAATGCAGACCGTCGTTGACCGAAAAGTTTTTATGCGGCGCATAGCTGTATATTATGCCAGGCACAAATTACTGCCCCATGACGGTCGAAGTATACATTGTGCCAGGAAGAAATACCCTGTCACCGCGTTTGACGGTACAGTACGTAATGGGACAGATACTGTTCCGGCCTTCCCAGTGGTTTTCCATTATACTACAAACAAATTATTTCATATATTTCTAAGCGTATACTGGTGCCAGAGCAGATACTGTCGTGGCACGCTGGAAGTGTGTTGGCTGTGGCCGGCAGTGTCCAGTCAACTGTTACATCGTGGCCTGTCAGTGCACACTAGGTTAGACGCAAGTTGTCGAGTCATGTGTGCGAAATATTTTAAATACAGGGCGACCGTCATCGGATACATTGGTTTATTTCGAACTTCAAAAGATATTTGTAGTTTCAGTGTGACATTAATCTCAGGTTAATCGTTGTGAAACACTGCCATGTTAATCCTGGAGGAAAATCCAGCATAATTTTTCAGATGCTATCAGGTTACAAAAATCGAAGTCGGGCGAAATAAGTTTAAAGAAATGTAAGAGCAGTTCGAGAAGGAACCGGCGGCTAAAAAGTTACAGACCTGTCTCGATACGTCCGTTTGTCCCAGGAGACCCCTGTCTGGCACAATCTAAGTCAAAATGACACACTTACGGCCAGCGACTTTGACCTCAGGAATGTGAAGCTGAAGCAGGCAAGGTCATTCTGCTCACAGTAATAATTACATTAACACCCATGACTGACGGTGGGAACGTGTCAGTAAATAGACGGTTAGACGTAAACCTCCGACATGGTGACCAGTGAAAAGGCAAGAAGTCCATATGAGAATTGTGGAGGGTAAAGTGATTTTTTAGGACTTCGGTTTTCGACGGCTCATCATCATTCTAACAGAGCTTCGAAAGCTTCACCCACTGTAATGTGCGCGATTTCCCTTGAGTCGGTATGTTGTCTATCACATCGTTAGTTAAATCCGCTCTGGGACTGCTTCTAGAATCAAGAGTGAAGTATTTGTTTGTTTGTTTTGGCGCGACAGCCACCAGTGGGCCAGGGCCTCCTCATTCTTGAGGTTTCTAGATCACACACAACGAGGACGCACTACAGTCGGTAGGACTCCCCTGGACGAGTCATCAGCTCTTCGCAGAGACCTGTACCTGACAACACAACACTCACAACAGACAAACGCCCATGTCCGCGGTGGGATTCGAACCCACAACCCCAGCAGGCGAGCAGCCGCAGACCTACACCTTAGACCGAGCGGCCACTGGGACCGGCTAGAGTGAATTATACAGACCTGTAATTACGTATTGTGAAGTATGTGTGTAGTAACTGTAATTATGTTACAGAGGCTCGCTCACTCACCCACTCAGAATAACGTCTTATAACTCTGAGGTATGTGTCAGGATTTACGTTCAAATTTGAGTAGCATTTTCACTAATGATGAAGACACTATTTTTTATTAATATAATCAGAATTATAACTAATCACTACATACATTTACCATACGTCGTGTACTGAGGGCTCCTTGCCTGGGAACAAAGTGGTGGCTGAGGCTTGAATATGATCGCTCACCTCCATTAGCGCCGTGATTAAGAATGTGTGGGGCTACACCTCCATTACCCCTTATGTCATCATGGTGTGCATATATAACGCTACTTTTATAACACGTTAACAGTTTTTGTGTGAAAGATAATAGTCCTGTCGGACAGATTATGTGAACCATAAATGTGGCAGCCGAGGAACCAAATAAGATGATCGTAGGACCAAATTACTATTAAGCAAGCTTTTATGCTGTTAGACGTCCTCATTGTCAAGGGTATATTTAATGCACAAAACATTTCGTGAGCTGGCAAAGTTTGCGTCTTTCGACGATTACGCTGATCCGTATCTTCGTAGCTTTCGTCCGTACTGTTGTCAGGGATCAGGACGGAACCTTGCCCGTTACCACATTAGATGTGTGTTCACCAGAGTCACTGGTTTGGTGAAAAAAAAATGATAAAAGGAAAGAGTGTTTTAGAGATACAAGAGTGAGAACTGGATTTGATTGGACCGGGATAGTGTGCAGTGTTGCGATTCTGTGAACACCGCTGGAATCACTTCTGGTCCACAAAATTCAGTGAATATCGTGACCCACTGATCTAACTTTAACTCCTCAAGGAACACTTCTAACACAGAAAACGTGTATGTAAATACAGATGTTATTTGGCCTTCACGGACTATTCTCTCCATTCTGTGCTTTCTCGTCAGCGATTCGAATAAATTACACTGGATTTTTATGTGGCACCTCGCGGACTTTTTTGTGTGGGTGATCAGCCCAACGCAAGGTATCAATTGTCATACGGAAAGAAAAAGGATCAGAAGAAAGCTCTTGTAAACATCAGTGCCTCCGGGGGTAATTTGACCCGACATCCGTGTATGCAGACTGCTGAATTTGATATTTCTGTGGCATATGGAACACGATACGGATGCTCAAGACGTTGGGAAGCCGCTCGCAGACCGAGAGAATCAAGTTGTCTATGCCTACTCTTACCAAAAGAAATACCTGCAGTCTGTGCACAGTGTTCATGTATGTAGGCCACTGGTCCACGGCGACAGGTGCTGCTGCACCTCGAGGCGAGCTTGTCCCATCAACAACTGTCAGCAGGCCAGGGGTGACAAAATACCTTACAGCTAACAAAACAATTCAGACTGAATTGTGGCTATACCAAGATATTAATAATACGGATCGTTTTAATTTTTACTTCATCATGCATAATGTAGAGAAAACAAGAAGACGAATAAAGCAGCGATGGAAGGAAAGGAGGAACAAGGAATTAACCTCAAGGTCTTCAGTCGTTCGGTTGGGGTGCCGCTACATCAGCCTTGTTTGTTAATTAATTAAATAATGAATCACCTGCCACAATTCAACGTTATATAGTCGCATTACCACTGTCAAAGGGCTTCTTTTTCTCAGCCAAAATTTCTGTGACTTTTTACGTGGCAGTGGTAGCAAGCTGACTTTGTTAATAGTCCTAGGAGAGTTTTGCTTTATAGGATAGCAAATTACATTTACAATCCTCAGATTTGTTTCTTAATGCATGACCATGAAATGTCCTTCAATTTTACATTTATTGCCAAGAGATACTGTTATTGCACATTAAACACAGACATTTGTTATTAACATTGATGAAGAAATACTTATTTTCCCCTACTTTATTCCCAACTGCACAGAAATGTTCTCGGTTTATTTACATTTCCACTGTATTAAGAAAGCATTCAGTTTTCTGTCTTATTCTGACCTCTGTCTACCTGCTTATTAAAGGTGTTGATGGTTACTGTTGCACTTGGTCACACTCAGTGATACACACATACAATCCGTAGGACTCCTCTGAACGAGGGATCGGCCCGTCGCTGAGACATTGTCTTCCTTCCGCAAAACACTCGAAATATAAGAAGTCATAAAAAAACCACAATATCTACAAAGATATGTACCGAGAAACGTGTAGTTCTACTGAGAAACAAGGTCGGCCTCCCTGTACTGCCAACTCTGTAGTGGGCCTGCACTTCGAAAATCCCCAAAAGAATTTCAGAATTCATTTTCATTGTACCTCTTTTTATGTTTACCTATAAGCGTGTTCAGGCGGGTAGAATAGTGACACCACCCTAACAATTCGTAATCTTCAGGGCTGTCATCTCGAGACTCTTTGGCTACACAGTCAATTTGAGGTGTCTGATTCGGCCCCAAGTTGAATCAATTGTCCACCCCTAGTATGGATATACAAGTAGGCAACCGATTCCGCGCACTGGCTGGTTGTATACTAAGAGATGGAGATAGAGATAGAGAGACAGAGTCAAATTACGTCACACTTGGCGTTGTTTTGAATCCCATCCATTCGTGTGATCTAAAATGTGCGGTTCTGAGAGAGAGCGGAGTGCTCAAAATGCGGTTTAGCTTTCAAAACTTGGTGACGACAGGTCGCTATTCAGATCGTGATACCGCCTGGTGACAATGTAGACACCGCCACTGGCTGTCCCAAGTAGACCTGTAGGGTCACTCACTGGAACCATCCTTAATCAGATGAAAGGTGAATCCACTCTAAATACTTCTTTCCTTAAATCGGCTTCTAGAATTATACTCCCTGCTACTACTAGTATTTTATGAGAAAGTAACTTGAATCCACACACACACACACACACACACACACAGCTGTGTGTGTACGCATTTCCAGCTGGATTGTACAGGGGCGTAGCCGGGCAAGGGATATATATATATATATATATATAGGCCTCGTTTATCCCATTTACGAATAATATATAGTGTTCACATTAAGGCGCAACCCGCTCACAGATTCAATAGTGTGCATTAACAGTCTTTATTATACAGGTCTCTTTCTATATCGCCGTATTTCGCGCTGTAGAGCAGACACGGCCAATCCTGCAGTGGCCAGTCCTGTTCAGTCCTGCGATAAAACCTGCACGTACAGTATATTCATCAAATTTGTGTGTCAATAGACCCATGAGATCAGAAAGTAAAACACATCTCCTTTCAACCCAGTCGAGATTTGCACGTCAGGGTTTCGTTAATGTCTTCCATGCAATTAAAATTGGAGCGACTCGACAATTTATCCGTAATATTCTCCAGTTCTAAGTTTTATGAAATCTGTTCGGCAGTTCTCAAGTTGTTGTACGCTTATAGGCAGAGGAAAATGGCCACTTCAGTAGCTGCTCCCCTGGGATGAGAACGCGCCTAAAGAGAAAGCCTTATATAAAAGAAATCTTTGACCGTCTGTCTGTCCATATGTGACCTAGTATCAATACCTGAAATTCTAACAGAATTTTTCGGTCGGCGCAAATGTATTCGCACGATCATCAACGCAACGGGCAGTTTATTTCAACAGTTTATTAAAAAACAATAACAAAAACAACAAACAACAGGAATCTATATACACGCTTTCGCGCGCACGCAAGATCACACACTATAAACTAGGCCTGCTCACCCGTTGATAGAAGGCTGAAGGAATTTTGAGAACTGATGAGCTGTTTATTTATGGAGACTCACATAACATTTTGCAAAAAATGTGCTAAAAAGCAACACATTAACCTAGGTTGTGAATTACATTTTTCTGATTTTTTCCCTGTTATCAGCATATTTTTATTTCACATGACGTACAGGAAAATGCGCAGTTAAACTTATGTTATAGGCGCGTTCGCAAATTTGCGAAAAGTGACTGTTAGCTTCTTCTTGTCTGTCCGTCCGTCCGCATGGAACAACTCGGCTCCCACTGGACGGATATTCATGAAGTTTGCTATTTGAGTATTTTTTTTTCGAAAATCAGTCGAGAAAATTCAAGTTTCATTAAAATCGGACGAGAATAACTGTTACTTTACATAAAGCAAATTTACATTTTTGATCATACCTCGCCCAGTTCTCCTTAGAATGAGATATGTTTCACACAGAAGTTACAGAGAAAATTAATATGCATATTTTATTTTCAGCAACTTTTATTAGAAAATCGTGCCGTTTATGAGATGGCGTGGAAAAATACAGTACAGCCGGACACACCACAGATAACAATATGGCGCATACGCTTTGTACGTTGAATACCTAGGGCTACTGATACACTTTCCGAATTATGTAATACTTATTGCTTGTCCACCGCAACAATGGTCGTACGAACGTGCCTCGATGTTATGTTATACGTATGCTGCCTGTCTGGTTTGATTATACGTACAGTTACTCATTTTTCGTTCTGTCTATCGACTTTCGTGTTGGCTGCGTGAAGACCAAATTTTGCCGATGTTGCCTGTGCTACATAAAACGTTGAGCAGGCCTACTCTAACCTACAGCCTAGGTTTAGTTGACAGATTAAGGAATGGTGGATTGTTACAGACCAAGACCACAGGCCTAACCTTGGTTACAGATTGCATGTATTTTTATCTGTGTTGGTAACCTTAACAGCTATGATTATTTGCAATGACCCTGACTTAGTGACCGATAATCCAAAATTACGTACGTGAAGCAGAAACGCCCTGGAATCTGTTCTTTTATTGATGGGGAGATAAAACTCACTGGTTTTGAACCTTATTTAGTAAACCAGCAAATGATCACTGGCAAAATATGCTGTAACAGTAAGTGATTAATGATATATATTAAAGTGTATTTTACCAGTGTGCATTTATGGTTCACTACATAAGTGTGAATATTCCTTTAATGCATGTATATGGAACATGTTAGGAACTAGAACCATTCCCAAAATGTGAGCTACAGAACCTATTGCCACATTTAATACGTACTACTGTATTCAGCCCCAAAATAAATTATGTTCATGGAATACATTCAGTCTGTCTGCTGAAAATTTTCACTATTTTGTCATCTCATAACTCTTACATCGAAGTTTGACTTTATACTCGTGCGTAGGTTGCACAAAGTAGGAACCGTATCTGTGAAATAAGCTTAGCGCAGATGAGGTTAATGTGTGTCACTTGTCATGTCGTGTCGTCACGTCTATTGTATGCATAGGACGGGCACAATTACACAAAGGGTACGGGAAATGAAGGAACACAAAGAAAGTAGTGTGAGGAGTATACAATTGAAATGATCCCATGGAATATTCTTTGCTGCGACCAAACACTGGAATTATCCAATTATAAGAATTCATGTTTACTTTTATTGTAATGTGCTCTAGTTATGCTATGTCGGTATGCAAAATTAATTATACTTTGTAATCTACTGAGAACTCCAAGAAGTTGAGAGGGAAGATATAAGATAATATGTTATGGGAACTGAATAGTAAAGAATATACATACACATTTCACACCGAAGCTCATGGTTGAGTAGGTGACACACCTGTTTCGTATTCGGGATATCTTTGATTCTCATCTTGGCACTGAGGCTGGCTGTCCTAACATGTCTTGGCTCTCCAGTTGCCTCCAGGCATTCGTTGGAAAAGAAGCTTACATTACATCATTCTTTCCAAATAATTATTCCATATATTCATTCTATTTGATGGCATATTTGGAGGTACGCATAGCTTAATTAAGTGAATAAATGAATTGAATTGATTGAATAAATAAATAAATAAATAAATAAATTAACAATTCCAATAGATAACATTGATGTATCCATGACAATTTTAGGTAGTGACATCGATTATTCAGCACTTTACGCTACCTTTATAAAGTGCAGGAAGAAAGCAGATTTTGGATTTGTGGCAATAAAATCAGTGGATGTTAGGACAAATCTCGGAACTGATCACATTTCGTTGTGACCAGCCATCTGTGTTACACATCGGTTGATCACGGTAAGTCCGATAATATTTGGATTTGTACAACAGACTTTTGTCAGATCGGAGATGTCAAATGTATGTATCTGTATATGCAGAATTTTATAGCTGTCGTTTATTTTCTCTTCTGGCTCCGAAATATGTACTGTACATTAGACCAAACATTGGCAGACTTTCAGTTCGGGCACCTGTACGTAGTGGTGGTGTCTGCCGACTGTCAGTGTAATTTGTTGTCTTATCTCTTCACTGAAACTAGGAACAGTATTGATAGTGGAAAATATTTTGTTATATTGCATTACGAGCCGGCCAAACGGCTTTTTTGTATGAGAATGCGAAAAAGAAAACAGGAAATAGAAAAAGACTTCCATCCAAAACCTCTTGTTTCCTTCCGAAGTTCGCAAAGACCGTCATCATTCGATTACAGTGGCAGAGTTGCAGAACGTCCTCATTTCTAGATGGGAGCATATGTTGGGAACCATTACTTTACCTTATCTAACATACACTAACTGCCAAAACTAGTGGAATAAATAATATCAGAATCGGTAATTACATGGTAAATTTGTGAAGGCATCCTCATTCAACACCAGAGTTTTGGTAATTCACGATGTGGCCAGATGGATTTCTTAACCCTTATCCTGCTAACGCGGAGATTATGGTGAGCTCCTAATAATGCCAGCAGATGAATGATGGGATTTAACGCGGCGTGTAAAGGGTTAAAGACGTCGTGATCGTGTTTTCCCTAGAAAGCGACTCAAGACGTCGGTCAGGACAGCCGAATTCCTGGTCAGTATAAGAATTCTCGAGCTCCGAATATGCAGCATCATTGTTGACCAATTAACCAAAAGAGTGCACCGTCCTTCAGGATGTACCAATGTCTTGAATGTATTGGGAAGGATGTAGGGTCGCTTAACTTGAGGTTTGCATTTGCATGGAGGGACTGAAGAGGACTAAAAATTCCTCAAATCAAAGTCACAGTAAGGATCCTTTCATGATTGGTCTTGCATACGAATGTAATGTGTTTATTTATTCAGCAGCATTCAGATCTGCCCATTTCGTGATGTTTCAGACCGAGTCTTTTACACTTTACTGCACTGGGGCTAAACACGTCATCTCCACTCACTACGCCTCAGTCTGCCCACGCCTCGTGACCCGCCCTTAATAGAGACACAACAAAATATGTGTGCGGAGAGATGAATAGCCTAGAATTTTGATGCGAGGGTTATGATTTGTTTGCCTTATTTGCACCTACACAAGACTACCGCAAATTGCGCATCTAAATTACTGCAAGACACATGAAAATTGCTTCATTCTCTCGTGGACTGTGTTCCTTCGGTGCGGGACCGCTCAAGGGTGTACAAAGAATAATTTGGGTAATACTGAATAACGCATATCCTTATAGAAAGTGATATTAAAGTGGAATACACTCGTGTTTCATGTTCTGGGGGTCACGGTTCGAATCTAGGCTCAGATATTGGCTGCGTTTACGTTGTATACGCGTACTTACCTCGTTTACCGCGTTAGCCCTACATGTCCCCCATATGTCCGGATAGGCGATATAATTTGATTAATATTGTTCGGAGAATAGCCATGTGCATGGAGGTATGTAAAACGGATTACATACATAAGGCCATGCTCAACGACAGCAACTTAATCCGCTTTTGGAGATGCGTCTCTTAGGGTTGGGATTTCAGTATTACCCTTCCTTCGATGGGAGTTGCGAAAATATTTTTCTTACTTTTATCTGCCTTCCTTCCTTTCCATCCTTCTTTATGTCTTCCGATTTTCTTACCTTCCACCATTTCTTACTTTTTCCTCTCTTACTTTCTTCCTCTTGTGTATTTCCGTTGCTGGCAAACAACTATTTTTTCATTCCATTTTTCCTTCTTGATATCGTTCTCTCTGTCTTTGTTTTCCTCCTGTCTGTTTTTATGTTTCCTTTCCGTCCTTATTTCTATTTTACTCCCTATCTTCATTCGATCCCGCCTTCATTTACAGTATTTTCCCACAATAACAGTCTAACTGCAAATCTCTTAATCATTTGGATCCCGCAGCAGGTGCCGTCTAATGGCAAGCAGTGGCATTTGAAGGTGTGCTGCTATTTTTCCAAATAAGTTCTCAATCTGTTTGTAAAAATCCATTGTGTAGCGTTTGAAGGCTGTTGTTTTAAAGCTGCTGCTGTTGTCTCCATGCACATACTTTATATTTTATCCCAAGTGCACATGTAGTCGATACGCTCCGGTGATCACCCGTATTTCTCTTCTCTTGCTGAAATCTGAGAGGTCAAGGCCACAGGTGAATGTCACTTGGGAGAACGTATATTTAAAAGCAAGTTTTGTTGTTAGAAACTATAGATTAAGTACGTGATGCCATTGAACTTCTTGTCTCCTGCTCCTAACATTCGTGATCTGAGTCATTACGCAAACTATTGCACCTGCATTTAATCACCTGCAGGAACATGTACGTGTTTGCAGCTCAAAACACACTGTGTTAAATCGTAAAATTGTATGGAGCAATTTTGTTGAAGCTGTAGTATGAAGGTCAGTCAGAAAATGAGTTTCAGTGGTGTATAATTTTGTAACTAGAGAACGTGTGATTACATCAGTGGAAATCGTCGCCCAGCTTTTATCATGTTCTCAGCACTGAAGCAAAATCTTGTCGGCCATAGATTTTTAGATGATGGCGAAGTGGACACAGTTGCGACACGACGGTTGGTAACATACGTAGAACGCGGACTTATGTCAACGTGGAATATGAAAGCTAGTGCCACGATCTGATGAATAACCTCATCTGGAGGGGCAAACGCAGAGAAGGAGTGCGACAGCAGTACAATTAAACATGAACTGTTCCTCCTACAAATGTAGACGAAGACAACAAAATATTGGTGTTGTAAACTCATATTCTGATCGACAGTCCTGTTTCTAACTTGTATTCGAGATGCTCCAGGCTGGAATATTTGTAGATCAGTCGGTATGGCGACTGACTACGGGCTAGACGGTCCGGGATCGAATCCCGGTGGGGACGAGATTTTCCGCCCGTCCAGACTGGCCCTGGGGCCCACCCACCCTCCTGTAAAATGGGTACCGGGTCTTTCCCGGGGGTAAAGTGCGGCCAGGGCGTGCTGCTGACAACTCACCCCCTTCTAGTGCCGCGGTCATGGAAGAGTAGAGCTATACCTCTACCCACCCTCTGGGCCACACCGGGCCTGTAACGGGATCACTTTACCTTTTACCCGGCTGGAATGTTGGCCGGGGATACCAACTGTCCTGACTGAGGTCTTGTACGAGTTTCTTGGTTTCTTCCGGATAAACACCGAGATAATGTCTTTAAATCGGCCACAATAGCTTCTTTCCGCCTTATTCCCAATCCATCATTCAATGTTATCCACATTTTCGACGCTTTACGTCCCGATTTACTGCAGCTTCTTTACATAATTATTTCTTTTAGCGCTGCGGCCCAACGCGGGCCAAGACCTCCTCACTCATGAGGCTTCTAGATCACACACAACGACGCATCACAGTCGGTAGGACTCGTCCGGACGAGAGATCAGCTCGTTGCAGAGACCTCTACCTGACAACACACAACACTCACAAGAGTCGGATATTCAAGACCCCGGCGAGATTCGAACCCGCAATCTCAGTAGGCGAGCGGCTGCAGACCTACGCCTTAGACCGCTTAACCTAAATTACACGACACGAATTTAATTTGGAGTTTTCAGTGTAAATTTTGGAATTTCTGGTATGAGAACTCGAAGGTTCTGTGCCGCAAATGTTGTCAGTTCACCTCTGACGTTAGTTCTGTTCACCTCCCATCCTTACAACTTATCTGTCTAATATTCATCTTAAGACCATTCCAGTATTTCCTTTTCCTTCTTCCAACAAATTTCATCTCCTTGTTTTAGTATCCTAACAGTGACCCCCGTGATTTACACAGTTTTGCTTGTTGCAATACATTCATTTTCCCTCTTGCTTCAGCCATCTTAGTTCGGAACACTTGGCTGTGCACGGTTGTTTTTAAACAAATGTAATTTATGTTCTGCACTCAGAGCCACACCTGAAGTTTGCGTCCCAAGAGGACAATTCGCCAAGTTCTATGCCGTTTAATCTCAACAAATTTCAACAGTAACAAACTAAAGGGCAACTTCCAGCGGCCAATTTAGAGCCAGTACACGATTACATCGTTCTGCTTCTCCGCAAGCAAAATGCGAATAGTGCTTTCCCACGTAACAAAAAATGTAATTATAAAACAAGGACTTGCTTACGGAGGGAGCACCATTATTGTTGCTAGTATAATTGGTTAGTGGATGTATGAAACAAATTGGTTTTGTTAAAATAACCAGGGTTTCAAAATACCACTAGTAATAAAATCTAAACACTCTGGTCATAAAATAATAGCTCCACTGCTTGTCAAATTACTGCGAAACGTGAAACTTGTTCTAATTAATAGCACACGTTCTGTTCAGATACGTACGAGTAATTGGATCAACAGCGATGAAGCAAGTGGACTCATTCCTTTATAGTTTACCTAAAGATGCTTCCTTCAGCGACGTGATCCTTGAGCATTTTCTGTTCCTGAGACCTTCACAACATACTTCCATAGACCCATTTTAATTAATTTTATCATGCAGTCTCCTTATGGAGATGGGATATCTCAGTCGATACAGTGAAAAGGTTAAGAGCTGAAAAACCAACGAATCGTGATTCATTTCCAACAAAGGCAAGCGTCCAGACCAGCACTGGGTTCCATTCAGCCTGATATACAATGCATAAAGGGAGCGTTTTCCCCCGGCGATAATCCGATCGGCGCGTGAAACTGGCCAATCACGATCCAAACTAGTGCTGACGTTAAGAAACGGTGGAGCTGTACCATCATTCTCCCATGTATCTTAATGGTGGGGACAGGGACAACTTTACCTTTACTTCCAATCCCCTTAGACTTCTAGGTAGTTACGTTGAAATACGCTTATGGAGCAGAATTATGAACAGGTTTATTTCTTCTCTGGAGGCACTGTTGTTAACTTACTGGGCGAAGATATCAACGGTGTAAAGAATACAAAATAAGAATTATTACTTGCCAGTGAGGAAGTTGGTCTAGAAGTAAATGTATAATGGACAGAATGCATACGAAGAGCGCAACATGAAGATAGTTGATAAATCGAAAAGCTACCGAAGTTCAAATACCCGGGGAAGACATTAGCGAACCAAAATTGCATGCATGAAGAAATTAAGAGCACAGCACAGTACATTCCAGGAATGGCCGGTGACATTCGGTACAGCATATTTTGTCTTCTCGTCTGATATCTAACAACATGAATATTATTTATTTGGGTAACATCATCCCCTTGTATTTGTTTAATCAGTGTTAGTTTATTAATTTTCCAATTAACACAACACTATCAACGATTTTTCATTTATAGTGTTTTATTAATTAGAAAATTCACGAACTAATATTGATGAAGATTATTTATACAGAGCTAAAATTTTCCCTGCTTTTTTGTTGTTGTGTGGGTATGATCCTTGCTACCTCACATTCACGGAGATCAGAGGTTGTTGGTATTCCAGAAGAGAATGCCGAGGGAGATATTATTACCTAAGAAGGAGGAAGTGTGAGGAGGATGGACTTACGTATGTTTTATGATATGAATAGTGTACGTCAGCACAACTGTTTTTATTACATGAGGTAATTACATAGGCTGATAGTGTTGAGGAGAATATTTGGACTTAGGAGGGACGAGGTAACGGGGGAATGGAGGAGATTGCATAACGAGGAGCTAAATGATTTGTACTCCTCACCCAGTATTGTGAGGGTGATAAAATCGGGAAGAATGAGATGGGCAGGGCATGTGGCGCGTATGGGTGAGGAGAGGGGGTGTATAGGGTCTTGGTGGGGAAACAGGAGGGA
>Ga0136643_10005005_pt1 | contig 18535 bp, 11 predicted proteins | sample TergutLab28metaG_FD_96883 | JGI IMG/M metagenome (GOLD analysis project Ga0136643, IMG submission 96883) | Labiotermes labralis P1 segment gut microbial communities from Petit-Saut dam, French Guiana - Lab288 P1 (version 3) (version 3) | ecosystem: Host-associated > Arthropoda: Insects >...
AGCCTCGTGAGGTCAATTGAGGAGCTACTTGAATGAAAAAAGTAGCGGCTCCAGGTCTAGAAAACAGAGATTAACGGCTGTGGGGACCCGTTGCGCTGACCACGTGACAACCCTCTATCCACAAAAGTTGGCACTAACTTCGCTGACCGGCGGCGGCCGCTCTGTCGGTATAGTTCGCGTGCGGACTAAGGCCACGGAGTTTAGTTTTTGGGCCACAGAAGACGTGAAAATTAGGTTCAACCCGTTCGAAGGCACATGCGAACATGGTGCTTTATGTTCTGCTGATGTTGCAGCTAACATGACAGGAGGCACTGCAACAGTTTCGGTGGTAAAGTGTCTCTTAAGGTCCTAAATTTCGTAGAGTTTGTAATACCGTACTCTTTAACATATTCCACAATAAGAAGGCCAGTCGAGTTACATCTGGACACCGGGACGGTCAAAAAAATCCTTTCGATATATTATTTGCATGGCTTATAATTACTAATTTTGGGTTTCCATCCAGTGAATTAATCTGTAACACACGACTCGTGGACCAATCCTTTCACTAACCACACCTGCGGGTGACTAACGATTCATGTAGACAGGACGTGACAGTCCTTGTCACTGCGCACCATAGCCGACCCACCGACGTAAGGGGCCGTTACTTGACGCTGCATTACTGATGGCCCTTATGCACTGCGTCTCTTTCTATTTGAATGTTTTAGGAAAATGTGTGCACACAGAAGACATCCATAACACAAAAAGCCAATTCTAAATCGGTGGCAGCACACCCGTATCGGTAAATATTTTGCAATTTTGTTGGAGCAAAATTCCGTATACATTCGGAAAGTAATAATTTCTTTAAACTGAGATAGGCTTCCCATTGTCAGCAACGTAACGTAGACTGGGGATTAAACTTATTTCCCTCATAAATCTGCACTGTTTCAACATTTTTAAATTTAATTTAAAGCTTCATGACGACTAAATTCGATAAAATATTTTCGGGCTAACAGCTTCATCAGGTGGTTGAATGACGAGTAAACCAACGTTTCGAGGGACATCTCTCTCCTTTTCGGCTAGCCCGAGAATATTTTATTGAATTCTTCACTTACCAACACTTCGAATTATTCTGGCTCCTTCAACAAAGAGGGGACATGCTAATGTAATCATAACATATGCCCTCGTTTCTGCTTCTTCTTTCTGTTCACTTCTTTAGTGGAAGTAATACGTTCGGGTTGCTAACATGTGAAGGGGCGATATTCGTAGATTTGAAAATGAAGCGGACTGTGCATTTTCAGCACAGACATCCATGGCTTTGATGAAGTGATTCATTAAGCTAATATGAAAGCCTAAGTTTGCTGGCATACAGTTCGTGCTATTCATCCATGTTGGCAACCATGACTTCAGTGTTTATCGGTAATGTGATGGCGTTGAAGGTGTTGGCTTAGCCATAAGTAGCACGTAGTATAAAGATGAATTTAGAGGCGTTTCTCTACTTAATTAAGGAACGCGCCATCAAGATCTTTAGGAAAGTGAATGTACTTTTACTTCCTGAAAAGAATAGCTTTGACCTTGACTGCGTGGGTTGGGTTGTCTCTGGACGGATCTTTTGGAGACAAGTTGTGACTCCTGTGAAGAATATACAAGTCTCTGTGACTGCAAAGTGTGGATTTTTAGCACGACTGCACTTCATCCTAATATATCTTTAATTGCAATATACCGTTTATTGTTCATATATGTAACGGCCTGACTTCCCGCCTAGATCATAGATATTCTCGTGAGTCAACGCCTTTACCATTAGCTTCACGAACCTCGATCTCTGTTCTAGAAGGTTTTCTCTTTACTCTTGGGGACATAACTGCCCGATAGCGGCTGGAAAGGTGGCTGGTCAAGTGTCAAAGCTGTTCTGGACATGGTGACTGAGAAAAAATACTCTGGTCTGTCGGGGATGGCCTTCCTATCAAACAGCAGCAGCTTAGTCCCTTCTACCTGATGAAACCATTGACGTTAAGCAGTAAACATGGGGTTGAGTTTAATTTTAAGAACTTCACAATTATCTGAGCCTTACTGCTAGTTAAGTTTAGAGTTACTGTATTGTGACTAGTGTATGGTTTAGGGAAAGGAGCCGCAGCCACGAGAAAGTGTCAGTGCGTAGGTCAGTTTCTAACACAGTCAGATTTGTTGCTTGACAACAGAACTGTGGAATTTCGAACCGTGTATTGGTTGTTTTATTGAGGCTGGTAAGGGACGAGGCACTGGTGTTAAGAAGTTTAACCCGATTTTATAAGTGGCCTCGAGGGAATTTGTAACTATCACAGCAAGAAAGTTTTGAATACAGTTGGGATTTCGGTAGCCGGCAAGCGGAGCTTTTTGGGGAGATCCGTGACTAGCGCTCAGGCAAATTGTTCTTCCTCAAGAAGGGTGACGTAAGTAGGCAATTTAGGAATTTTATAATATTTTACAGGTCAACCACAAATGTTGGTACAGCGGAATCAAGGAAGCTCAGGGACGTTGGTCAAGTGAAGACTATGCTGTAAACAGATCATTCTTCTTTTGTTTTTATGTACTTTTCCAAAACTGTATAGAAATATTATGTCAGTCATATAAATATATCCATTTTTTTGATAAACATGAAATTAGTATTGAATATGTGACATTCGTAATTATACTTCTTCCATTCTCACACCGAATCCTCATAAGAACGGTGTTAGTGTCATTCTCCCATCTCCTGTTTGGGGTTCTAAGTAGCCGGTTTCCAAGAAATTTTCCCACCAGAATTATGTGTTCATAAATTTTCTCTCCCATCCTAGACGCATGCCTAACCCAGGGTCATCTCGTAAATGTCACTATACTGAAAATAGAAGGCGAGTTGTGTAAATTATGAACATTTCTCCTTATGTGGCTTCTAAATTGCAGATTTATCTTAAACTTTCCTAGGCTCAGGTACTTTCCAAAGTGTTCTGTTCTCACACACTTGCAGCTTGCTGTCTTTCCCAGGAACCGGCAAAGTTTCAGATGCATACAGAACGCCCAAACAAAACAAATGTTACTGCAACAACTGACCAACACACTTCATGTTCATTATGACCTTTAGTGTTACTTTCTTTGGAGCACAAAGGTTTTTATGGGCATGTATATGTGCAGGGGTGGATTTACCTTGAAGCTAATGAAACTTATGTTTCAGGTCCCCTCACTTTCTCGGGCCACCTACAAGGCCCTGGGAGGGGCCCTAAATAAATATGCACTTTGGTACATAATTTTTTATTTCTGGTTTTGTATTCTTTTTCTGGAAGAAGGCCCTCAAAATTATTCATAAGCTTCAGGCCCCCCAAAACGTGGATATGCCCCCGTGTGTGTGTGTGTGTGTGATTGCAGGTTTTTGTATTTCGTATGAATGTGCTCCATTTTCTTGCAACGTTTACGGCAGGAAAGAAGGTGAATTAAGTAAGGAAAATGTTCTACGAGGGGGTGCTGATAAATCCTTAGCCCGACCAGAAAGGAAACAAGCTACAGCGACCAAACGCGGGATTTATTCAACATACTCCCCGCGAAGCTCAATACACTTCTTAGTCCGTTGCTCTAACTTTTGCAAGCCACTCAAAAAAAAAAACATTCAGAAGGATGTCCGTCCAACCAGGTCTCCGCGGCAGCAATGACGTTCGCGTCGGACGAAAAATGGCAACCTTTCAATTGTTTTTTCAGTCCAGGGAAGAGGTGGTAGTCCGACGGGGCTAGATTCGGAGAATAGGGTGGGTGATCAAGACATTGGAAGCCCAGGTAGGCCATTTTCTTCTGGGTTGCAAGTGCCCGGTGAGCCGGGGCATTGTCGTGCAAGAACAAGACTTCCTTGGTGACCTTCCCGCGGTGTTTTTCTTTCAAAATGACCTTCAGTTGCACCAGCAGAGATGAGTAATACTCCGCGTTGATAATTTGGCCCTTTGGAAGATAATAAATGAGGAGGATGCCTTCTTGAACCCCAAAAATCAGGCGAGAACTTTGCCAGCGGATTTTTGCGCTCGGAATTTTTTGGGGCCGGGTGGGCCGCTATGCCGCCACTCCACTGAATGTTGCTTTGCCTCCGGGTCATAGTGATATAACCGGGTTTCGTCCATGGTCACCAATTGCGACAGAATATCATGTGGATCGCGCCGAAAAATTCCAAAAGTTGCTCAGACGGCTGGCACCGTTGACGTTTTTGATCCGAGTTCAGGCATTTCGGGACCCACTTGGCGGAGAGCTCCCGCATGTCAAAATCTCCATGAGTGATGGACCCCACCCGCTCACGTGAGATACCCAGTTGGTCAGCTATTGATTTAGCCAAAATCCGGCGGTCTTCCAAGATTAGGTCATGAATTTGATCAATAATCTCTGGGGTGTTCACTGTTTTGGGTCGTCCAGGACAAGGCACAACACAGGTGCAAAAATCAACACGTTTAAACTGGGCCACCAAGTTCTTGACGGTGGCATACGATGGTGCATGTTCCCCTAATGTTTCTGTCCGAATGGCGTGAAGTTCCTTCGGCGTCTTGCCTTACAAAAAAAAATTGACAGCTCGCGTCTCCATGTTGTTGAAATCGCGCGCGTCGCCTGACATGCTTCATTTCAGCCTCTGTAACAAGAAAAGACTTGCAATTCGTCACATGAACAGACCCCAATTTCCGACACTATCGATTTCCGTCCTAAGACATCGCGAAGTAGGTCGGGCTAAGGACTTATCAGCACCCCCTCGTAGTTGACCAGAAAACCACAGAGCTTGTAGACAGCGTATTGGTGAAGTCCTGGGTTGGATGGGAAGAGAAAATTGTATTTAACCTCGCTGTTAGTTGCTATTGTTACGTGGTGTCGTTGGTAGATGACTATATATTAATATGGAACATTGTTGGAATGATAAGGAAGGAGACACACTGCAGTGTTCAGAGCAAGACATGTCCCAGTGCTGTTTTGTCCGCCACAAATCCCGCATAGATTAGCCTGAGATCGAACTCTGTTCTGTGTGAGTGGCCGGCGATTAACTGCCTGAACTTAGGTTCTCCCGTTGTTTGTCCAGTAAATTTCACTACATCGTCTACCTTCTTTACCCGAACCAATGCATAAAGCGTCTTCTCTGTAAACCGAAACATAGCTGCTAGTCATCAAGAAACCCACACGTAAGTTACTGGTGTCATTGATATTGAGTGAGTGTAGGGGCCTTTTCATCGGGCTAATGAAGACATAACCATCGCTGTGAACAGCTGCAGCACCTTTAGAGAAGGATCTAGTCAACACAAACGTAAACACATGAACGAACAAACAGAACTGAGGGACAGGATCTAGAAACGCGACCCGCAACGTCGTGGAGGTTGGATAGGTAATGGAAATACTGTCTTACAGGGAGGGACCGTGAGGTTTATCGCCACTGCCACCATGTACGTATGTACAGACGCATTCTTAAATGTACTTCGCTATTCAGCGATCACATGTTTCGGCACTGGTCACCAATGAAGACCATTCCATACGTGATTTGAGGCTTCCGCCGCGGTGTACATGAGGTCGTTGCTCTTCTGGGATGTTACCCAGCGTTGATTGGTAGTTTCCGACGTTTCGGGACGGCCTCTTCCTTCCATATTCAGGGGTAAGGAAAGGGGTAGCAGGGCTTGCCTGAACCTTGAAGATGTGACCGATAGACTGTCCCGAAACGTCGGTAACTACCAGTCAACGCCCCGTAACGTCACAAAAGAGCGAAGACCACAAGACCGCTCAATGTTTTCTTTCCTCTTCACTAATAAACAGAATGCTGTGGCATAAATTTCTGAATTTCAAGCAACTGTAATAAACAGCCACACTTTACAGGAGTCGACTTAAACAGTGGATACCGAGGTGGTTCAGTGATGAGTGGGTTCCCGTCACCATGGCATGGCGCGTCCTCAGGTTGCGGTTGGAGGAACGGCCTCCAATATGGAGGGTAGCCGCGAATATATTGAATAAGCAATCGCGGGCAGCCGACAAGGGGTGGTCCTCCAGCTTGAGGGTTGGGCGAGGTGTTGACAAATCCTCACCGTAAAAACTGGCTTTGTTACGAAACATGAACACTTGCCTCGGGCCGGATTGATACATTGGTACGACCTAAGCAACGAAAAAGGGACATGACATTTTGCACGTGGAATGTTAGGAGCCTGTATAGGGCAGGTTCACTTGCAGCAGCAGCCAGGGAATTAGCAAGATATAAATAGATTTAGAGGTTGTGCAGGAGGTTAGGTGGGAAAGGGGGCATGTTAAGAGCAGGGGATTATAATTTTTTTTTGGAAGAGGAAACAAACAATCAATTGGGAACAGGATTTTTTTTTGTACATGACAGAACAGTCAGCAGTTAGGAGAGTAGAGTTTGTTAGCGATAGGTTGTCATATATAGTTCTGAGAGGTCGCAGGTGTGGTATCATTGTTTTGAATGTGCATGCACCGACTGAGGAGAAAAGTGATGATTCAAAAGACAGTTTTTATCAGGAACTAGAGCAGGTTTTTTTATCATTTTCCTAAGTGCCATATGAAAATTATATTATGAGATTTTAATGCAGAAGTGGGGAGAGATAATATTTTCAAACCGACATTGGGGTTGAGAAGCTACATCAGGGCAGTAATCGTAATGGTGTTAGAATAGTAAACTTTGCCACATCATAAAATCTAGTTGTTATGAGCACGATGTTCCCTCACCGAAACATTCATAAGTACACCTGGATCTCTCCTGATGGGAAGACTCACAACCAGATTGATCACATATTGATACGTAGGAGATGGCATTCGAGTATACCAGATGTACGAAGTTTCATAGGGGCTGACTATAATACTGATCACTATCTGGTGGTTGCAAAAGTTAAGGAAAGATTGACAGTAAGTAAACAAGAAGCACAGAAGTTTGATGTGGAACGATTTAATCTGAGGAAGTTAATTAAACTGGAGGTTAGGAAACAGTATCAGATTGAGATTACAAACAGGTTTTCAGCTTTGGAGAACTTAATTGGTGACAAGGACATAAATGGGTCTTGGGTGAAGATTAAAGGGAATTTAAAAACTTCAGCTAAAAAGAACCTAGGTCTGCACGAATTGAAGAATGTTTGATGAAGAATGTTTAGGTTTTTTTTGGATCAAAGGAAGCGGGTTAAAATACAGTGAATACAGGATCCAAGACAAAGCAATATATATAATCTGAAAAATGTAAAACGTGAAGCTGGCATACATTTCAGGAATAAAAAGAAGGAATATCTGAAAGCTAAAATCGAGGAACTTGAAACTAACAGTAAGATCAAAAATATTATTGACTTGTATTGGGGCATCAATGAATTTAAGAAGGTTTAGCAGCCTAGAACTTATATAGTAAATGATGAGAAGGGTAGTTGGGTTGCAGACTCCCGCAGTATTTTGGCTAGGTGAAGGAACCATTTCTCCCAGCTATTGATGGGGTTAATGATGTTAGGCAGACAGAAATACACACAGCAGAACCACTAGTACCTGAGCCAAGTGCCCTTGAGGTTGAGATGGCTATCAAAAAACTAAAAAGTCACAAATCACCGGGTATTGATTAAATCCCAGCAGAACTTTTAAGGCAGGGGGTCGAACAATTCACTATGATATCCATAAACCTGTTGTTTATATTTGGAAAAAGGAGGAATTGCCTGAGGAGTGGTAGGAGTTGATCATTGTACCTTTCTATAAGAAGGGCGATAGAACAAATTGTAGTATGTATAGGGGCATATCACTGTTTCCAACTACGTACAAAATTTTATCCAACATCCTGCTGTCAAGGTTTACACAATATGCAGAGGGAATTATTGGGGATCAACAATGTGGATTTCGACGTAACGTGTCAACTACTGATCAAATAGTCTGCTCTCGTCAAATACTTTCGAAAAAAAAATGGGAATGCAGTGTAGTAGTGCATTAGCTCTTTATAAACTTCAAGAAAACCTATGATTCAGTTAGGAGGGAAGTCTTGTATAATATCCTCATTGAGTGTGGTATCCCTGTGAAACTGGTAAGGCCAATAAAAATGTGTCTGACCGAAACGTATAGCAGAGTCCGGTAGGCAATTATTTGTCTAGTATGTTCTCTCTTAAGAATGGTTTAAAACAATGAGATGCTCTGTTGCCATTGCTGTTCAACTGTGCTGTAGAGTATGCCACCAGAAGGTTTCAGGTAATCCAGGATGGGGTGCAATTAAATTGTACACATCAGCTTCTGGTTTATGCCGATGATGTTAATATATTGGTAGGCATCGTATATACTATAAAGGAAAAACGCAGAAGCTTTGGTAGTGGCTAGTAAGGAGTTTGGCCTAGGAGTAAATGCTGATAAAACCAAGTACATGTTCATGTCTCGAGATCAGAATGCAGGACGAAATCACAGTATGTAGACTGATGATAGTTCCTTTGAAATGGTGGAAGAGTTAAAATATTTGGGAACAACCTTAACATTTCAAAATTTTATTCAGGAAGATATAGAGCAGACTGATCTCAGGAAATGCTTGCTATCATTCGGTGCAGAATTATTTGTCTTCAAGTTTCCTGTCCAAAAATCTAAAGAGTAAGGTATACAGAGCTATAATTTTGCCTTTTGTTTTGTATGGGTGTGAAACTTGGTCGCTCACATTGAGGGAGGAACGTAGGCTGAGGGTGTTGGAGAATAGGGTTTTGAGGAGAATATTTGGGTATAAGAGGGACGTGGTGGCAGGGAGTGGGGGAAAACTATATGATGAGGAGTTTAATTGCCTGTACTCCTCATCCATTATTGTTCGGATGATAAAATCGAGAAGAATGAGACTGGCGTGGCATGTAACACATATGGGGGAGGAGAGGCGTCTGCAGGATTCTGGTGTGGAAACCTGAGGGTGAGAGATCACTTGGGAGACCCGGGCTTAGATGGGAGGATAATATTAAGATGGATCTTCAGGAAGTGGCATGTGGGTGTATGGACTGGATCGAGCTGGCTCAGAATAGGGACAGGTGTCGGGCATTTATAAATGCGGTACTGAATGTTCGGGTTCCGTAGAATGCGGGTAATTTCTTGCCTAGCTGAAAACCCGTTAGCTGCTCAAGGAAAATTCTGCTCCATGGAGTGAGTAAGTAATCTGAGGTGGTTAATTATTCCCCTGCTATATGAAACACAATGGTTGTTACTTAGTGACTTAAATAGAAGTTTTCCTTGAGCACGCCGGTAAGGCGTAAAGGGTACTGTAAGAATAAGGCCATTCAATCTCAACCGCGGCGCTAGATGGAGATGGATGGCCAGTTTATGTGCTTGCTGACTGCTTTATCCCCGGAATAGGGCTTCGCGGTACGCGTTGAATAGAAGGCTGGAAGGGCCCTCGAGCTGGTCTTTTGTCCCTGCAGGAAGTCAGCGGTTATCGAGGCCGTAGCCACGGCATTATACCGAGTGCGCTGTCGCGGTTTCGTAGTCAGTACTTTTGAAAAATTCTTAATCGTCTGTCCGCTGAAGTTCGGGCCGGGGGGGGGGGTCCCTCATCACTACGTTGCGGGGCGTCTGAAGGTTTCAGATGGACGAGCAGACGCGGACAGTTGGTAAGCCGTTTTATGTAATGAAAGGTTTGGAACTGTAACATGAAAACATTACGTATGCGTTGAAGAATAGAGTGTTGAAGGGTTTCGTAGAGTTCCGTAGTAATTTGGAAATAACCTGGGATAGGACTTGCGGGGTTGCTGTATGTAGGGCCCCGTAACAAACAGGAATTTCTCACAATAATGTACAAGTTGATTGAATGGTCTTTATATTTAAAAATTTGTTCTAAGGCAAGCTGTATAGGTAGTTAAATTCACAGGACATACAGAATTCTTAAATTTCTGATAGCCGCCATATTTAATTGTGAGTCCCATTGGTATTATTCACACGTCAAAACAGTATTGCCACATCATTCCAGACACTGAGTGCCCGAAGTTCTGTTGGATTATTTTCTTGGTTGGGTGATAAGTTCAGGAGCCTCCCCCCCCCCCTTCCTTCCTTTTGCCTAAAAATCTCGACGAACTTAAAATTTGGATTCAAGTTACTTTGAATCAATTGGCATGCAAATGTCGATTATTTTAAATGAGACTGGGCGTTGTTTCTGTGTGTATTGAATCACCAGTGAGGTTGTCATTGGTATCCGGTCATACATTGGTTTTTTTTTTCAAATTTAATATGGGCAAATATCATTTTTTACTGCCACTGGATATGAAACGATTATCAGGAAGTAATCTGCAGGTCTAATGTGGAATCGTTGTGAATCGAGAATAAGAGAAGGCAGTGTGTCTTTTTCAGGCAACAGTGCTATGTATGTGGCTTATAGGCACTGAAGGAAGGCCGAATGGGTCAGCCAAAATGACTTTTTTGTGTCAGTTACTGTCCTACCCGCTTATAACGTCATAGTTTTATGCGACACCTTGTATGTAGCGTCAAGTATTTTGTAGCCCCAATTAATTCCTCACTGTTAACGGTTAGAACAACACTCTTTTATAGCGACACAAAATATCCAGCCCCTTTTATGTCGTTATTACCGAGTTCGATTGTGTTTCATTATTGGTTTATTCGGTTTGCTTTTACTGTCTTTGTCTCTTTTGCCCTCCTAGTCATTAATTCTTTCCTTTATTCATTCATTCATTCATTCATTCAGTTTTTCATTCATTCATTCTTTCTTTCTTTCCTTCCTTCCTTGGGTCTGTCTTTTTATGCCTGGTGACTGGGTGCGACTTTGTGGAATGTACTGTTCACGGACTGATGTTCACGTCAATGAGACAGTATCGGTATTGGGGAATAATAACAGAATATTAGGTTTCAACACCACAATTAGAAACGCCCGTTCTGTTGGCCTGAGGCGGTCCTCGTACCCATGTTGTTCTCAGATTCGCGGTAGGGCTGATTCAAAATCGGCACTTACAAGGCTGCTGGTACACCAATTGAATCGAGCGTCTCACTGAAATGGTGCAAAGACAAACCCAGCTTGACTCGACAAGTGCAGTGTACCAGAGACGTGCAGAACAAATACTTCTGCAATATATTTGTGAGTCACTCCACGCGATGTTCAGTGCGGCATTTCAGCCTCATTTTTCATCACGTGAAATAGAGTTTATTGGCAGAATTGTTTCACGAGAGTGGAAAAATGTGACTTTTTAATTTTACCTTCCGTTCCGTAACAATAATTTGTTTTGTTGAGCGAAGGGTAGCTAGAATTTTTCATAATGGTTTGTGTAGTAGCCCAATACATGGAATTATAATTAACCAAGGCGTCTGTTATGTTCCTACACAAACGTGGGGACGGTTGCCTTTTTGGTGTATCCGCTGCAGATTGTAACAACACACACACACACACACACACAAACAAGGAAAGATTGATCTACAGCATCTGAGCTGTCGATACCATTCTTTTCTTTAGTGATAGTTATTAAAGTTTAAGGAGCCATTTTACAGAAATGACATGATAATTTAGAGTAAAGTAAACCTTCTTTGAAGAGATGTGCAGTTGACATTAATGGCCCGAGGTAGTATATATGTAGGTAACATGACAAGTTGTTGAAGCATAACGCAGATATATATATATATATATATATATATATATATGTTTATATGTTATAGTGCACTGTAGTTAGTGTATAACTGACAGGTCTAGTAATTCACAAATGAAGTTCCGAACGTAGAGGGCAAAGAAACATAGCCGGAAGAAGCAAACGAAACAACGCTGTTGCAGGGCGACAGCCGGTGATCCAGTCACTTAACTCTAACCGGTGTCTGTGTGGCGTTCGGGATGACATATGTTCTTTATAGTGAAAATCCGTTGTACCTACACAAGAAGGAAAACTACTGTTTGAATTATTTAACGCAAAAATTCAGTACCTGCGCTTTCTTAAGCCAGAGTACAGTGTTTGCATGAATGACCGCCTCTGTTGCATTCCTGTCAGACAACGATACATTTACTTCAGTGCCCAAACCCTGAAACAGAGTTGGAATTGTAGTATGGAACCATTGTACTTTTTTTTTAAATGGCCAGTCAGGTAAAATGGCCAATAAAATGTCGGCTAGACTTCGCTGTGGGGTGGGGAACGGTAATTGTATGGAACAACTACTTTAGTTGTACTTCTTGCCTGTAGTTTGGGGAGCCTTGCTACTTTCCATGCGATATAAACCGAACCATGCAAGTAGGCGGGCGGCCTAGACCACACACGGCGCTCCCAGTGTGGCAACAGCGCAATGCCTTCCTTGCAGACGGGAAGAAAACTACTTCTCGTATGTTAGATATTAAACTAGGAATCTAGCAAAGAACATGCACAAACATTTCAAAATAAACAATTTTTAGAAAGAAATTTAGTTGGTCAAATTATAGGTTTCAAGATTGTGCGTGCCAGAGGAACAAAAGTTTCTCCGCAGGTAGGGAAATAACATGGGAAGGCTTTACTTGTTTCATTCATTCGTTCATTGATATCTTTGTACACAGCCGTACCGACTACACAGGTTTTATGTTCGAGTGATGACAGTAAAGTGAAAGAGAAGCATGTCGTAGAATATTTGAAGGGCAGAACCTGTTATTCTTCGTAAAGGGCAGAAGAAAACCATACCAAAATTAGACTGGGCAGCCAGTCAAGCTGGGAACCGAACAGGGTACTTCCCAAATCAGACACGGTACCGCGAGCTGAGCTACTCACTGAAGTATTGCGTGATTCCAGACTTCCTCCGCGAAGTGAGTGAAAACTGCGCTTTTCTGGGTTATTACGCAGCAAGTAGTGGTAATTTATTACGGACGTTTCGGGACAACTTGTCGGTCCAATTTTCAAGGGTCGAGAATTTCCGACCCTTTAAAATGGGAGGAGAGGAATAACACAGAAGAGCGCAGTTCTTACTGCAACATAGTGCGGGCGTTTTTGTCCCTCTGCTGAGGTCAAAGGGTGGTAAAGTGACCTGGCCACTCACTCCCATCGTGTTTCGAGCGCTTAAAAGTGCGTGGAATTTTACTTAGTTCCCTATAGACACAATCCAGGGTTGTGACTGGCCTTCTTACGGGACATAACACCCTGAGGAGACATTTTCACCTACTAGGGCTGCTAGACAGTCCATTGTTTAGGAGGTGTGGAGTGAGGGAGGAAACCTCGACCCACATTCTTTTGCGAATGTGAGGCTTTAGCCTCACTCAGACACGCGTATCTGGGCTCCTTTTACTTGGAACCGGAGAGTATTAAGAGTATAAGCTTGGGGGCCATCTGGAACTTCTTTAAAGTTACGGGGCTCCCATGATTTAATGTGGGGCACAAAGGGCCCATCATTAAGGTCTAGGTGCATCGGGGCTGTGAGGTCCCGAACCCAAATGCTAATCAATCAATCAATCAATCCCTATATACGCCCTCACAGCAGGATGCTTAGACACTGAGATAGCATAATGCTTTATCAGCTGCAGTGTATGCAATATGGTACGGTATGAAGTAACTATAGGCCTGCAAATTTTGAGGTTTTCAGAGCGCAGGAGCCGATTCCGGTCTCCTGGGATGTGATGCTGCGTCGCTCGGTAAGTGGTTCCGGACGTTTCAAAGGAAAGTGTCGCCTTCATCTTCAAGGTTTCTGTTGTCCACGAAGAATTCTTCGTGGGACACTGCAACGACGGTAAACCAATTATCCAGCGAGACAGCAACAACCCCAGACGGCTGGAGTCTTCAGCCTGTGGCCTGTCTGCGTCAAGTTTTGCCTGATGGGAGGGTCTTAACGATACCCAGTTACATAACAACACTCATGGAAGTACGTGGTTTGTGTGGCATCGAATGAGACGTAGTACTGTGAAACGTACAGTGAGGGTGTTAGAGCCCGTTTCCTAGCCAGCGTTCGAACCTAAAGGGTATGTGTGTCCCAGTCTGAACATAGGAAAGCGAAGCAGTACGCTGTGTGTAGTGTATTGCCAACCGTAGGTATGAGGTATCCGCAATATTCCAGCAGCGGTGTGTACACTTCTGGGAGAGGTGCTGGAATGACTTCTGTAACAGGTTCTCAAACTTTCACTGCCATAGGTCTTTCTGTGACTTCCTTTTTACCGAGTGTCTAATGCAGTTTACAAATTCCGGACGCCAGCTCACCATGGGGACTGAATTTTGTGCACTGGTCTCTTGTAGGTCTGCAGCATGGAACTTGCTTTATGTCATCCTTCTAGCGCCTAGAATTTTAGGGTGACTCCTAGATTTATGGAGAATTTGTCTACCCTTGGTCTAATGTTATTAAGGTAAAGGTAAAGCTATCCCATTACATGCTTGGACAGACCATTAGGGCTCCAGGAAGTTGAGGCTCCAAGAATTTATAGACAGTCGGCGCATCAAGATGGTAATTTTTTTAGCCGGCTGCCTTTACCCTCTAGAGATAGTAAGTTAATCCCACCCTCGGGAATCGAAACCGCGTACCCCGGTCTAATGATATTAAGGCTGTATATTTATGTGCTTATATAAGGGACAGGTCGTTCAGGCTTTGAGAGTCAACAACAAACACGGTTCCTCTAACCCCCGATTTGCAAAAGGCTGTAGTGTTGATGGTGTCATTCAGGAACGTTAGCCGCACTAATCTACCAATTTCTCAGTGCCATATCGCGATGCAGTAGTTACCTCCTCTTGTGCTGAAGCAAACGAAAATAAAAATTGGGGTATTAGAGTTGGCCTAGGAGTTGTAATTCACAAATAAACGGACCCAGTGAACACACGTGGAAGTTGTAGAGTATGTGCAGCGAATTACGCCACATTTGGGGGGGTCATCCTGTTCCTGCCATTCTTTTTGGACTGACTGGCCTTGAATATGGGACGGATAGGTTGCCCCGAAACGTCGGTAGCTGACTTCCAACCTACGCTGCGTAACATACTAGAAGAGCCAAGACGTCAAAGAAGTTATGAAGATTGCCTGCTTATGTAAGACAATCAGCCGACTGCCTAATGCGAGTCGTGCAGACTGATCCGCTTAACTCCTAGGTCAGAAGTGTTGCCTACTGATTACGGCGATTGTTTAATTGTTTCCGCTCCGGAAAAACGGAAGAAACACGAAGGGCTATCTAAAACAATATATTAATATGGATCTAACCACGCGTGATATACTAAAACATAGAATGTACAGATACAAACTGGCACAGGATGTCAGACTGCAGTGAATTTTATATAGTGCGACAACACAGTAGGCCTAAGTCACCCAGGAAAACGTGTCGGTTGTAATCTTTCAGGTTTTGAAGGCCATGAGCATTCTGAGTGTGGTTTTATGGTTGTGCAACTGTGGATAACAGGGTTCCGAAGGATATATTGCCCCCATCTTAAGGACACAAGCGATTAGGTTGAGGAAGACGTCATAGTGTCTAGGCAAGTTGTAAGGCATGTAGTTACCAGGTCCTCCGCAGTAGATAGAACCTTTCTGTTCCTGCTCCAGTGAACACTTTATTGAACTTTCAGGGTTACACGCAGGAATAAAATGAATACATGCTCCCATGCATACATCCATGGATGGGGGCACGCGGTGGTTGAGTTGGTTGAAGCACTGCGCTACAAGCTGGAAGGTCGCGGGTTCGAATCCCAATCGTGTCACTGGAAAGTTTCATTGACATAATCCTTCCGGGCGCACTATGGCGCTGGTGTCGACTCAGCCTCTAACGTAAATGAGTACTAGGAATATTTCGTGGGGGTAAAGGTGGCTGGAGCGTAGGCTGACAAACATATTACCTTCATGTGTCGATTGTTAGAAATCTGGGAGCCTGAAACTTCTGGAACCTTATGAGCTTGTAAGATGCCTGTACAGGGATTCCTTTACCTTTAAACTTTACATCCATACCTCGATACAAAGTTATTATTAATAATATTAATATTCATATTATTATAATACTTTGTCATCGGAAATATTACAGGCATGTAGATGGGCGTTTGAGAACTGCGCTTTTGTGGATTATTAGTCAGCGAGTAGTGGTAATTTCTTACCGACGTTTCGGGACAACATATCCGTCCCATCTTCAGGGGTCAATGAGAATTGCGGTCTTCTGGGTTATCACGCAGCGAGTAGTGGTAATTCCTTACCGACATTTCGGTACAAGTTTTCACTCTCATTTTTAAGGGTCAAAATTTTTACCCTTGAAGATGAGACCGGAAAGTTGTCCCGAAACTTCGGTGAGAAATTACCACTACTCGCTGCGTAAAAACCCAGAAGAATGCAGTTTTCATCTCCTTCGCGGCAGAAGCGTGAAATCACGCACAGATTGGCCTTGTTTTTCTTCTGTTTCTATGGCTGGTGAATCTATTTGTCCTTAATTCATGCAATGTTGTGCTGACTCGGTACACTCTGCATCATTTAATGTGTAATGACAGGATTACTTTTAATGCCCTGGAAAGCTGTGTTAGGAAATGGCGCCGAATTTGAAAGCAGTTTTAACAGAATGAGACATCTTGGAGACCGATACCTAGTACTGTACATAGGAAGGTAATAGTAACCCTTTAAAGAAGAAAATTTAACTTGAGTCATGTATTAAAATTCAATTCCTACTACGCAGTAAACATACACCGTCTCGGTTACAAAATAAATTATCACTGAATGCTATACAGGGAAATAGTCTCTGTTTGTTCTGATCACCATGTTCAACACATAAATGCACCATGTGAGCAGAATGTAGAATTTTAAGGCGCCTTCGCAAAATTGCGAAAAGGGACTACTACTGTCCGTCTGCATGGAACAATTCGGCTCTGACTGGACGGATTTTCCTGAAATTTGATGTTTGAGCATTTTCGAAAATATAACGAGTAAAATCGGGTTTCATTAAAAATCCGGCAAGAATAACGGGTACTTTACATAAATACTAATATACATCTGTGATCTATCTTGCGTAGTTCTACTTAGAGTGAGAAATGTTTGAGACAAAAGTTGTAGAGAAAATCAAAACACGCATTTTGTTGTGAATAACTTTTTTTTCCCGAAAATGGTGTCGTTTGCGAGATTTTGTAGAATATGACAGAGCGAGAGAGGCCACAGATGATAAGCGTGCGCCATGCATGCTTGAATACCTAAGGCTACAAACTCACATTCGGAATATGTAATACGTATTGCTTTTCCACGGCAACAGTTGGTATGTGAACGCGTCTTAATTTTGCGTTATACGCACATTACCTGTTTTGTTTAATGTTAAACCTGGCGGTACTTTAAGTAACCACTGGGTTTTAAAGTGTTAAAGTTTTGTTGATCCAAAAGGTAATGTGAAATATGTTTGGTCTGAATAGGGATGTACAGGCGATTTTTTTTTTTTCCAGCGGCGTTGGTCTTCTTAGGCTTATGTGTTCTGTCTTTTGTAAACATGGCAATGAACCTTCAGATTTTATGAAACACTGGAAGTTTCGTGACGAGCTCAGTAACTAATAGCGTGTCAAGATAATAGTCTGTGGAGTTATTCAGAGCTTATTTTAATAAGTGAGGTCTTATGTTATCAAAGCGGTGACTATGAAGATTACGGTCTTCTTGGGTTGTGACGCCGTGTAGTTTGGTTAAAACGGACCCAAATACAAACTTCCAACACTTCGGATAAACTGATTCGGCGAATCTTAAAGATGGAGCCAGCAGGTTTATGTAACGTTGCAACTCATCTACCAGACCGTACCGTGTCAGATTCCAGACGTTCTCTCTCTCTCTTTTTTTTAATATGTATGCTTTTAGGAACCTTATAAGTTCGGCTGTCCTCGTAGATTAGGTTCAGGGTAAAGGTCACCTATACAGAGCAACAGTTGCCTTAGAGCTGACTACATAGACAGCATTTTAGTGCATCCTTCTAAGTACGCTTGCCAGCTGACACGTTAAACGCCGCATAAGGTCTGCCGTTTAGATGAAAATCTGACGGTCAGGTTATGTGGGATGTACTGTCAGGGGGAAACCACACGGGTGGACGTGGGATGTTTAGCTGTACGCATAATAAAGGCAAGTGTCCCGGAAATGAGGGAGAGATGGGAGACGGGACTGAACAGATGCGGGCTCGTTACGTCACCGCATGTGCCTATTGTGGCTTCGTGATGTTTCGAGAGAAAGGAAAAGAAATCATGAGAGAGAAAAGCATGTGTACATACTTTCAAAATATGTATTTTTTTTTTAAGTTTTATGTATGCTGTAGCGCTCTGTTCGTTACAGTTTCATAAAAAAAAATGTAAAGTTGTCCCTGTCCACCGTGTTGCAAGACGCATGCATTCCCTTATTTGGACTCTTAAGCCTCTCACTTTGTGGCACTGTGTCACTTTATTAGATTCTTTCCCGATTTGTTAGTAGCTTATTTCAGCACTCTGTGAGCCTAATATTAGCCACAGAGAAAAATATCATAACAGTATGGCATTGCGTTTCAATATATATTTGTGTGTGTGTGTGCCAATATATGTTATGCTTTGAAAACCATATGCAAGCTAAGAACTGTTTAAATGTATGCAGTGTTGGGATACTTCACTGTACTGAGCTAGTGTTTAGTTAAAAAAATGGATGTGGTCAGTATAAGGCACTATACTGACATCTACATGGGGGGGTCTGGAAAAATCATAAATGTATGCAGTGTTGGGATACTTCACTGTACTGAGCTAGTATTTAG
>Ga0136643_10005006_pt1 | contig 18535 bp, 14 predicted proteins | sample TergutLab28metaG_FD_96883 | JGI IMG/M metagenome (GOLD analysis project Ga0136643, IMG submission 96883) | Labiotermes labralis P1 segment gut microbial communities from Petit-Saut dam, French Guiana - Lab288 P1 (version 3) (version 3) | ecosystem: Host-associated > Arthropoda: Insects >...
AAAAGGGAGGTTTATGGGTCTCTCTGGAAGTGTGAGTCCACAGTATAGAACTTACTTCAGTTCACTCCTCCTGCACCTAGAATTATATGTGGTTTCTACATTTTTGGAAATTTTATGGACCTGCAGCTTAGGGTGTGTAATATAGCATGGTAGAATGATGGGTAAATAATGGATTAGCAAGGATGTGAAAGGAAGTGTCTTGGCCTGATTTCAGATACTACAGCATCATTGTTTTACACAACAAGCACTGGGGGGCCATTTTCTGTTAGCCCATTTGGCATGTTAATATCATCCACTCAATTGCCGATCGCCATCTGGTTGGGTACTGTCTGAAATTGAAAGGACTCTTCCCAGATACAGTAATGACAGTATACTACAGCATTTACCTGGAGGAAGTGGGGAAAAACACAGAAGACCTCGGCAGTGATCTGGTCTCTGATGCAGAATTTAACCTGGCACCTCTGAAATATGAAGCAAGAGTGGTACTCACTTCCGAGCAGAACATGCAGTAGTCTTCCCATTATTTGCATGTTGTGGTATGAATTTAAATGAATTTAGTTGCATGGAAATTACACGTGTTATCTTGAAATGTGTGAATTTACAGATGGGGACCTTGCTGCAATCAGAGTTATTGTGGCAGATGTAGAAGATGAATCATCTATTCGGGAGATGGCATCTCAAGCATGTGTTGTGGTTAATTGTGTTGGTCCATACAGATTTTATGGAGAGATTGTTGTGCATGCGTTTATAACAAGTGGAACTCATCATCTGGATGTGAGTGGTGAGCCTCAGGTGAGCACAATAGACAGACATGGGTGACGTGAATGTCTGTGTAAATGACAACTTTTGTATGAATATTATACCTCATCTCCATACAAAAACTTGTTTCATGCATTACAACACACTGGAACCCAATCTGTCTCATTGTAGTTTGCTGGAGGTTTTGATACAGGAGGTTTTGATTGAGGAGGTTTTTGTATCATTTTTCAGACCTGTTTATGAATTTTGTGTTGATAAATTGAACTTCTTATGATTGCTTTCTTGTACAGTGGATAGCTATCTAGCTTCCACGTGCTGTTAAATTTGCAAGTGAACAAAATTTGATGGATTTTTAAGCCACTACTAGAAAGAAGAAAGTTTGTGCATGCAAAGCAGCCGTGTGCAGAACATTAATATATGAATGGTTATGAACAAAGTTCATGACATTCAGATTGATGCAGAGGTTACTGGGAGTAATTTTGAAGTTAATGGGAAATTAGTGGATGTTGATAATTGTGAAGAAGATGTTGAGAGTGCTTTTTGTGACAGGGGTATGGCATGGGAGGACATTTCAACCTGTAGCTGATGGTGGGAATTTCTTATTGGTGGGTGTGGGCTGTAGGGTGTAGCATGAACTCAATTGACAGTTTTGGAATAATGAATTCTGGGGATTGTGTTAAATCATATAGTACATTTCTTAAAAACACACAGAACCAAGCTGCATGTAGAACAGTTGATAAACCTGGGGGATATCAGTTGTTTTGGTACAGTGGCCTACTGTACAAATGGTGGCAATGGTCGATTATGGCTCTTAGATGGAGTGATAATTGACAGGGAAGTGAAACAGGCAGAGTAAACTACTGCCATGCCAGTTTGGGACAGCTTGCTGACAGATGAAATGGAGTGTGAAGCAAAGAAGACTAAGGAGAAAAAAGAACAGACCATAATATAATGCATTGGATCCAGATTATATGTTAGTTACATAAGAAACTGTTTTTCAGCACATCTTTTTCATACTATTATAGTATCATGAATTGTTGCAATTGTTACAGTTCATGGAGAGGATGCAGTTGGACTATTACAAAGCAGCTGAGGAGAAGGGAGTGTATGCTATAAGTTCTTGTTGGTTTGACAGTATTCCAGGTGATCTGAGGTCCATCTGAGGAGAAAAGAAAGGAGACAAATATGAACTTCACACTGTTTGGGGAAGGCTGGAAAGAGAAATTAGCAGAACCAACAGACCAGCATGTTTCTCCTCCAAACAAACATATTTTTTTGAAAGTAGGTGCTTTCTCTATATATTTAGATAGTTGAGTATTATCATATTTAAACCTTGTGACACCTCCTTCAGCCAGTACAAGACAGAATTTTCTGTCTTGTTAGTGTGTCTTCATGTAAAACCAATATTATGAAGTTCAGAATATTAGAGTTAATGACATGAAGTATAAATGAATAAATGCTCTGTGTTATCTTTATGTCTCCTTATCAAAATTACCATTTATTTTTATTTCCATGTTTCAGTTTGCATAACTGAAACTCGGAAATGATGAAGACAAATTAATACATTAGTATCTGTTTAGGATGACACCCATGTCAAGTTGTTCAAATCTCCCGACATTTCAGAGAGACCTAACCCTATTGTCTAACTTCTTATTAAGAGATCTGCCCTGATGATCCGGTGATGGAGATAGTAACAGTCTGTGAAAAATCAGTGGATTTGAACTGCATGAAGCAGCTAGCAGATGATGAAGTTGTGTTAAATTTTGTTGCCACAAAGCTTCAGGACATAATGTTGTTGATTATGATGATGAAGATGATGATGGTGACAATAACATCAACTAAAACATCAACAACAAGAATAATAATAATAATATTTGTACTTCAGTTTTTGCTACCTGATGGTAGGAGAGTTTCTCTTGCAGCATGAGCCAATCCACTGTGCAGTTTGTAGTGTGTCTGTTAGTGGTAGTATACAGTGGCACACACACATGTAAAGTGTGACAGTACGCTGTGTTACTATGATCAGGGCAGGATTGATGTATTCTTTAATAATGTAGCTGGTTTTGAGTAATGAGGTGTGTTATCATGATGAACATAGTTTCATGTGTGGTTCAACCAGGGAATACAGGCCTCCTTTGTAGTGTGAATATTGTTTCTTTGTTCTCAGGTGTCTGGTAAGGATCCCGGTTATGGATTGACCTGTAAAATTCTTCTACTGGCAGCAGTTACGGTCTTGAGGGAAAGTGACAAGATGCCTGGCAGGTACTTCCCAACAATACATATTACTAACCACCACTGTGGTACTAGGACAGACTAGAGAGTATCCATTTTGTACTGTCCATGAGCTGAACAGTTGTCATGGGAATTCTGTCTTACAAACCCTGCGTCCATTGGACATTCAGTGGACATTTAGAGTCTGGTTTTTACCTGGAGCTGAACTTGTCTCTCTTTTTAGAAGAGTGTTGAAGTGCCAATCTCCAGCACATCAATAATTAGAGCTTATTCCATTTCGTTACTAAAGTTTAAACATTACAGTATTACATTTTTTTTATTTTTTTCTGCCATGGGGACAATTAGGGAAATCTTCACTATTGAATTGATAGTATAATGGAAGACCTTGCCATTCAGAGAATTGTAGGAGATATGGTTGAATGATTGTGTGTATTTTATGTAACATGAGTGGAATATATTGCAGAACTTCTTTAGAGTCTGAGAGGTTCATTACTTGTGATGAGGTGCATTAAAAATAAGTCAGAAGAGAAGTAGAATATTATGCATAATTTCAGGTTTCGATGATTAGTTGTGTTCAGTGTTGAAGCTGTTGCATTGTTGAGCACACATTGCCTTTCTGACCTGTAGATCACTACATTGTGTGTCACAATTTTGAAGGAGCTTGATTACATGATGCAATTAAATTCCAAAATATGAAATTTCACAAAAGGCACACAAAAGCATGACTTCAAATGTACATACAGATTAAAAGTATAAAAGAAAATTCTTTAATTCATACAGGTAGTGTTATCCTTACAATGTAATACCGTTTAGCTGTTGATAAAGTTATATGCTGGCTTCTTGCAGAGCGTCAGGTGACTGTGTGAAATTCTTGGTGGATAACTTTGCACTAGTGTAAGTTTGTGTCCGAGCTTCTTCATTTGTCATTTGAAAATCTTCCCTTCATTGTGTGATTGTCTGTTGCCACCTGTTGAAGGGTGTGACTGCCCTGACCAAGACCATTTTTCACAACGTAGGTATTTGAGATGGGAGGTTCACCTCTGACCTTTCCCTTAGCTGGACACAAAGTGAAAAAGTTAAGTTTTAAGTTTGGTAAATTTATGTGTGATTTATTTTGCAGGGGTGGAGTGTGAACTCCAGGAGTTGCTTTTGCGAGAACATCCCTTCTTGAGGAACTGGATAAGCATGCCGGTAAATTTGAAGTTCTCTCCTTAACCGAGAATTAGAGAAGTTGATTACTGCAACTTCTGTCACTACTTCTGAGGTTCTTACAAATACTTAATTGAAACTTTGGTAGTTTCTTTGTTTATGGGTGTATAATTTGCCAGTCATGTTGGTGTAACTTATCTTTCAACCACACTGAATTTTGAGAAAATTAGACACAATTTTTTCTATCTCTTATGACTGATTTGTGTCTCATGCATGTACATGTTAATATTCAATTTTAAAACATACTCTAATGGAACTTAATAATGTAGTCACCACCTGTTTTCCTGGATTTATTAAATACAACCATGATGAATATGTATGTAATTTCCTGTCATGTTATTCATGAAGGTAAAGTAACGATGGTGTTAGTACTCCAGAGGCATTGAAGAAGAGATACAGTGATTGTTGCTGATACATAACAATTATGAGTTGTTAATGGCTTTCTGACTCTCATCTGCTGATGCCTAAGACTGCATTGAATGTGTAATGTGATAAACCATAATTTTATTGGGTAATATATAACCATACTGCTTCCCCCCCACTTCACTCTGAATCTGTTCACTTTGAGTGGCGGTACAGGGGTTTTGTGTTTTTGTATTTGCCATATTTTTGCATATGAGAAATGTATATAATTGAAATATATAATAAAGGTTCGTAATTGCATTAATGTGTAACACAGTACGATTTCCTGTTATTCTCTGTGTTCCTATGATTATTATTCACATCTGTCATGCTTAACAAAGAAGGACAATATATGCTCATTGTACATCAACAAATGCACTGTTTTTGCGCGCAGTCTTTTACATAGCTATTATCTCACCATTTTCAGGGGGCTGAGATCAAAATTTCTTTAAAACGTGCAGGAATAAATTGGTTCAGGTAATCTAAAGAAAAGTACAGAACACAAATTTCGCCTTCTTGATTTGGTAATTTGTGTACAATATGTTTCGAACAGATTTTAAAATTATACTTTTTTCCATTTACATGAAAGCTAGCATAGATGTATTTGCCTATGGGTGAAGCTATGATATTGAATCGATTTCCATAAACTTTCGTGGAAGGTATTGTGGGATAGGGCATATATATTAAGGTAATGAACGGGGGTCCATTCCATGTTATTAAATGCATGTAATGATTAATTTTGTAATATGATTTTTTTCCTGCTGTCTCGTGCGTTCGAAAACCCGCTGTAATGTGGAAATGATATACACATTCCATCAGAGGTGGCAGCGCAGGTAACGCGAAAAATCGATACTAAGACCATGCGTGGTAAAATGCACAGATGAAAGAAGTGTAACGTGTTGGGCTAGGAATCGTTTCATTGTAGAATGAAATGTAAATGTGTGCTGGATAACATAGTTTTCCTTCTGCGGTAATAGGCAGCAATTTTCAATTTAATTTCTCGTAATTGTTTCATTGTGTTACTCTGTACAATCCTTGGAGTCGAATCGTCCCGCTTTCAATAAACCTATTGAGCAACTTAAGTTTCACTGATGTTTAATGAAGTCGAATGTCCGGCGTAGCATATGAGTCATCCACGACATAGTTTAGAAACGCTGCCGGTTGGTGTGTACGGGATCCCAATCGATACCAGATTTGGAAAATTTGTATTGAACGTAGCCTAGTCCGACAGTCGGTGAAACAAAATGATTGTTTGATGTGACAATAGCATAGGTTATCTTTAATATTGGACACATCAGCTGGTTTTAAACAGTCATTTGGCGATATCTTCGACCATACATCATTACTACTTAATTTGATTATAATATATCTGCTGCCATAATACCGTAGAAGTGCAGTTTATCTTGTTTTGCACTTGCATTTTTTTGTGTAATCTTAGTATTGTACGTAGCGGTATGTTACCAGGTAATTCGCAAAAATATTGTGAATGCAGTTCAGTTTGATGTTTTGTGTTATGTTTGCGATATTATTAAATTATGTTAGTATTAGTACTCTGAAGCCATTGTGTAGAAGGTGAAGTCTCGATACACTTGACAGATCGGTCTGAATAAATTAGACAGTTTATAGACGTGTTATGGTATAAATGCAGATTTATAGTTAAACTATGCAATGACTGTACTGCCATGACTGTATTTCTTCAGCTGAAACATAAAACATCAACTTTTGGAATGGATAAGTCAATTTTTTATTTTATTGACGTCCATGTGTAAGGAAAATCTGTCCTCATTGTACCAAGAAAGAAGAGTAAATTTAAAGTGTTATAATTGTGTATCCGACTAGACATTATTTGGAGATTAGTTGTATTCCCAGAGAGCTAGGCTTGCTCGTAATGCGTCGCCGAACTACAGAACCTGCTGGTGGAGCAGATATTGAACAACCTAAGAAGAGGGTAGCTTCAAATGGTAATAAATTGCCTGATCCAATTCGTGAGGGAGAGATACTGACTGATATAACCAAAAATCAGTGGAAACTTGGCAGATCAATTGGTGTTGGTGGTTTTGGTGAAATCTATCTTGGTAAGTAGGCTTTAAGAACAAACATGTTTACAGATAAATTGGACATAATATTATGGTTAGTTTTTCAAATTGAAAGTGTGAATGATTGATAGGATCAGGAGGGATTTTAGTAGCTCTAAAGATTGGATGGGCATTTTATATATTAATTGTTTAAGGTGCATACGGTCTACAGAACTTACTACAGTTCTGTAAAAAGTGAATAAAAGGCTATGTATATTGTCATTTTGTGGCTGAGTTACTATAACATTTCAGTAGGTACTGATACTTAAGAATTTTTTTATGTAGGGTAATGAATTGTATGCTGGTCTAGAATGACAGTAGTAGTTTTACTCAGAACTTTGGTAGACAAATCCTTATTTTTTATTGTCTTATAGAATGTATTGAAAATGATTTATTTTAACAGTATCAGGTATTTTGAACTTCAGGATGATTGTATGATGGATTTTTCATCTTATCTTGCTTAAATCCATGCACTGATATCACAGTATCAAATAAACGCCAATGAATGAACTCATATAATGTTAAATCACCAATTTATTAATGCTATACATAACTCCAAAATGTTTCAACCCTTAGAGGTTCATCTTCAGGGAGTAAAACTGATTTATTCTAGCAGCAGTATACTGCTGCTGCATAACACAGTACACGCTGCACACCAAGTTGAATTTTACAACTGGGCGACCCACTTTGTTGACATACAAGTATGCTGCTAGAATGTATTAGTCATACTCCCTGAAGTTGACCCCTGAAGGGTTGAAGCATGTTAGAGTTACGTATAGTGTTAAGAAATTGGTGATTTAATAATATGTGAGTGCATTCATCAGTGTTTATTTGATATTGTCATGTTACGTTTATATTTGGTATGTATATAGTCAACTGGAGGGGTAACACCTTAAGGGATAACAGTGGAAGCCATTCCATGAGACTGGTGTCTGTGATCTTCTGATAAATGGTATAGATAGGTGGTGTATGTCCCTTCCTCTTGTAACAGTTACGCCACCTGAGTGCATCTTTTGCAAACAAACCACTGCAGATGCTTTTAAGATTGCAGTCCTGTGAGATGTGATGCCATGTGTTTGAATGGGTAAAATTCTTCCAAAGCCATGGTATGCATCTTACTTCTTGGATGTACTGCACTCTGTGAGTCTTGGCCTCCTTAATTATGGACCCCCATTCTTCCCTTTTGGCTGCCATCTGTCACCGTCTGTTAACCTCATCTCCCATAGATCCTTCTCTACATCTTCTAGCCATCTCAATCTATGCCTTCCCTTTCTACTTCCCTCTGGATTACTCTCATATATATTCTTAACTGTCCTTCCCTGTGAACCAATCTTACTACATGTCCAATCCATTCCAACCTCTTCTTTTTAATATCTGCTACTATGTCTAGATCTTTATATAGTTCACTAAATTCCTGATTATTTCTTATTCTCCAAATTCCTTGCTTTACCCCTTGTCCATATATCCATCTTAATATTTTCCTCTCCCATGTACCCAGTCTTTTTGTATCCATCTCAGTCATGGCCCATTTTTCACTCCCATACACTACAGCTGGTTTCACCATCATTTTATTTGTCTTAATTTTAGGTGTTTTACTGATGGCTCAAGACCTAAATATTTGTCTTAGACTATAAAAGCACCCACTACCAGCAGCAATCCTTGATTTTATTTCATTGCTAATTAAATTTTTTGTATTTGTCAAGGCATCTCAATAACTAAAATTCTGTTTTAACATTCCTGCTCTATACAGACTGAGTACCTTGCAAGGAACAGTATATAAATCATAGTCTTATAACTCCTCCGTGCTCTTTTACTACTATTATTCAACTGGCATCCATTATTAGCCTTCTCAACAATAAGATATTTTTGTGGAAGTGGGGTTGTTAGCCTAACACCCCAACCTCCAGCCTGGAGGACCAGAGTGTCCCTTTTTGTCTGAGTCATCACCTTTGATCTGTCTGGCGTGGGAGACCCTACCAGTAGCTACACTTCTGTCGACATGGTTCTCCTGATCATTGGACCACACAAGGCCCCACCACTTTGAAAAAGTAGAGATGCCTTCAGGGGGAATTGTATGTGTCCACAACATTTTAGAATGTCACATTCCAGAAGACTGGAGTGTAATATTCATTTCAACGGAACACATCAGATTTTATAAAACAGGCGTTGAAATTGTTTGTATTTTCTGTGCACAGACTTGCAGCATTTCTGTAGATTGCAGAACTGTATTAAACCTTCCTTTACCTCTTAAAAAAATTATAAAACAGACACTTATGTAAGGTCTGCCAAACACACCTAGTTTTTTATTTTATTTTATTCTAATTAAATTGGCAACATGTTTTGACCCTATTGGGTCGTCATCAGGCCTTCACTATGAACCAGTTAACTATAAAGCTGCGTACATTCTTGGGATCCCAAACAATGTTTACAAATAGTAATTATAAACAGTTCAGTGTCTAATAGCCTAGTTAAATAATAAAATTCGGAATGCATAAAATCTCATTAATTGCAAAACAATAAAATATATTAATAAAACATGTAGATTGTGTAAGTATCTCAGAAGTGGCATAAGATATATCCAACTTAGAGTGGCTGCAATGTGAGGTGTCATCTGAACTACGTAAGTAGCATGGGGCTGGCGTATGGTGTATTCGGCCTGGAGTGAAGTACGTCTTCTGTCATTCAAGCACAAAAGGTTTGTACAGAGGGATGAAGTTGGCTTAGATGTATATCACCGTCTCCTATGGGGTAACAGAAATTTATATTGTAGTATAATCCATTGGTTCAGTCATGTAGGGATGGGTGTAAATTTAAAAATTAACTTACGTATGGAAGAATGTAGTCTGTACGTTGAAGCGGAATCAGCACTACGGTTTTTGTTCATATAAGATGTTGTACCTTATTGAGGTTGGTTAAGTAATTATGCATGCTCTTTCAGGTATATATTTCTGTGAACCTAGTGTACCATACGCCAGCCCCATGCTACTTATGTAGTTCAGATGACACACCTCACATTGCAGCCGCTCTAAGTTGGATATATCTTACACCACTTCTGAGATACTTATGCATTCTGCATGTTTTATTAATATATTTTGTTTTGCAATTAATGAGATTTTATGCATTCTGAATTTTATTATTTAACTAGGCTATTAGACACTGAACTGTTTATAATTATTATTTGTAAACATTGTTTTGGATCCCAAGAATGTACGCAGCTTTATAGTTAACTGATTCATAGTGAAGGCCTGATGATGACCCAATAGGGTCGAAACATGTTGCCAATTTAATTAGAATAAAATAAAGTAAAAAACTAGGTGTGTTTGACAGTAACTTTTATTATTATAGTTCCTAGTGAAAACACGTTGGGATGGCTTCCATCAAATATGTTAAACAGATTAGTTCATTCAAAGTGATTTCTCATTTTTGTTATAGCATCCAGCAATACTTACAAACCGGTGGGTCCAGATGCACAGCATGTAGTAAAAGTAGAACCACATAAAAATGGGCCACTTTTTGTGGAAATAAATTGTTACCTAAGAGTAGCAAGATCAGATATGAGTAAGTATTATTTGTGTTTCTGGATTTGCTTTATCTTTTACTTTTTTGCATATAAACATACCCTCTTTCATAAAATAATGTGATAAAGTCATTGGCTGTGCTTAATTACCCATCATGCCATGAAGATGAAAGGCAGAGTGGAGGTACGGAGTCAGGCATTCAGGCCTACGCCCTAGCTACATTACATTGAGAGATAAAGGCAGCAGTAACTGAATAGGCAGCTGGGTAGGCATAAGAGCTGGTCTAGACTCTGTAAAAGAGCAATTCTGTTTCCCCTGCAAGTCATCAAACCTGAGTGCATTACTACTAATTACATATTTAGAATCATGAAACAGTTTATTATATCTTGATATCATTGTCTGTAGAGTACTTTGTTATGGTTGCAACTCTGTCTGTATTTTGTGTTCGTAAGTGAGGCATTGGCTCACAGAATTATATTTTGCTGTTCAGGTTGATGGCAGAACAGGATTTTTGGTGTAACATGTGAGATGTGACAGCCGAGTACACAGTGCTGCAGTGAATGCACTGCTATGTGACATGTTTCAAGATTGGCAGTTGAAGGTGTCATAAATTCATGAAAAATTTTCTATCTGTGGATGTTTTCAACTTGATAGTTCATAGACCTGTGGGAAATATCTGAAATCTTTAGAGCAGCTGAGCGACTATTAGCTTTTCAAAGATAAACTGCTGCATGGAGCTAGTTTTTAGACGTGTTGAGAAAATTGTGAAAAGCGACTGTTAGCTTTGTCATGTCTGTCTGTGTGGAACAACTTGGCTGCCACTGGACAGTTTTTATGAAATTTGATATTTGAGTTTTTATTTGAAAATGTGTCAAGAAAATTCAAGTTTCATTAATATCAAGAAAGAATAATGGGCATTAAGCCCAATATACAGTTTGATCATATCACTCAATTCTTCTTAGAATGAGAAATGTTTCCAACAAAAGTTGTACATAAAATCAAAACACACATTTTATGTTCAATAACCCCCACCCCCAAAAGTCATGCCATGCATGAAATAATGTGGAAAACTATTGTAGAACCAGACAGACCACAGATAACAGTATGGCACACGTGCATTGCATGCTGGATACAGGACTACAAGTGTGCTCTCAGAATACGTAATACTCTTTGCTTTTCCACTGCAACAGTGATTGCACTGATGTGCCTCAGTGTTACGTACACTGCGTGTCTTGTTGCAGTTAGAGTGTACATATAATTTTCACAGCATAAACCATCAGTCAGTTATAAATCATTTCAGCATGCATGTATGAAATTTTGAGTGTGTGTGTGTGGTGTGTTTGTGCGTATATACACACACACACACACACCACATACACGCTTAAGTGGCAGGACAAAGTACAGATGTTTTAAGATTTGGTGGTTCCCTAAACCTTACAGCAGTGTCACTGGAACATACAGGTATAAAGTTGTGTGTGTTGCTTATTTCTAAACATACCACATACACTTGTGTTACATCCATCAGGCAGTTAAAATGCAGACTTGACTGTCGTGTTTAAGCCATGGTATGACAGTACAGGTGGGACAACACTGTGCTCCTTCCGTATCTGTTTTTATGCCACTTCTTTGCTTGGTCACATTTTGGTGTCAAAGTGCTTGCAAGGGCAGTTTGTTTGCCCTCATAGCCATGATTTGGCTCAGATTCACCACATTTGAAGACAGTCATAACTGAGATTTACATTTTCTTTTTCTGGCCACCCTTTGCTCGTGTGTCCATGTTTGGAGTATTTACTAAGAAGTAAAGTCAGATCAGAAAAGGAATGGACACATTCTCTCCCACCTGTCTGAATAGCAGCTACCTACCATCTTGGTGCCTTCCCCCAGGACCACCATTTGTCACTTGTGTTACAGCTTTTGTTTCATCTACAGAGTCTCTTGCTCTGCATTCACAGTAACTTGTGTTCTGGGAGGGGAGATGGCAGCTGTATTCATTCCTTACTGGACTTGTTTATAGTTACACATTAGTGAATGTGATGATAATATCTATGACTTATTTTTGTTGCCCAGCAATTTTACTGAGAAATTTTTGTGAGAATACTGTTCATACTGATCCAGAGACTTTTTGGGCAGTGAAAGGAATTTTTTATGTAAGACGGTAAGCTTGTATATCTGGTTTTTCAGTTGATGAATGGAAGAAGGGAAGGAGATTGAAACATGTAGGATTATCCCCCTACATAGGATCTGGCTCACATGTGTACAGAGGGGAAAAGTATCGCTTTCTAGTACTAGAGAGATTTGGTCAGGATCTCGGCAAATTGTTCCTACAGAATGGGAGAAGGTTCCCACTTAAGACTGTGCTCTACCTAGGCATACAAATTGTAAGTATGTGTACACAAAGTAATTTGCTGATACTGTGTAACTGTAATATGTGAAGTTATACATGAGAGCAGGCAATAGTGGTAAGGACACACAAATCATTCTATCATGCTTTTAGTTATCTGAATTGTACTTAATATGAGCCACCTGATACTGTGATATACTTCGTTATACCATGATATATCCTGATAGGGTACATTTTGAGGGTTGAACGGAGGATGTGTATGCCTATCAGACATTTAGTGCCCTGTACAGCTATCAGACTGTGTGGCGTCATAACCTTGAACACTGCACTAAGAATCTTCATTGGTAAAAAAAACCTCAGATAGGCATGTATTGTCAGTATGGTGCTGTTTATGTTCAGTCTGTGTATATCTTAACTCTTTGTTCAGTTGCAGGTTGTGTGTGTGTGCGTGCATGTGTAATTTTTTATTGACTTTATCAAATTTTACACACTTTAATGTATTTAAAGTCTGTTTTAAATCATTATACTAAATTGTATGTTTTAAACAGACGCCTTTTCTTCCTTCATTAATTATAACTAACATTTTCGTGCATGATTTGTTAATATACCATACTAACAAACGTATGTGTTCTTTACCTAGGATTTGGTTGCTTTTCTTGTTAGTATCACACTGTGTAGTGGTTAAAACTTTAGAGAATGAATGACACTCATATTAAGAAACTAACCCATTGACGAATGGATTTTACTTTAAAGTTGAAGATTGGCATCTGTTGTGTTATGAACAAGGTGCCTTGCGGTGTATCTGTCGCTTGGTGGTAGTGCTCGACAATGTGCTTGTGGCATCTCTAAAAATGTGCTGAACTTGGATCACTTTAACAGCCATGCCTATTGTATATGTTGGTAGGAAACAACTACAAAATGCTGGGAGTTTACATTTTTAAGTATATTAGATTACTGCTTACAGTTTCATATTTGAAAGTGGATGAATTTTATACTGTACAAAATTAGAAATAATATCTTATTTTTGGAAACACTTGTACTGTTTACACATATTGAATGCTCCACTGCCTCACTGATAATTGTAAGTACATCATCTTATTACTGCAGCACTTAGCTTATGGAATCACACCTTTTGTTAATTTTAAAGATATATTTGAAATGTCTGTTGTGTGGTCACTGTAACCACATGCCTTTTTTAATTTACTCCTGGGTAATTGCACATAGACTTTCCCTCTAAAATATTTACACTACTGTAACAATGTTATGTGCATTATTGTAGAATGTCCTGTTGATTAAATTTTTTTATTTAGATAAATGTGAAATTTGTGTTAACTATATGTGATGAGTAGCATATTTTTGTACACCTCGGATAATCCAGTCACGAGCCACAGACCTCAAAGACAGTAGTGAATCATTCACTTATTTACTTTGATGTGATGTTTCTTATGATTAATGAGCATTAAATATGGACAAAACAATGCACTACCATTTTATGCATATTTGTATAGGAAAATGCCTCTTGTATTGAACACTTGTCTTTTGTTGTTGCAGCTGGACACATTAGAATATATCCATAGCCGTGGCTACATCCATGCAGACATAAAAGGCTCAAATTTGCTTCTTGGGTATCGTAAGGGTACTGAGAATTTTGTTTACCTACTAGATTTTGGTCTAGCCTGCCGCTATATGGATCAGAATGGTGTTCATAAGGAATACCGGTGTGACGAACGCAAGGCACATGATGGTACTTTAGAGTATACCAGTAGGGATGCACACATAGGTGGTGAGTGCTAGATGTACTGTTGACTGTGAAATGTACATATGAATGTGGCATGCAGCTTTCAGAACTGAGATTGGACTCTCCAACCCATACCCATAAATGTGGTGTACTTTGTGTAAAGGGATGGGTGTGATCATCAGGGCTCACCCCTGTTTACATTTGCTGTATAACGTTTGGCTTGTGAAGTGCACAGATGATATTTCCCATCAAACACCCCATTTATGTATGTGGTGGATGCCTGTAAGTCGAGGAGGATATCCTGAGAGTAAAAATCAGCCAGGTTTTTGGTTGAAGGTAGCAGTCTAAGCTAGAGTACATTTGCAGGTCAATAATTATACAACAAATATAAGTGGGGAGTTAAATTGGTTTATGAATGTGAAATGTCTGGTTGCATAAGAGCAGGGAACTTTGTAAGTAGCAGGACTGCGAAACGGGACCATGTACAAACTAATTATTTATGGAACATTATTGACTTCCGCTGCCATCAGTTTAGTTTGATCAATATAAAAGTTTTAAACTTTGTTGTGTCTTTTTTGAAGTTTGTATAGATGTTTTAAATTTTTTGTATCCATTTTCAATTTTTTCAGTTTACAACATGAGCCTCTTATCCTTGTGTCAAAAGAAACCCAAAAAGTACCTGTGGTGGGATGGGATGGTCTGCAGAATATACAGCAGGCTTTACTTGCATTTGGAAGGGATTTTGAGGTTGATTCCATTGGGACAACCTGACACAAGGGTTTTGTGTGTTGCATAATCAGATGTTTTCTTGTTTGAATAAGGGGGCTTTGAGTTTCTGGAGTCCATATTTTATAATATTACAGCCATTGTTTCTAAGGTATACTGCTGTGTATTTAATTGTCTGTTCTCGGTAAAGGATTCCAAAGCACAATACAGTAAATGAGATTTCCACAGGTATGCAGGGCTGCATCAAGCTTTGACTATTTAAAGGTATCATGTGATATAGAATGGTGGTTTGCAGACTGTGGTGAGTAGGGCTTTTCATATTGTGTGTGGGAAATGGATACCTTCAGGAATGATGGATTTTAACTTCACAGCATTCGTAAATACGTTGTGGTTCACAGAGCAAATTCTTTGTCTTAATGATTTTTGTTTCAAACCAATGAATTTAGGTCAAATATTTTATGGTTCATTGTGTTAATTTAAATTCTCGTTTGATTCTAGATGAACATGGACATGATCCACCACATTTGCATTTTATTACACTTCTTTCTCTCTCTCTCTCTCTCTCTCCCTCTCTCTCTCTCATATATATACATACACACACACACACATAACGCGGATGGAGTTAAGAAGTCTCCATAGCAGCAGATGTTTGGGATGCACTGGTGTAGAGAAGTGTATGGAGGTTCTTGTTTTAACTGCTTCTCAAGTAATATACAACATGCCTGTGTATTGCAGCGCATTCTAGACGAGGGGACCTAGAAATCCTTGGCTATAACATGCTACAGTGGCTGTGTGGCAAGTTGCCATGGGAAAACAACCCTCCTGATCCAGAGTATGTCCATATTCAAAAGAAGAACTTCATGTCTAACATTCCTATGCTCATGCGCCGGTGCTTTCCTAATTCAGAACCACCAGGTGAGTTTAGCTATAAATAGTTTATTGTGAACTAGTATAACACATGATTCAGGGTTCATATCTCATAACCTTCCTCCGAGAATGATGATGTATATTGCAGTTTGAGAAGTATTGTACTGGTACTCTTTCCATCTTTACCAAAATGTGTGTAGTGGTAATCAAGTTCAGTTTTGTAATAGTCAGGTCTTTGTATCATTATTAAGGTATTAGTGCTTTGTCGTAATTTCTTGGGTCTTTTTGCTCTGTCTTGGGAATGTTCTTATGATTGGTTCTTCACGCAGGTAAAACTAAAAAGCCGGCCAGCTCAATTTGTAGTGCTTTTGACTTGTAACTTAGAGATGCCCAGTTTGATTCTTAACTCGGACGCCAGATAACTTCAGTGAGGTTTTCCTCACCTCTTTCGATAAAATTCGGGGATAATACCTTCACCATTCTCTCCAATTCTTTCAAGTTAACCCAGTGTAATCAGTCTCTCATACTGTTTAGTGTAATGTAACCATTGCAGTTACAGAGTATTGTTCATTAGCTCATGATACATGTATCCAGATAAAAACATTCACATTATGAAAGCTGTAGAGCCCAGGTAGAGAGAATAATATTTGTAAACTAATGAGAAAAGTGGAAATGTATTCAAGTTGATCGATTAATATTTTTTCTGTCATAATGTTTATTTGCCCACAGACTCTGACTGGTAAATAGTAACAGTAAGTGATGTCTTGTAAATGCAATACATAATAAGATACAGTATTCTTTAACATAGTGTTTGTTATGTGACTGTAAATAGGAAGATACAAAATAATGACAAAGTGTTTTGCTGGTTTCTCCCAATGTCTTGTGAATGGAATTTGTTCTGACTGGTGGTCTGAGTCAACTTTCATTGATGCCTGATCTGTCATTTCAGCTGTGTTGGGCCAATACCTCAAGTATGTGGCTAGTCTTGGCTTTGAAACAAAACCACACTACACGGATTGCAGAAGCCTGCTGAGACAGGGTATTGAAGATTCTGGTTATGTGGATGATGGAAAGCTGGTATTTGGAGCTAGTCCACTTACAAGGATTATTAAGAACAAAAAGGTAAAATACAGACTTTGTATGAAAGGGAAGATAATTTCTTGAATTGTGTTTAACAATGTGTCCATTGGCCTAGCATTACACATGTGTTAAAGAGCAATAATCTGAATGTTTTATGTTGCATGTGGACTGTTCTTGAGATTTGTAGCTTTGTAACGAGCAGTTACTGTCTGTTTGATGGACCATGAACCTGACAGCTTGCATCATAATGCACAATACCTATTCAGCTATCAAATTGCATGGACATTCTTGAAAAGTTGGTAGCTGCTTAGCTACTCAAGTTGTTCCCCACCATGTATAGACCCCAAAGGTCCCATTACCACATTCACAAGAGGCTAAGCTCTGTCGATATTGTCGGACAGACATATTCAGTCTTCTCCTTTACATCCCATTTCTTTAAGATCTGTTGTAGTAATATCTCCAAGTATACCTAGGTCTCCAAAGTTGTTTTCTTGAGGATTGTTAATTTTATTGGTTATAGAGGTTGTGTAAGAAGCATTTTTGTATCCTGTATACAAAATGAGCAATATTTTAATTCCAAAGTATATGGGCAACCTGTTATGTCAGTCATGGGCTGAGAGTCTCAGATTTTATTGAGAAGTTCCCATGCTGAATTTCATCAAATGGTAATGCAAGTTCATACTTGAAGGTTTAATGGAAAAATCTAGTACAGATTACGCAGTTTGCATACGTTATGTCAGTGATACAAGGCCTGGCACTGTACATTCATCACTATACATTCAGGAAATTGTCTTAATAATAATAAGTGTCATTATGGTTTTATTTTTGTTTCAGGGTACAAACAAGAAGCAACATTTGCAAACAGTTTGCTTTGCAGATTCTTCACATTTTTGAGTCATTAATTTTATTCGCATGTTGACATTATACATTTCCTTTCAATATGTATTATGTATATTTAGTACTGACCTTTTGCACTAGTTGACATATATAAGATTGTTACTTTGACATGTTGTGATTATTGAGAATAGCCATCCTAAAAGGGAATATCATTTCAAAAAGGAAATGTTAGGTGTTAAAACTTAACCATTTTTTTTTTTTGGTAAATAGTAAGTGGTAGTCATAAAGCAACTTAATTTCAATATCAGTGTGTGATATTAATAAATCAAAAGGTTAAAAGTTATTATCCTGTATTTATATTAGTTAAGAGGGGGTACAGTTAGCATACAAACATTTAGAATTAGTAAAATATTTTTCACATATAATTGAATGATAAATCTGAAAAATTGAGTTGAATTTAAATTTTAAAAGGTTAAAAAATCACAAAAATCTTAATACAAATCTTTAAATAGAATATAAAGGATGATGAAATACAGATACATACTCTGTATATCACCAGTGGTGTATCCTGGCTACACAAACACTCTTATACGGTAAAATGTCGCTGTAACGAACGCCAGTATAACGGAATGTTCAGAATTGCGAAATTATTTTTAGGCCCCTTCCCTTTTCCCTATTTAATGTGTATTAAAACATTTCATTTTAACGAATTTAGAACTTTCAGTATAACGAATTAAAATTTTGCCTTTTG
>Ga0136643_10005008_pt1 | contig 18529 bp, 18 predicted proteins | sample TergutLab28metaG_FD_96883 | JGI IMG/M metagenome (GOLD analysis project Ga0136643, IMG submission 96883) | Labiotermes labralis P1 segment gut microbial communities from Petit-Saut dam, French Guiana - Lab288 P1 (version 3) (version 3) | ecosystem: Host-associated > Arthropoda: Insects >...
AGGGCGGTCCCGACGGCGGTGACGGTGGGCGCGGCGGCGATATTAGTTTTGAAGCAACTACAAATGTTAATACCCTTGTAGATTTTAGATATAAGAAAAATTTTCGTGCAGAAACAGGCGAAAACGGCGGCACAAACAAATGCTCCGGTAAAAGCGCCAAGGATTTAATCTTAAAAGTACCTGTTGGTACATTAATTCGTTATGGATGGGAGACTGACGACCAAAACAATCCAAGTGGCCTGGTAATGGCAGACCTTAAAGCCAATGGCGAACGCCGCCGCCTTGCAAAAGGTGGGCGCGGCGGCCGGGGTAATCAACATTTTGCAACCCCATCCCGACAAGCACCTAAATTTTGTGAAGATGGCAAACCCGGCAAATCTTATAAAGTTACCCTGGAGTTAAAACTCATTGCCGATGCTGGTATTATCGGCTTTCCAAATGCCGGAAAGTCTACGCTGCTATCACGGGTAACAAGGGCAAATCCCAAAATTGCAAGCTATCAATTTACAACACTTTCGCCAAACTTGGGAGTCGTACGCCACGATTTTGGCAGTGACTTTGTGCTTGCAGATATTCCGGGTTTAATTGAAGGCGCAAGCAGTGGCGTAGGTCTTGGGTTCGACTTTTTGCGCCATATCGAACGCACAAGAATTTTAATCCATGTTGTAGACGCCGCACGGCTTGAAGATGACTTAACCCCAGTTGAGGCTATTGAAAAAATAAATGCAGAACTTGAGGCATACAATCCGGCACTTTTGAACCGTCCGCAAATAATTGCCGCAAATAAATGTGACCTGCCCCTTGAGGATGACCATATGCAAGCACTTGAGGCATACGCAGAAAAACGCGGCTGGAAAGTTTATAAAATATCAGCAGCAACAAGCCAAGGGTTAACAGAACTGATACGCGGCGTATCCGAGGTGCTGAGAGATGCCCCATCTATTTCGGATTTTGAGGCGGACTACGAGACCTTCTTTGAAGCGGAACGGCGAGAAGAATCCATCACTGTAGAAAAAGTAAGCGATGGCGTTTTCCGCGTAGAAGGCCCGGGTGTGGAAAGAATGCTTGGTTATACTAATATGGAAGACGAAAAGGGCTTTGCATTCTTCCAACGTTTCTTATACGACCGTGGAATTATAAGCCGCCTAGAGGAGCTTGGCATTATGGAAAACGACACAGTGCAAATATATGAGCTAGAGTTTGATTTTTGGAAATAGAAAGTGAGCTGAAAGGAAGGTATTTTATGTCCCAAGCAAACAGGTTTTTGTATGAAGAAATTTCAAGGCTTCCACTTGAAAAGGTCGGCAAAGCGTTATCTTACGTTCGTTATCTTAAAAACGAAGCGGAAGATGGACTTTTTATTGACATGTTAGAAGAAAATGAATTACATGACTTGCGCACCTCTAGTAATTTTGTTGATTCTTCGGAGGTTCTTGCCAAAATCGAGGAGCTTCCAAATGATTAAATATCATAAGCAAGCAGAGAAATTTATCTTATTACAGAATAATCTTACGAATAGATAATCGCGGAGATATATACAAAAAAATGTAACAGAGGCTTGTCAGGAGATAATAATGCAAAAAGTATTAATTGCCCTCAGTGGCGGCGTGGATTCTTCCGTAGCCGCTTTTTTACTAAAAAATAACCATTGCATTGGCGCAATGATGAAACTGTACACAAACGATGACATTATTACAAACAGCAGAACATGCTGCTCCTTGGACGATGTGGAAGATGCACGCCAAGTAGCGGCATTAATGGATATGCCCTTTTATGTTTTCAATTTTACAGAGTCATTTGAGGAAACAGTCATGGCGAGATTTGTAAAAGCGTATATAAATGGCGAAACACCTAATCCTTGTATTGACTGCAACCGATTTATGAAGTTCGACCGCTTTTTACATCGGGCTATAGAACTTGATTGCACCCATATAGCAACAGGCCATTATGCAAGAATTGCTCCAGATACAAACGGACGATACTTGCTAAAAACAGGCCTTGACGCCACAAAGGACCAAAGTTATGTATTATATGCCATGACCCAGTACCAGCTTGCACACACACTTTTACCCCTTGGAGAATTAACCAAGGATGAAGTGCGCAAAATTGCCACCGAACAGGGCTTTATAAACGCAAAAAAGCGGGACAGTCAAGATATTTGCTTTGCACCGGATGGTGATTATGCCGGTTTTATTGCGCGGCATATGGCAACTGCCTCACAAGCCGGCAACTTTATTAACCAAAAAGGGGAAACTTTAGGCCAACACAAAGGTATTATCCATTATACAATAGGACAAAGAAAAGGGCTTGGAATTTCCGCTCCACACCCTTTATTTGTGTTATCCCTAAACATAAAAGACAATACCATAACCCTGGGCCCATCCGAAGCACTCTTTTCTACAACTTTGGAAGCCCAAGATATAAACCTAATTCCAGTGGACAAGCTCGATCATAAACTGCGCGTACAAGCAAAAATACGCTACAGCCACAAAGCACAGCCGGCAACCCTTTGGCAAACTGCCGAAGATACACTGCATATCGAGTTTGACACACCCCAGCGGGCAATAACCCCGGGGCAAGCTGTAGTAATTTATGATAACGATATTGTAATTGGCGGCGGTACCATTAAAGCTATTTAAGCACGCTCAAAGCTAGCAACATAAAATCCGTCATTCGTTGCAGAAGGCAGTATTTGCTCTGCGTCAATAAGATTAAAATCTTGGTGGTTTTCTAAAAAACAGTCTAAATTATCATCGTTTTCTTCTTGTGCAATTGTACATGTAGAATACACAAGCCGCCCACCAGGCTTTACATACTTTGCGGATACCTCCAGCATCTCTTTCTGCTTTTTTGCCAAGTCTAAAACATCTTGCATTTGGCGGGAATATTTAATTTCCGGATGCTTACGTATTGTACCAAAACCTGAGCATGGTGCATCCAGCAATACAACATCTGCAGTATCCGCAAGGGTTGGATCAAACACCAATGCGTCTTTTACACTTGGGGTTATAATCGAAAGTCCTAATCGTTTTTTTGTTTGCCGGAGTAACTCCACCCTATGTTGATGAATATCGAAGGACAAAATTTCGCCCTCATTTTGCATTAAACATGCTGCTGCAAAAGACTTTCCACCTGGGGCAGCACATACGTCAATTACCTTTTGCCCGGGCTTTACCTCCATTGCATCAATTGCAAACATGGCTCCGGGGTCTATCACAAAAAATAGCCCATCTTTAAATGAAGCAAGTTTTGAAATATCCCCCGCCTGGCGTAACATCAAAAATGGATGTGGAGAATTTTCTAATGGGGTAACATCAATTCCGGCTTTTTGCAAACCTTTCATTAACTGATTCTTATCGGTTTTATGTGTGTTTGTTAAAATTATTATGGGCGGTGGAAGGTGGCTATTCTTACAGAAATCTTCTGCACTGTTTTCACCCAGCCAGTCGATAATTTTCTTCATCAGCCATTTGGGGTAGGAGTACTTTAAGGCCGGGCTTTTAATTTTACTCACATCTTCCCGAGAAATATTACGCAGTATCGCATTAACAAACCCCGATAAATTATCCATTTTATGCGCCTTTACCATGGTTACAGCCTCGTTAACGGCGGCACGGTCGGGGATTTTATCCATAAACCGAATTTGACAAACGGATACGCGAAGCAAATTACGTATAAACGGCTTCATTTTTTCCACCGGCATTTTAGAGAAATTGTTAATCCCATGGTCGATTTGTATTAAATTTCGTAATGTTTCATTTACTAATTCTGTTACAAATGCTCTGGAACGTGAGTCAAGCTCTGTATCGGCAAGCGCTTTGCGTAGTGCAATATTAGCGAATGCACCCGCATCTAAAACATCTGTTAAAACTGCAACTGCTACGCCACGGTCGGTATTTTTCAAAGTTTTACATTCCCTTCAACTTGGATGTCGGATGATTTACGCTTTCTGGCATAAAACAATAGTGAAATCACTGCGGCAACAATGGGAAAAGGTATCAGCAGTCCATACAAGTAGCGGTACCCCAATGCACTTACCACTAATCCCCAAATAAAAGGACCTATACAAAAACCCACGTCAAGAGATAGCTGAAATGTTCCAGATGCTGCACCCCGCCTTTCCGGCTGTGCCCCTGCCATTACAACGGTACTTACGGTTACGGTGCTAACACCCACACCAATTCCACATAGTATGGCAGCAATTGCAAGGGTTACAATATCAGTTGTCATAAATAAAGTAAACATTGCAAAAGCAAGACTGATTGTAGAGATCATTAAAAATAGAAGTGGGCTTTTAAACCGATGTATTGTATTGCCTACCACCACATTTGACAAAAACATGGCGCCGGATTGCAATATAAAAAATATTCCTATGTTTTCTATTCCAATATCTACAGCATAAACAGGTAAAAATACGACTACACCAGCATTTGCAAGGGTCATTATAAAGAAAATTATACTTGGCCGCAAGGCGCTTTTTTCAAAATATCGCCAAATCCCGGTTGCGTTGTGATTGCTATTTTGCGTTATAACCTCATCAGGTGCAGCCGGTAATTTTCTCTCATATTTAAGGGTAGCAACAATTATAATGGCAACAGCAAACAGCACCACGCTGCCAAGCCACACGGGCATAAAGTTACTGCCAAAAATAAGGGCGAGACCAATAGACGGCCCAATTGCACCGGCAATTGGAAAACACACACCAAAATATGAAAGACCGCGCTTTACTTCCTTTTCAGGCAGCACATCTGTTGCAATTGCCATTTGCCCGGTGGTTGTAGCCGCAATGCCAAACCCATGAAAGCCACGAATTAATGCCAGGGCAATCATAAACGGCAAAAAAACCATACCAACCGCGCCGGCAAGCATAATTCCGATTCCGATATACATAACAATTTGTCTGCCTTTTTTATCGGCTAAGTATCCGCTTACAGGCCGGGCCAGCATAGCAAAAAACGCTGAAAGCGCCATAACGCCGCCAAGAAAAGATGAGGCAATGCCAAGATCACGTATATATAGGGGGAAAACCACCATAATCATTTGGTTTGCAGACATCATGGCAATTGACGCAAGGCATATTTTGTTAAAATTTACGTTAAAAATTTTATTACTCAATTAAATTGACTCCTTAAAATGTAATAATACCTTTTTTAAGCACCTTACCCGCAAGCAATTTATCGTATGCATCTACGGAATTATCAAATGTAAAGTAGTCAGAAATAAAATCCTTCATAACCAGCTTACCTGCTTGTACCCACTCAAGTATTTGCTTATGGGCGGCACCTTCTTCGGCTTTTTCGGGCATTTGTTGGCAAATAAAATTCCAATTGTAAGAGGCGGCACCAAAATCTAAAGTTATTTGGTTATCGGCCAAAACACCATAACACAATATGTTGCCACGATCTTTTAGAATATGCATTGCTTGGTTTGCCACTATAGGCAGACCGACTGCATCCAACACATGATTAACGCCTGTTGGATATAATTCACGCACGACAGATTTTACGTCATCCACTTTAGAGTTAATTGCTTTTTTTGCGCCATTTGCTATGGCGTATGCGAGTTTATCGTCAACAAGATCAACCGCAATGATATTTTTACAGCCAGACAGGCTTAAAAGCTTGATGAAGGTTAAACCAACAGGGCCACAGCCAAAAACTACGATAGAATCCTCTGGTTTTATACCAAAATAACGGATGGAGCTTAATACCTCTCTAAAGGTAACAAATGTGACTGCGTCTACCGGATTTAGGTCCGGTGGTAAAACAGTTTGTGCCAGTGCAACTTGGGGAACTGTGTCGCTTGTATGTGCTTGTGCATCCTGCACAATTGCGTATTCACTTAAAGCACCGTATCCACTGCCAAGGCCATGGCATGGGTCAACAAAAGGCAGTAGTACTTTATCGCCAATTTTTAACCCCTTTACTTCTGCTCCTATTTCAACAACTTCGCCAACACCCTCGTGCCCTAGCATTAGGGGATAGTTGGCGTCAGAAAAACCTTTGAAGGAATTGTGTATTAATTTTATATCCGTGCCACACATACCACAGGCTATGGTTTTTACCAAAGCTTCTTTAGGGCCAGGCTTTGGACGTGGAATTTCTTTAATAGATAGAGAACCGTTCAGTTCAACAACCAATGTTCTCATGCTTAAAGCCTCACTCATTATATACCTCCATTATTATACGGTCTCTGTAAAATCCTTTTTGCACTTGTTGTAAACTTCTACCGGGTTTGCGGCTTGGGTAATGGGCCGTCCTACAACAATAAATTCTGTGCCCATTTTATTGGCATAGGCAGGTGTCGCAATTCTTTCTTGATCATCTGTTTTACTGTCGGCAAATCTAATGCCCGGTGTTAGGGTCACAAAGTCCTTGCCACAAGCATCTTTTACGGAAGTAATTTCTTCCGGCGAACAAACAACCCCATCACACCCTGAGTTTTTAGCCAACTTCGCAAGTCTTATTACCTGCTGCTCTGGCGTTGCATCTATGCCCAACTCCTCTAAATCGGCCTTTGATTTGGATGTAAGAATCGTAACGGCTAAAAGGATAGGCTTTGCTATTCCTTCTTGCTCACACACTTCGTCTATGGCTTTGCGTGCGGCGATCATCCCTTTGGAACCGGATTCCGCCATAATATTAATAATATCTACACCCGCCCTTGTTAACACTTTAAATGTATTTCCTAAGGTGTTAGGAATATCATAGTTTTTTAGATCCATAAACACTTTATGTCCCCTGGCTTTAACCATTTCTACCGGATTAAAGCCTTGTAAAGCACCTGTGTTAAAAAGTTCCATTCCTATTTTACAATAAAAATCCGTTGCGCCTTCCATCTGGTTTAGGAAAGTTTCTAATCTTTCCTTTGAATCGAAATCACACGCAATAACAACATTTTTTCCCATAACTACACTCCCTGTTTGTTTTTTGCAATTACCTATGATACAAAATGCGGGCGACCACAGGCCGCCCGAAATTCATACTATTCTTTAATCGCCGCCGCAGAAATTCCTTGAATCAGCGTTTTAGAAAAAGATGCGAAAATAATTAAAATAGGTACGGTACCCAAAGTTAAACCTGCCAACTGGGCGCCTACATCTCTACCAAAGTTATTTGCAAGCAACATTATTCCAAGAGGCATCGTAAACAATTCCCGGCTGGAAAGCAAAACCATAGGCATCATAAAACTATTCCACGAACCTAAAAATACCAATAAAAACAGTGTTCCGCAGGCTGGCATTAAAAGAGGCAGCCCTATTTTAACAAAGGTCATAAAATCGCTAGAGCCATCCATGTATGCGCTTTCTATTATGGAAAGAGGTATCGCCTGGCGAGAAAAAGAACTCATCCAAAACACACCAAAAGCACTGGGTATTCCTAATAAAATAAGAATTAAATGGGTATCTGCAAGCCCCATGAAGTTAACCTGCATAACAATACCAATCATCGCTATTTGCATAGGTATCATAAGGGTAACTAAAATCATACCCATAATGGCTTTTCTGCCCTTAAATTGATATATGCCCAAGGCATAACCACCCATGGCAGATACAAAAACTGACAAAAAGCTAGTTCCCAGTGCAACAATAGCCGAGTTGCGATAGTATCGCATAAAGCCCTGGTTTAATAAGGTTCGGGCATTTTGCAAGAAAAAATCACCCGGAGTAAAGCGAATCCCGCGAAAAATTTCCGGTGTACTGTAGGTACTCATCATAATCATGGAGTAGAATGGGAAAACAACGACAACGCCAACGAGGCCTAATAATATCATTATTATTATTCTGACAGTAATTTTCTTCGTCAATCTGATTCCCCTCCTACATTTAAGACTTTTGTAATAACAAGGGTGAGTGTAGCGATAAATAAGAACAACAAGAAGGATATGGCAGAAGCATAGCCAAAACGAAGCTGAGCCGAGAATCCAACATCAAAAAACAGCCACGTACCTGTCAGTGCCGAATGCTGCGGGCCGCCTGTAATACCTGTCGTATTAGAGAAAATCATAAGCGGTTCTTCGAAAATGCCAAAACAACCGATAACTACGGTTATAATTACAAAGTTGCGAACATTTTTCATAAGGGGTAACGTAATTCTGATCATTTTTTGGAAGCGATTGGCGCCATCAATTTCTGCAGCCTCGTATAGTTCCGGGTTAATATTCATAAGCCCGGCTAAAAATATAATAGCAGTATGTCCGGTAAATCGCCAAACAGTAACGGCACTCACCATAAAGCGGGAAAGCCATACTTCACCAGTCCAGTTAATGTTTTGCTCTATAAAGCCCCAGTTCATTAACATTTGATTTATAACACCGTTATTGCGCTCAAACAATTGTGCAAAAATTACACCAATGGCAATTGGCGTGGTTAAAAATGGCAAGAAAAATACTGTTCTAAAGAAGGACTTGCCAATAAGAAGCGTACTGTTAAGTAAGTTTGCAATTAAAAACGCACCAATTATCTGCACCGGAATAATCATGGCCATAAAAATAAAAGTATTTCTTACTGCAATAAAAAAGCGTGGATCATTTCGCAAAATATTAATATAGTTTTCAATTCCTGCAAAATCTGGTGGGTTAAAGCCGTTCCAATGGTTAAAGCTTATCCAAAGGCTAAAGAAAATCGGAAATATGGAAAAAAGTAAAAATAAAATTACATATGGCGAAAGGAATAAGTACGGTGCCCAGGTTTTTTTGTTAATCAATCAAAACGCCTCCCTTTCTTGTTATAGTAGATTCAAAATTACCCCCTTATCGCACCTTTAAAAAGTACGATAAGGGGGAGAAAGTCAACTAGGGATTAAATTAACGATGCAAGCGTGCATCCATAAATATTGCTTCATCTTCAAACATGGTCATGGCGTCTTCTGCACTCATGCCATTGTCTATCATTTCAATCCAAGCAGGAGCAGCAGCACCTAATAGGAAAGAGTCAAAAACAGACAGAGGTCTTGATTGGGTGTTTGGATGTGTTGCAATATCAAGCATCTTTGATACGATATCTTGCCCTCTAAAGAATGGATCTGGATTGTTTGTGTACAAATCTGTAGCATAGGCCGGAAGATATAGGGTTGGTGTTGAATGAGCCGAGAAGAATGATTCTGCACCTTCTTGTGAAAGGGTCAGCCATCTGATAACTTCCCATGCAAGTTCTGGGTTTTCTGCGCCAAGTGGTATAGAGTAAGCTGTACCGCCCCAGCTAAATGCGCCGCCTGGAGGTGAAATAAGTCCCCAGTTGCCTACGCCGTCTGGATCGTTTGGCTTAACAACGTGAGAAATAAACCATGTTGGACCTGGGAAGAAGATTACATCATCACCAGAGAAAGAAGCCATCCAGCCTGGTGACCAGCCTGTATGTGTGCCAATACCGTTGTATCTTGCAAGGCCTTCCATAATATTGAAGGTATCCATAAATAAATTGCGAATGTTTAGTTGATAGTCCACAACTTTTGGTGCAGAGTTACCATGGCCTAAGCTTGCGAAAGCACGGAATGCATCTCCTGCGCTTGCAAACATATTAACCCGGCCGTTGCTTTGCTCGTAAACACGTCTTGCCCAGTAAACATAATCTTCCTTCGTTTGGAATAACGCCTCTACTTCGTCAACATCATCTGTACCGAAAAATTCTAGTGCCAAATCTCTTTTAAATAGGAAGCCGCCTACGCAGTTATCTATTTGCACACCAAGAATTTGACCCTGCGGGTTAGATACCAGTGGAATAGAGAACGGAACCATTACACTTCTGTCGATGTTAAATGGCGCGTCATCAAGCACGTGAAACAAACCATCAATGCTGTACATTGTTGCGCGATGATCAATTTCTACATTAAAAATGTCTGGTAATGTGCTGCCTGCAGCTACTGCTGTTTGGAAGCGTGAAATAAATTCGTCACTTGGGAATACTGCAAATTCAACATCAATGTCAGGAATGTAGCGATACATGCGATAAATACCAAGTTCTTCAAAATCGCCCCATGTCCACCATGTTACGGTGCCTCTTGATTCTACAGTGTCATCTCCACCGGTTGCAGCGCCGCCGCCGTTATTACCACAGGCTGTTAAGGCAAAAGCGAACGCCAACAAAAGCACTGCGATTAAGATCTTTCCTTTTTTCATTTTTATTTCCTCCTTTTTAATGGGGCTCTGCCCCTCTCGCAAGCTACGCTTGCTGGCCGGGTGGCCTGTTGCTTGCGCAACACCTGCTTTGCAGGACGCACCCAAACCCCGCCGCTCCGCCGGGTAAAGCCCGGCTACGCTTCCTTCGCATCCGCTTCGGGTGCGCGCTGTACGCACAAATTGTTATATATTATTTTTTGTACTGCCTATTTTGTAGTATTTACATATCCAACATACATATTGTAGCCGGCATTTCGTGGGCAGTGTTTACCTTGCCCGGGTCAGTCACTAAATCGAAACATGAAATTACAAGTTTACCGTTCCACACAATAGGTTCGCCCGGCTGGTCGATTTCGCCGTTTAGGCCATCGGTATCTCCATTTTGTGCTATGCGGGTAGGCTTTCCGTTTTTGTCAACCTTGGCAATGGCATTTACCGAAAAGTCTGCAATATAAATATTGCCATCCCCATCTATACAAAGGCCATCTATGCTTGTTACTTGGCTTTCATCTTTTGACCATACAGTATTTTCTTTTGCTGTGCCATCTGGATTGGATGTTATTTTGTGGATTGCACCATCCCCAAAATTACCTACGTATAGATTGCCTTCTTTGTCAAACACAATGCCATCGGCACCATATTGACAGTCAGGGTTAAGAGTTAAAAATGTTGTAAAAATATTTTTATCTTCTAATGTATTGGTAATATCGATGTTTTCATCATCTACAGAGAATTTATATACACAGCTAACAAGCTTGCCAGTTGGGTCTTTTACTTTCGATAACATACTCTGGGTAACATAAATATTACCATTTCTAACGCGCAAGCCATTTGGGTGCTCCATGTTTTTTGCAACAACCGTGCATTTTGCCACTTTGTCGCCGTCCATTTTCACACGTAAAATACGGCCTTTAAACATTAAATCTTCTTTACCGCTCCAGCCTTGATTGTCTACGATGTATAGATCGCCATCGTCCGCCATTTCGATACCCATTGGGCGGGCACAGCCTGTTTCTTCTAAAATGGGAACTTCAAACCATTTGCGCACGTTATAGTTTTCGTCAATTTTAACCACAACGCCGGGCATTGATGTATCCGCAAAATTTGGGCATGCTAGAATTAGGCTGCCGTCATTTTTATCAATAGACATGCCATCGGGGGTAGACACGTATTCTTCAGGTAGTAGTGCCAGTAATTTAGATTTTTGCATAATTGCTAACCTCCTACAGCGCAAATGCTGCTTCCATTAAAATAAAGAAGGACTGGCCTTCTGGCGCTATACCTTGCTTGTTAAATGTTGGCGCGCCGCATACAGGATACACAAGTCCATACTCGTTAACACAACTATGAACTGATTTGCGAATACTCTCCGCCTCTTTCATAAATGCGGCATCTAACCAGCCCTCTTTTACGCCTCTAACAATGGTATAGGCTAACATTTGTGCAAAATTCGCCTCTAAAAAGCTGTCTGGTTTATCTAAAAAATTATGAAACAAGCCGTCTTTGTGACGTAGTGGTAATGTCGCTTTAATTGTTTTTGTAGCAATATCAATATACCTCTTGCGTGCATCCTCTTTATCAGCAGGCAGTCCGGCAATTAGGCGCGCAAGGCCGGCCAATGCCCAGCCGTTGCCAACGCCCCAAAATTCAGGAATTTCAAAATCATTCTTATCTTCATCCCAGATATGGTGAAAGAGATGGGTATCCGTGTTCCACAATGCAGCGATATATCCATCGGCCTGTTTGATAGCCTCGTCCGGATGGCCAGAGGCCATAAGCGTAGCAGGAAACATGTACATAGAATCCACCCAAAATTGATGGGTATGATCCATATGATAAACTATGCCATCTGCATTTCTGGGCCCTGTTTTTAGGCACCAATGCATTGCCTTATCCAAGGCAGCTTTCAAGGCCGGATCTTTAGTCAGCTCATAGGCACGAATGAGCGCTGGTACAATAACCACCGGGTCGGTTACTGCATTTTGCCCGCCTAAATTGCCCAAACGTCCGTCTTCAGATTGCCTGTTTACGGCGTCATAACACAGGCCAATTACCACATCGTCATCACCGGATTCCATAAAGGCTTGTGCACAAACTCCTTGCTCCCAGGAATAACGCGCCATAGACAATAACGCGGTTTTTACTTTGCTAAGCATGGTATCATCTCCCCTATCTGTTTAGAATGCTTAGTTAGCGTGTCTAGTTTTTGACACAATTACTAAAATAGTTCCTGTATAAAACGTTTTAATTGATTTAACCTACGCAACACATGATACAATTTTACAGATTACATGTCAAGCACGATAGTATTTTCCTACTGCATTACAAAATTACACTCAATTCGTACAAAGGAGAGGTTGGCAATGTATGATTTCTATAGGATTTGTCAATACTGCTACATAAAAGAACCTGTGAAAAGTATTTGCTGCTCGCCCATGCGACCTGGGGCAGAGCCCCATTTTAAAAGGAGGCGATTATATGAATAAATACGAACACTTTATTGCAATCGGGCTTTGCGCTTTTTCTGCAGTGATAGGCTTGTTGATTGGATATCTTTTTTTTGAGCCATCCAGCTTTGCAGAAGCCGCAAATACACAAGATGGATATCTGCAACAAGACGTTTCTATTGAAGATGTAGGAATTGAATTATTTTCGTCCTCTGAAGAGATGTTACTTGTGCCTGAATTACCGCCGCAGCCGGCACATTTATATGTATTAACTTCTCAGGATGGATATATTATCGTCCGTTATGCAGAAGGAAATGGTGAAGGAATTCGGACAATCACCAGCACTCCGGTTACTTCATTAGCCTGGGAAGAACAAGAGCGGCTGGCAGATGGTATACGAATTTACACAGAAGAGGCTTTGATTCGTATTTTAGAGGATTATGGCAGTTGACGTTTTCCAAATTTAGGAGTATTCTTAGGCAGTATTTATTCATAAATTTTTACAACTTTGTCATTTTTGAATCTGAAGGTGAGTATCATCAAGGGATTTATATTTATAGCTTTTAAAATTGCCCTGCTTACATTAATATGGGTTGTTTTACGGGAATCATTTTCTATTTTTGATATAATGATAGGCATGTTTATAAGTGTTGCCTGCATATGGTATAGCCAAAAGTTTATACCCCTGAGTCATGTTAAGGGTATAAACTTTTTTGCGTTGGTAAAGTATGGGTTTTACTTGGTAGGGCAAATTTACATTGCCGGATTTTACGTTATAAAAATGATTTTGTTTGGCGCAACAACATACATTGTAACCGTAAAAACAAAGCTTACAAATGAGACACTAAAAATAATACTTGCAGACTCTATAACCCTAACGCCCGGATCTGTTTTGTTGGATTTGACTAAGGACAATATAACTGTCGTCTGGCTTAGAAGTAAAAGTGAAAAACATCCGCCGCAAAATGCAGATGAATTAATTAAGGGTCACTTGGAAGAGAAGCTGCTATACATGCAAGAGGAGTCTGTAAAAATTTCAACTGATTATAAAACGTAATCGGTTGAAATTTGCAAATGTAGAGGGTACGCATTATCGCTTAACCAATTTAGGAGTTAATAATGAATATACTATTATGGATTTTACTGATATTTCTACTCGTTTTCTTTATTAGAACAGTGATTATGGGGCCATCTATTTGGGATAGGCTTTTAGGTATGAGCGTTACCTCTACCAAGGTTATTATAATAATAATTTTTTTTGCGTCTATTAATGACATGGCATTTTTATTAGATTTCGCAATTATTTATGCATTGTTTGGATTTATAAGCGTTATTTTTATTGCACTGTTTTTGTCAAAGAACAAGAGTTGAATATTGCCCTCAAAGGAAATAGCAGAGGAAGGATAGTATAATGGTTAGTATAATTGGAACGATAATTGTTGTCATTGGCGTTATATTTATGGCATTTGGCGTTGTGGCAATGTTTAGGTTTAAAGATTTTTACACGCGTATTTTGGCAACTTCTAAAATTGATACGGTTGGGGCATTTACAATCATTATCGGTATGGCCTTGCGCCATGGCATAGGCTGGTTTACAGGCAAAATATTGCTTGTAGCGGTTATCATGCTTATTTTTAACCCTCTGGTTGCCCATGTTTTATCTCGGGCAGCCTATCTTAGCGGGCACAAGTTAAACGACCCAACCCATGATGTACACAAGGGGAAAATTAAATGATTTATCTGCTGCTTACGATATGGCTTATTAACGCGATTCTTATACTATGGGAACAGAGAATTGCAAGAATTGTTATTTACCTTGCACTTTTTTCTTTGCTTTCCTCTGTCGCATATTTATTTTTGGGCTCACCTGATGTTGCGATGGCAGAAGCGGCAACATCGGCTTTTACTGTGGTGTTTTTTATTATTTGTTTTGAAAAGTATTTTAAACGGACTAAGAAAGATAAAGGGAATGCAAAGCCCGAACTTCAATCTATAAAAAAATGGAGTTTAAGAAAGATTTACCCCAAATTGCCTCCGGTTATTTTTACAATATTCCTATTCGCGCTTTTTATTTATGTAATACCCACAGAAACTATTGTAACAAATTTACAAGACTTATATCTTTCTTCTTTTGCAACTGACATTGGCGGTGAAAATGCCGTAACTGCAATATATTTAGGCTACCGGGTGTATGACACTTTATTTGAGGCATTGGTGCTGGTAACAAGCGTGGTTGCAGTTATTCATATGTCCAATTACAAAAAAATTGTTGTAAAAAGCGGCAAGCATAGCGAAATAGAGCGAGACGGCATGGCGGTATTTGCAATAAAAATTATTTGCCCTGTCATGCTTCTGTTTGGCATATATCTTATACTCAATGGCCATATTTCTCCAGGTGGCGGGTTTCAGGGCGGGCTTGCAATTGCGTCGTTTTTTATATGCCGGTATATGATTTACGATGTTTACGACCTGCCTATAAGAAAGCTGATTCGCCTAGAAGAGTTTGTTTTTGCAGGCCTTGTTATTTTTGCAATTGTTATTGTGTTTTGGGGCCTTACATCATATTTACCCCCTAATGTACGGCCAATTATGCAAACAGTTAACATGATTTCGATGAACGCGCTTATTGGGTTAAAGGTGGCATGTGGGTTTATCATTCTGTTTTACAGATATATTGCAGTTGAAGGGAAGTAGCATTTTGCCTGGTTCAATTATAGAAATTTTTACGATTGTTGTATTTTTTATCGGCTTTTATGGACTTATCACAAGCCGGAATATTATAAAATCTATCGTATTTGTAATTTTAATGGAAGTCGCGGTTATCATGTTTTTTTTAAGCCTTGGGTTTAACAGCCAGATTGTACCCCCTATTGGTACTGATTTTAATGGGGCAGAATATGTGGCAGATCCCCTACCCCAGGCACTTATGATAACTGCTGTCATTGTTGGGCTTGCGACCACGGCAATAAATATTACCATGTTTATTACGCTTTTTAGAAAGCATAAATCAGCAGATTGGGATGTTGTTAAGGAGATATAATGCTAACATTTTTTGTGATTACACCTATTTTAATAGCCGTATTTCTATACCTGTTTCCCTTCCAACGCGCGGCCAGAATAATCTCTATTATTACCCAAAGTATTTTTACAATTGCTGCTTTTCACCTGTTTACATCCAGCCGGGAAGAGACAATTATTACCGTTGTTGGAGATTATGGAATTTTGGGCATTACACTGAGGGCTGATGCACTTTCTTCTGCTTTTATTTTGCTTACGGCATTTATTTTTTTGATTGCGGCAATTTATAGCTTTAGCAGTAATACCAGTAGTTTATTTTGGTTCCTTCTATTTATTTGGGAGGCATCCCTTATTGGAATTTTTCTAAGCAGTGATATTTTTAATGTTTTTGTTTTAACTGAAGTAGGCACCGTCGTCGTTTCTGTATTAATCATGTACAACCGCAAAGAACGGTCCATGTACGATGGTATGATTTACCTGATGATCAATGTTGTCATTATGCAATTTTATTTATTTGGGCTGGGGTTTGTATACAGGCAGGTTGGTGTGCTTGACTTTTCTGCGGTTGCAGAGGCTTTGGGTATGATTGATACATCTCAACAAATACTGCCTTACGCGCTTATAATCACTTTTGTGGCTTTAAAATGTGCGCTTTTACCTCTTTATAGCTGGCTGCCTAAAGCCCATGGAACGCCAGGGGCTTCTGCCGCGGTTTCTGCTGTGTTATCGGGACTTCATATTAAAAGCGGGCTTTATTTATTTTTGCGCTTTCAAGAAATTTTTGAAGGTGTCGCAACTAGGGAACTGTTTTTGGTTATAGGGATTTTTACGGCATTTGCCGGTATTATCATGTCACTTGCGCAAACCAATATTAAACTTGTGCTTGCTTACAGCACTGTTGCGCAAATGGGACTTATTATTATAGGATTTAATATTGGCAGCGAACACAACTACATTGGCAGCTTATATCATATTGTTACACATGGGATTTTTAAAACCGCGTTATTCCTTGGGACGGGTGTGCTTATTCAAACATACGGAACAAGAAATATAAGAAAAATACAAGGTGCATTTAAGTTATTGCCTATTACCGGTATAACCACCGGGCTTGCAATTTTAGGCATTATTGGTGCGCCATTTTTTAGCGGAAGTGTTTCTAAGTATTTTTTAATGTATGACGCAGGTGGGTTTTTAAATGCACTATTGATAATGATTAACCTGGGAACGGTTATAATTTTTGTAAAATACGCAGCAATGTTTTTTGGGAAACCTCAGTTGGTTACCCACAGTAACCAATTGAAAAAAAATATCGACTGGTGGCAGCAAGCTCCGCTTATTGTTTTGGGCATTTTATGTTTTGTACTTGGTATTTTTGGCGAAAGGGCGATTTTATTTTTATTTAATGTCTCCAAAAACATAGATACGGTTGGTTATCTTCAAAAATCGGGTATTTTTATACTTAGCCTAGTTGCAGGATGCTTGGCTTTTAGGTATTATGTAAGAGATAGTGTTTTATTTAACCGTATTAAAAAATTTGAATTGGGCTTTAGGGGAATGTGCGCGGCCATTGGGGTATTCTTTGCAGTTGTTGTTATATGGCTGTTCATTTGCTAAAGTTTCGGAAATGGATGTGATTATATGCTGACACATATTCGCGATAATAGTTGGCTGCAGGATAGATTTTTTCAAAAGCCATATCGGGTTCATATTCTGCTATTTATGCTTTTTATTGTGCAGGGATTTATTTTTGACACGCCTCAGGCGATTATTCGGGGCACGTGGGACATTTTTATTTCTACAGACCTGCTTATTACAGATTACATAGCTGTGGGCGGCATTGGTGCTACTTTTGTAAACGTAGCCCTTACGGGACTGCTTGCAATTGCCGCCATGGGTATAGCTAAGCACGAACCAAGCGGACTTGCAATTGCTACCCTTGGGGTTGTTGTTGCCATGTCGTTTTTTGGTAAAAACCCTGCCAATATGGTACCAATTATTTTCGGTGGATGGCTTTACAGCAAATATACAGGTACCCCCCACAGAAGCTGCGTTTTGCCATCCATTTTGGCAACATGTTTAGCCCCTGTTGTTACCAGATTTGCCTTTGTTTATGAAATTCCTGTACCCCTTGGGATTTTAATTGGCATACTTTTAGGCATAAGCATTGGTTTTATTATGACACCTTTTGCGGCGGCTTTGCGTAAGGCTCATGAAGGTTATCATCTTTATAATGTTGGATTTGCCGCTGGGATTTTAGCCGTTGGTATGTTTGCGGTGTTTAGAACTTTGGGCATTGACCAATACATTATTGATAATTGGAGCATTGGGTATAACCTGGAACTTGCTGTGTTTTCTATTGTAATGTCCGTGTATTATATTATTTGCGGTTTGTTTAGCAGAACAAATCCTTTGTCTATTAAGGAACTGCTTAATATTGATGCGGAGGATTATGATTACTATAAAAAATATACGGGCATGACATATGTGTCTATGGGTATTTTGGGCCTTGCATGTGTGCTTTTTATGTTTGTAATTAGGGGCGAATATAACGGAATTGTAATTGGCGGCCTGATTTCTACCATTGGCTTTGGTGCTTTTGGTAAGCCTATTATCAGCTCACTCATTTTAATGTCTGGGGCAATGCTTGCGGCATTTGGCAGTATGCTTACCACCGGTGCGCCGATTAATCACCGTTCGTTTTTGGTTGCGACGCTGTTTGCCACATGTCTTGCGCCTATTGCCACACGTTTTGGATGGAAATGGGGGCTTGCGGCCGGGTTTGTACATTTGTCCCTGTCTATCCATGTTGCAATATTCCATGGGGGAATGAACTTGTATAACAATGGTTTTGCCGGTGGTGTTGCCGCTATGATTTTAGTGCCGATCATTAAGTTTTTTGCGGAAGAGCGCGCTAAAAAAGAGTCGATTAAAAAGAAAGCAATGCAGAG
>Ga0136643_10005010_pt1 | contig 18527 bp, 6 predicted proteins | sample TergutLab28metaG_FD_96883 | JGI IMG/M metagenome (GOLD analysis project Ga0136643, IMG submission 96883) | Labiotermes labralis P1 segment gut microbial communities from Petit-Saut dam, French Guiana - Lab288 P1 (version 3) (version 3) | ecosystem: Host-associated > Arthropoda: Insects >...
GCTTAAATTATTATTATTATTATTATATATATATATATATATATATATATATATATGTTTGTTTGTGTGTGTGTGTGTGTATCTATTCAGGCCAGCACTGAAAAACTACTACCATGTTCCTGCTCTGCGCAAAAATTTACCTTGCATGAAAACTTCTAATCTGTATGAAAATCATGTACGACAGAATGATACTGGTTGTATTTAATGTATTTTACACAAGTATTTTGTTTGTATCGTGACACGTTCTACATCCTTGGCTTAGTTCAATTAAGGATCCACTGTAAGAACTAAATTCGATTCTCTTCTGTAAGTAAATCTGAAATGCCCAGGGCAAAATTGCTTTAAGTTCAACTGTATACGATATTCTCGCACACCTGCATTATAAACAGAAAACATACGATTACCATAATGAATTGTCCGATATATTCCAAAGCACAGTGAGTTATACAACCACACTGGACCATATAGGTTAGTACTCCTGCTGCTTTTACTGCACAATTACTTATGAGTGGTATATAATTCATTTCTTCCCTGTATTCAGAGGCATTTACTAATTATTGTGATATTAAAACGACTTATACGTTCAACAAATTATGATGATAGTCCTTGACAAACGCATTGCCGCTTTTCGTTTAATTTCATTAACTTTAACAGCACAACCTACTGAACGCCTAACATACGTATCGTATAGTTGTACATATTGAATACAAATTGATATGTTGTAGTCCATGCGACTTATACGCACGGCCAACGACGAGAGGTACTAAAAGGCATGGATTACAGGCGTGATTTGGTAACACAGCTTTCGGAATTTGGTCACACATTTCACGTTATGTTCTTTGGCAAACCAAGGAACCGGCTGTTTACGTTTGAGCGCGAGACGTACGAAGTGTACTTTTACGTCCCATTGTATGGTAGTATGTATTCAGGTGTCTGTATGGTAATGTTTGTTACAGTTCTACTTCTCAGATTAGATGAAACCAAAAGATTTAATGCTGGGACAAAAGAAATAGCGAAGTTGATTGAAGAAGGAAGAAGCCAGTATAACCTTTTAGAACAACGGATCAATATTCCTCGTTATGGTTTGTGTTGGAAGTCTGCAGTGGACTCCCTTTGTGAAGGTTGTAGACATCTTACAGAAAATGCCCAGGCTGATGTGGCATTAAAATTTACAGATTGTTTTCTTAAAATGTCGGGTCACGAGTCATATGAATGCGCAAATTACCCAGTACGAGCAGACTGCATTAAAAATATGTCTGATAGAGCATTCAATGTATATACGGAATTTTACACACATGTATACAACATATGTTTCTATCTTCAGAGCCAGATTTGGCATGAAGAGACTGAGAGAACTATAGATAGACTATCTGCAAGCACGGCCCATGTAACCGAACAACTTGAAGAGGCAGAACAAGTTCAAACCATGTTATTACAGCAACAGAGAGAAAGCATGTCTGTTCAGCAGGAGCTTCTAACTAATGGACTGTCATTAAGTGAAGTATTTCACACTTCGCAGCATAATCTTAAAGAAATGATGCAAGAGTTTCGTACATCAACCTTTGAGCAGAAGAAAATGCTGTTTGAGGTTTTTGACAGATTGACATCTCTACATGCTTGGGCTGTTGGGGAAATTTCATGGTTTAATACAGTTGTGTTCTACATTAGTAGTATTATATTAATGTATGTTGTCACTTCAACACCAAGGACCCACAATGCAAGAATTTGGGTATTTCTTGTTGTAACACTTAATGCAGTAATTGAAAGAGTTGTTGTTAACCAGTTTCTTCGAGCCAATATTGATCAGCCAGATATGTTTAATGAAAGCTTGTACTGGTGGATTTGGCAATGCAGAAAGGTAATGTTATCAAGCTGTGCAATATTGATAACCATTGCAGTATATCAGTACTGTGATTATAATGCTGTAAATCATCAGTTGCTGCTTAAAATCCAGAAGCAGAACATAGACGTCATTAATTACTTACAAGAAATTAGAAACACAGGTAATGATTTAGATCCAAAAATAACTCTCAGGAATAAGTTGGTACCAGTAAGTGATGCTCCATTACTTGAACCTGCAACATTAGCTGAAGGGAGAAATGTTCTCACAAAGATAAAATTGCATACAAAGACAAAGGCCCCATCACCAACACCTTCATCAGTTAGTGCAGACACAGAAGAAAGTGATACCAACTTCAAGAAGAAACAAGTGCCATCGAGGTTAGTGGAGCTACAAATTCGAGGCATTCGCTACAATTTGAGAAGCTCGCCAACAACTCTGTCCAGTACATGGAGGGAAACTGTGTAAGTAGAGGTAATAGTCCACTACTGAAAGTAGTGGGGAGCCAGGTTTGCTGGTATAGTGACTGATAAGCACATGCTGGGTGGCCTATGGTTCAGGACTTGTTTCAGAGTAGGGGAAATATTTTTCCCTTCCCCAGAGCATCCAGCAGTGCTCTGGTTGTCCAGGCATGAAATTGTTAAGAACTCAACATATTACATCTTCATGAGAAAACATCAGTCAAAACTGACACTTTACACTAACTGAAAAGCACTGAAATGGAGGTAATAGCTTCATTATTACCTGGGAGGTGGCAGGTTTGGATATGTAATTTGGTTGATTTATGCCAGTACAGGCTTGGAAAATTTTGCATTACAGCTTTGACTGGGTAACAGGACTAATAAAATGGAAAATGCAGATTTTGTAATTGTGTCAGGATTTTCAGAAAGGTACGAAATATTTTCCTGTCATAATAATAAGGGTGATGTGATTGACATGTGTGGGAGAATGGAGATAAAAGAAACCCCATACATTTTTAACTTCAGAATTAGATTAAGTTTTAAATGTACAGGTATGCTCTGGGCACTGTATCTGTGGGCAGACAGCCCCTGATATCCACTGGAAGAGGAGGCAGGTGGGTCATGCAGCTGCCATAGTTGCAGTAGTCCAAAGATACATCCCAGTCATAACATGAAGGAATTTTTCTTGAGGATTTTTTCATGGATATTTTTATCTGAAAACAACCTAAAAGGCATAAATTTAGTAAGGAGGCAAATGGGTCATGCAGCTGCTGTAGATGCAGTAGCAAAGACAGACATCCCATTTGTAACATGAAGGAATTTTTCCTGAGGATTTTTTCAAGCATATTTTTATCTGAAAAACTAAAAGGCATAAATTTATTTAAACTAGGATAGATTTATTTGAACTACTTTTATAAGATATAGACACTGGCTCATTCTTTACATTGACATTTATAACATAGCAGCACCAAACCAAAAGGAGTAACCTGAAAGGATGTCTCTGTCTCACAGATCTCATAATGATAACATATTGCAATAATAGTGTATGATGGCACAGTGTATAATGAAAACCATATTTATTATGAGTAATATATATCATGTTGAACAGAATCTAAAATGTGAGATATCTGTAAACCACATCATTGCATGGACACTATATTTTGTAATGAGCACATTTTTATTATATTTGTACTAAGATGTCAAAATTATATACCAGGTGTTTGTAAATATGAACTTTATACTATGTTCTAAACATTCCTCATGGTTGTGTCAACCACTAATTTTATATGTAAATGGTATTGCTAAAAATTTATATAATATTTGTGTGATAATTCCAAATATCACACCCACCACACAGTTCTTTTATATCCAGCAACTTTGTATAGATTATACCTAATTTTGATGGATTGTTGTGATTTTACATTCTCATGTAATAAAACATTTACAAAGTGTTCCACACCAGTACAAAACAATACTTATGAACAAATATTCAAATACTTTTCAGGCATAATATTCCACCCCCAAAAAATGTCTGAAACTCACATGACCTGGATATTAAACATGTCTGTCAGGGTATCACTGCATGATATGTAGGCCACTCTGATCAGCCATGAATATTATAGTCAATTATCCATGTTACAATGAACCTTCCGTGGCTCTTTATTTAGACTTTGTCCTTCATTATAAGCTTTTAATATATTAAAAATTCTGGAAATCAGTTATGTGGGCATGAAAATTAGTTTCTCACATGAAGGAAACAACATAGCCTGATAGTGTGCAAGGATAGGTTGCTGAGGAAGATATCTGGGCCTAACAGGAAGTAACTGGAGAAAACTGCAGAATGAGTAGATACTGTTCAGGTAACCAAACAAAGGCAGAAGAGATAGGTGGGGCATGCAGCATGTGTGAATGAGAGTAGCTGTGCTTTCAGGGTGTTGGGGGGGAAGCCTGAGAGACAGCACTTGGAAGACCCCAGTGTATATGGAAGGTAATATTAAAATGGATCTTAATGAAATAGAAGAGGAGGGCATGGACTGGATTAATCTGGCTCCAGAGAGGCACGAATGGTGAGCTCTTGTGAACATAATAATGAACTATTCTTATAATAAAAGCCACCGAGATGCACTGTTTCTCAAGTTTATTTTGATAAAGAACTCTACGTGTTTCGCACAGATCTACTGCCCATCATCAGGAGTCTCAACACTGTATACACAGCAATAGGCAGTTCCAGTTCCATCCTGACCTCGCTAGCAGTCAGTCAACATAACTAGCATGACAAATACCTATTGCTGTGTATACAGTGTTGAGGCTCCTGATGATGGACAGTAGATCAGTGCGAAACATGTAGAGTTCTTTATCAAAATAAACTTGAGAAACAGTGCATCTCGTTGGCTTTTATTATAAGAATACATCATGATGCACGGTCCTCTGAATGTCAAATAATAATGAACATTTGTGTTTCATACAATTCTGGAAATTTCTTGAGAAGCTGAGGAAGTGTTGGCTTATCATGAAGGTCTTCTTTCTATGCAGTTAGTTGATTCCATTTAAGTTTTATGATGGAGAGACCATGCCTGTAGGGTGACCATCACCATTTCACTTCCATTGTCTGGCTGACTGTGGTATGTTTAAACTCGGTTCTGAGACCCGGGATTTTAAGTGCATTTTTGGGACTGTCCCACAAAATTTGGGACAGGTGGTCACCCTATATGTATGCCAACTTTCCTGCTGTTAGGACCTTAGGTACAGCTGCCCTGGACAGTTCAGAGTAATTGTAGCCAGGGGCTCTCAGAGTATTGATACGATTTCATATCCACTCCATATGAAGACAAACAGAATCCATTTTCAAAACATGGTTTTATATTAAAAGCTATAATGATGGACAAAATCCATATAACAGGAGATTCCATTCTTCTGGGACATTACACTGTGTTCACCGGTAAACAGTTACTGACGTATCATGTTCAGGGGAAAGCTGTCCAAGAAGAGATGAAGGTGACACACAAGGGCACTGCAGCCATTTGAAATATCAGTAAATATTTACCAGTGATCATGGCACAACATCCTAGATGAATCTTCCACAACACTCTTGTTAGAAACTCAAACCTCACATTCAGATAAACAGCCTAAAACATTGTGTTACAGAGTCATTAAACAAATTAAAAATCATTTAAAATGATTTGTGTACAAATTTAAATATGGTGTTACATGGTACATAGAACAGGACAGTGTCAGTTTGAACACTCACTTGACACTTTCTTTGAAAAATATGTTTTGCAAATAAAAAGATATGACACAGACCACAGCCATCTAGTGTGAACCTTTGACTACCAGACTATCACTTGCTTGGTGGATGTCCTCAGTTCAGAAGTGGTTCCAAAATGTGGAAGCACTGAAGACATCTCTCTATAAGGGTTTGTGACAATGGTTGATACATTTGGGGGGCTGACTCAACTTCCATCTTCAAGTGCTATGTTGTACCACTAATGTAACCACAGGTTTTAAGAACTGTGGTGTTTGAGGATTCTGGTCTTCTGGGATGTTATGCTGTGACTACACAGCGTAACATCCCACTATCCATGCACTTGCTGGTGGTACTGATGGTGTCCATCTCTGAACTAGTCTCAAGATCTGTTTTTTGGGCCCACACAATCACTGGACCGCACTCATACCTCCAGCTGGCTTGCTTAACCTTTCCCATCTTTCATCACTGCACCACTAGAACAAGATGTGTTACAGTGCAGCATTAGCCACGACAATAATCCTCGATATCAGTAGTGTGGGAACATCAAATCTCATAAATATAACTTTGCCAGTAAAATAATGACAATATTTGTGCACATTACAGCAGTGTATAATGGCATTTAAGGTAGCATGGGGCATATAGTTGAAGTTATAGCACATTTACAACTACAGGATTCACTACCAGAATTCATTATTACCATAGTAATGTGAACACACACTGCAGTAACTAATCAAATATGATGCAATGCCAGTGTAATACTGTAGATATCCATGGTGTAGGGAAATTCATAAATCAGTTGCATCCTGATCAAGTGCTAGACACTGTAGGCTTACCGTCTGCATCAAAAGATGTGCAGAGGCATTGTAGTTATTTATAGATAAAATTTATAGTTCCTGAAATATGTAACTGTGTGAGTGGTACAACACGGAACTTGGAGACAGGAGCAGAACAAGCTACTGAAACCTGTGCGTCAGGCATACCTCAGGCAGTGGACACTGTCCAGCTGAGTAAAGTTGTAACAAGTAACAGACATTTCAACTCACACTAAGAGTTATTCATAACATAAACAGTTTCTTATTTAATTCTACATCTTGTATTCAAAACAATTTTAGTGTATTTGGGTGCCCGTACCGAGAGTATCGTTCTGATGGGCCGCATTATTAGCATACTTTAGACCTTTTGTACCAAATATGTACATCAGTTCAGGCATTTGGCTGGAGGAACGTGGACAGTTGTGTATAACCTTGTCACATGTTTGAAGAGGGCAGAGCTGTTTCATGATATCTGATATATTTATGGAGTTCAGTTCTTGTTACACAGTTTGTGGAACTGCTCACTGTTTAAAACCTGGTGAATACAAATCTGCTCACAATTATTTTTAATATTGACTTGTAGTAAATGTTATTTCTTGCAATGTGTAGATTCTAAAGATTTTACGAGCATGGTGCAACAAAATTAAGTTACAAAACTGAAATCAACCCTCATTTCTCATGTGTACATTACACAGTAAAACTGTCATAAAGTGAACAGACTGCTGCCATTAAAACAAGCTTTTTGAAGTTATTACTTCATTACACACATCATAAACATAATGATTTACTTTAATTTTATGAGAATTTTCCATAATGTGGCGACATTTACTAGTGAAAAAAAGGTAAAGCTGTCCGTGTACACAACATGAAGGCGTATATGGGAAGCAGAAATATAGCTCGACTTATTCTTAATCTTAAGATCTGGGCTACCATATCTCTTTTCCCCTTACATGCCCCCTTTTGGACCCCAAAAATTTTGGCCTGGGCAGGTTTTTCAAATTTCTAGGAATGCACATTTTAATGGTGCAACATATATGATTATACATTGCATTGCATTCTGTGAGTCAACAGAACTTCAGACCTGCGAAATATCTTGGAAAAATTCAGCGCCAAAATTTTGAACAACTTAACAACTTGGGCTCTTTGAAAAAACATGCTTAAAGGAGCCTCCGTTCAATTTCATACCCTTGACATTTGAAGAACTACATTATTACCAAAAAATCGTAGACAGGAACTTCTATTTAGTAGAGTTGTGACTAGTTGTATGTCCTTTTCACATGGCCAATAAGTTGGAAATTCCGCCCATCCCCCACCCCCTTTTTCTTCCTTGGGATGGAAGCATGGTAACCTTACACTAGATGGATGTGAGTGGTTAACTGCACACCCTGGCCACAATACCCTGGGAATGAACTCTGTTACCCATTGAATAGGAGGCTGGGTGTACCCAAATCCTGCCTGGACATGAAAAGAAATCAATTTCCCCTATGAGGATTCATGTATATGGAAGTAACAGGACTAGAAGTTTCTTTTTTTATTGTTGCACTGTGCATCTTGATACCATCAAAGTCTTTCATTTACCAACAGATGCACTTTATACCGGCCTTATAAACCGTTAAAATTTACATTAAAACTGCTCCTACATGTTTCCATCTACGACCGTCATCAGGGAGCTTACACTTTAGCTAGGCTCAAGTGTAAGCTTACAGTCTAGCTAGGCTCAAGTGTAAGCTTACATTTTAGCTAGACTCAAGTGTAAGCTTACATTTTAACTAGGCTCAAGTGTAAGCTTACATTTTAGCTAGACTCAAGTGTAAGCTTACACTGTAGCTAGGCTCAAGTGTAAGCTCCCTGATGACAGTCGTAGACCGAAACATGTAGGAGCAGTTTTAATGTAAATTTTAACGGTTTATAAGGCCGGTACAAAGTGCATCTGTTGGTAAATGAAGGACTAGAAGTTGTATATTTTTTTTATGTATACTCTTGTATAGGAGAGGAAGTTCTTAGGATAGTATTATTTGCACAGTTCAACTGTTTATAATGGTGTAGGCTGTGACAGTCTTCTGAGTTGCATATTTTTAATAAGGAAGGGTAATGCATCACTTGTGAAATGTATTAGTCAAATGTGTTGATGACCAACTGTAAGATGGAGGGTTCTGTTCTGCTGGGCCATGACACTGCGTCATATATCAGAACAGAATCCTCAACCACACCGATGTGAAAACTTCAAAGCAAGCTTTGAGATTCATCAGTTATCACTCAGACTGTGTATTGCCAAATATATTACATCATCTCATGTCACTAATCTGCTTCTGTAATGTGTGTGAACCTTACAAGCAAGTGCTGAAAGGAGTGTGAACAGTGACAGCCTGAACAAGTGGAATTTTATGAGTAATGTTCCCCAAACAAAATTTCATGTACACTTCAGTGTAGTTCAGAAAGACAAACCCAATTCAATCAGAACAGAATTTAATGAAGAAATTAACGTCCAAGTTACAACGTACATTACAAAAATATGTTGATAGCATGTGTACTTATTTTACTTCTGGGTCTTGTGCTTTTTGAACTACTTAAAGATATTTACATACTTCTGAACCAATGCTAGAAGGTGTTCAAACCGTTCACGTATAACTTGTGCTTACAACAATTTGCAATTAAATTTACAAAACTCTTTGACCCTGTTGTTTGGTATCAACAATCCCTGCTCCTACTCAACCCTTCAGGCTCCTTTTCAGTTAACATTTTGCTTTTTGTGCTGTGATATGTATGAAAAACAGTGCTTTTTTATGTGGCGGTATGCACTAACATGCAATATTGGCACCCTTTCCCTTAATGAAGGGAAGTAACAAATGGGCTGAAAATTTGTCTACTTTACTTCGTGAATACCGCCACTGTTTTTTCCTCAATAAAAAAACACTGATTAACATAAAGTCAAACTGAAAATTAGAAATGTTACAAGATAGAGCATGGACAACCAGTACAGTATAGCCAACTGCATGTATTTGCAGTACAGTGGTGTTTTTAAAACACTCAGTAAGACCTATACATATATGGAATGAATGCAGTAATGACAACAGCAGCACTGTACAGTAACCTACCATACACATGAGAAAGGGGGTGAATAAATTAACATTATAAATTTCAAAACAATGCTGCTGTATCCCTTGCAAGAAAATGGAAACACATTCAAAACCAGTGTGAACCCCCCGTACTTAACAGCACTCTACACCGACACACCCTCCCAACTCCAACTTACCCTTCTAAGTCTGCACTAATATATACCTTACAAAGGTAAAGGTACAGTCCATGTGCACATCATGAAGGCAAACCAGGAGTAGAGGTACAGCTGCACTCATTCTTAACCTGAGCAGTAAACTGAGATGATTGGTACAATATACTTTGCAAATTTTTTAAACCGGTATGTTTGACATTTGTGCTGAAACTTAAAAACTATCGTGTTTCCTTAAGTGAAGTGTAAAATGAGGTTTTACTATTGTCTCTTTAGAACTGGTCAGAAAATGTAGAGGCGTTAGCTTCAGAATATGACTCCCAGTTTTATGAGTTGAAATGAAACCTAAGTGGTGGAATAAAGGAAAATGTAATTTAACAGGGTGGTTGCGGTATGCTGCAGTATTACTAATAAGACATCAAGATCACATTTTTTGGGGTAGGGGGAAGAGGAGGAGGCTGTAATGCTGTTGTATTTTTGAAGATCAGTACCAGCAGTCAATCTGCAGGATAAATTCTACCCTGAAGATGGAGGCCATCACAGGTTTCTTTGAAAATATGGGATGTATCTGCCAAACCAAAATTACATCCCAGACAACAACTTTACTACCACTGCAAGAACCCCATATTTGATTGGGGGGGGGGGGAGAAATATGCTATTGACATTAAGTGTTAAATTGCTGTATCATTTGCTAAGGGCTTGTGATGCTGATGATGATGTGGTAAATTTATGCATCAATTTCAATATGAAATGGCTTGAAACACATTAATTATGGAGGCTCAGTTTGAATGGCACAATCAGGGTCATGTATTGGTGGCTGATGTCACTGTAGTAAGAATATAAATGTCAACAAGTAATTAATTCACAAACTAACAGAGAAACTGCCAGGATATATGAATTGAAGTGTAAGATAGTGGCTTGTCACCAGAATTCCAAGCATTGTTAACATTAGAACAATGAAACCATTTCAAAATGAGTCAGGTGCCTGGAAACAGCAATAACAGCATATAAAAATGGGGTTCATGATACAATCAAGAGAGAGGAGTGCATTTATGGAGTACATAGTTACACTTCACTCAATTAACTGTTTCTTTCTCGTTATTCTTCAAAGTGTGCTATTGTTACCATATGCAATGAGAGAAGATATGGTCTTATGGGACATGACACGACACAGGTATGTAGACACTCACCAATATATTGCCTCCATTCGACATGTATAAAAAGACGGCAGTAGATTCCTCTGAAATACTGGCACCTTGGTGGTACTTATATACCAAACTACACGGTGTCACCGCCTGAAAGACTGCAGTTTTGATCCATGCATTTGTAAGGTCAGATTCTGGGAAGTGGCAAGGAAAATATCAAAACCCAACTGTGGTAAATGAAAATTAGAATTGTGACAATTATATAATATTGAATTGTGTGTCTTATACTTTTCTCCTCATATTTGAATGACAGTTGCTTAGATTATATAGCATTAATGATGAATGTGTGGATATACTGCAAGGTTATTTCATTGAGATGGACTGGGCATGTGGCTTTTAGTTCAAGGAAATAAACAAATACATATTAGAAAAGAAAATCTGTGGAAGGGGATACCCTGGGGGGAGACATAACAGTAGAGGATAAGATGTGATGTCTTGAGTATGACAGCAAAACAAAAGAATTGATGTATAAATTCTTTCAGAAAATAAATAATCACACAATTCCACAATTTATATATATGTTGTGCTTGTAAGTCCTGGTTGTCCACCCTGTTGTAAAAACTGTGTCCATTCATGCCTTTCTAGGTTCACTTAATACTATAATATATTTTTAAGAACAGATTCATATAATAACTTATTCCCAGTACAGCCGCAGACACAAAAACTACAAAGCACAAGTTGGTGATGTTATGTATAAACAACTCCATAAAAACTTGAGGCAATACCCACAGTCTCACTCATCACTATTTATATCTCTCAACAATACAAATCTTTCACAAATTGTATAAACATATAGCCAGCATCATATTGTTACACAATACTGCTCTTCCATTATCAATATCATTCATAATCATTGTCTAGCCAATGAAACATGTTTGTTTTAAAAACATCTACTTCTAGCTTAAGGTGAGATACTAAAAACTGAGGTCAAATAGTAATCAGCCAATCTTGATACATCTAAAAATCGGGTTTAGATGTTGACTATAATGGAAACCCGTATTGGAAATCTTGTAATTAATTAAGAATCTAAATTTCTTACATATAATGTAACATCATAGGCATTAATACAGGTATAAAAGTGATATAAACTGTCAACAGATATAAAATTGTACTGTATCTTGTAAAGAAATGGGGGAAAAAGCAGAAAATATGAACGCAACAGGCAACAGGGTGAGGGTTCCCCATAATCACTTTTTTTCAAATAAGTATGTCCATGATGCAATTTTAACAAGGGATATTTCTGTCTTAACGTTTACTGTGAAACTACATGGCGAGGCTGTAAGGGGTAACAGCCATACTGTGTTGCCATAGTGAATTTAAATGTAAATTTAATTGCAGTTTTGGAGAAAATCATGCATTGAGTGAAATTTTATCAAAAAAATTTTTGTCTCTGATCATCAAAGAATCATGAGATGGGGACCTGAAGGCAGAAATTTTCAGATGCTTGTACAACCCAGCAATATGGATTGGTTTGGAATTTTGAAAAATTAAGAACTTTTTCAGTTTATTCACCCATAAGCACACTAAACTGTCATACCAGCAAGTACAGTTGCATTCTGTTCCTACCCCCTCCTCCTTGTTACTGCAAATCCTAGAAATTTTACACTTTCCAAGTAAGTAGGGACGTAAATGAAAGCGATTCAACAGACGTGTTAACAAGAATATGAACTGCAGTTTATGTAGCTACGTTCCCTGATGTTGCTCTACCTGCACGTTATTGTTATGGCATCAAGTTTTACATTCTACATATCAGTGCTTAATAAACTTAAAAAACAAGCTATTTATAGGTATGAAACAGTTCTTCTATTAACATGTTTTCATGGATTCAAGCATTCTTTCTGAGATAACGTATCTTATTACATGAAATATAAGCTATATATATATCATTCACAAACATTTTTTCCTTTGAGTAGCTGCCTCATATATAGCAGCATATCACTCCATTAGTATAGAAAAAAATACTATTCATTCCAAAATGTTTAACCATACCTATAAAGTAACTATGCATTTATCACAACACAAAACAGGTAGTTTTGTATAATCCTATAGAAAACATTAAACCATTACAGCATATAATATTTATTATATAAAACATTTTTGCTCCCATTTTTTTAAACTCTGCAGTCCAGTAAAAATAAACACACGCAACAATTATAGAATACCAACGCCATAAACTGCTTTTAAGTATATAAAAAAGAAAATTACAAATGAGTTGTTTTATGAACTCCTCAGGTTCAGGCACAATCATTCACACAACTGTTTAGCACAGTCAACAGGGATAACAAACAAAAGAAATAGATTAAAACCAAAAGGTATTTAAAAGCACATCTTGTCTCTATATAACAGGACAGGGACTTCATACAAAATACTATTTTGATATCAATCAACATTCAATGACTACACACAACAGATGTAGCACACCCTTTACTGTGGCCAGTAATAAAATGCTCTTACACCTCTTCCTATAGGTATATATATATATATATATATATATATATATATATATATATATATAAAACTCTTGTTCTTACTTATCTTATACTTGACTAAGTTGAGGACTTTCACCCAAGTATCATCCATAGAGATCAGGGTGTATTTATAGCACCATTCTTTGTCCCTGCAGAACTATACATCACTATGCCTCAGCATTCAACAGGACATATTTCCAAATAACAGTCTGTTGCACAGCAAGATTACCTTACTGTGCAATAAACATGAAGCTCTCGATATCAAAACGTACTCAGATCATATTCAACATATCTTAAGGTTATAAAAAAAATATATTTCTAACAACAGTTGTAATACAAGGCAGTATATGCAGGCTGGAACATGCTGCTTGAACATAATATCATCATCACCGTAGTTCTACTTTGATAGTTTCTTCTTTGCTGCAGCCACTTCTGCCAGTGTTGTCAGTCCCATGTTGTTCAGCACATCTGGTTCCACCACAGCAGTGTCTGCAGCACATATACCAATATGCAAGCTGTCTGTCTCATCACTTCATGTTACTCCATCAGGATCTCACTCCTGAGGTCTCTTGCAGTCAGAAAGGTCACACTCTCAACAGTTATGAAACAACACTCTAAGTTCAAGAAGGATCTAAAGAGTCTCACAGATTCTGTTCTTCTGGGATGTGATGGCAATCAATTACCCATTGACACATTATCACATCCCAGGGGAATGGAATACTCAGTCATACTGTGGTAGAAACCTAAAAAATTGAAGCCTTGACCTATCATAATCAATAAGTTTAACACATTTCATAACTGGTTCAAGTAAAATGGGGTCAGACTGGCTGCCAAGTCAGCTTCCCTCACTCTCTGCTATTGCGCAGATCACTGTCAGCTCAGTGAAGCTATTTCTTTTATTAAGTGATGTCGATTTTTGGTGTTTTAAGGAATCGGACTATCCTTCAGTCATTTAATGTATTACATGCTTGCAATATGTGCCGGCATTTAATTAAAGGTAAAATCTCATGATTTTTATGCTTTCTGACTTCCTCATATTTTTGTTACTGATATGTCATAAGTTACTGGAACCAAATGGGTGTGTTACAATGAGAATGGATCCTGATGTTCCCAACAGTTTTAGCAGTTCCAATCGATCACAAACATCAATACTCCACTATAGACACACTTACTCTGGCTTCAGTACTGTATGAACATGTCCAAGCTTGTTTGTGCAAACCAAACATGACTGTCAAACACAAATCCATGATCTGCCAAGGTCCACAAACCTCATCTCCTTAGATTTCTGTGTTCACTAACTGAAAGAAATGGTGTACATGACTGCCCAGCAGGCAGTAGAGGTGAATTATTTTGCTCAAATTTTGTTCAACTGCCATTGCTTCAAAAAATATAAATGACCTTGCAGACTTTGACAGGGTCACACAAGTACCAGCAAAACAAGCCAGACTGTGTCCAGGCTGAAAGTGGTCATTTGGACATTTTACACTGGACTGTACAAAATACACACATGTTTCTGAAAATAGTCATGTGTAAATCCTTCTTGATCTTCAAATATGCATAGCACCATAACCACTGAGAACTGGACTGATGTTCATGCAACATTTCAGACTGGGAATGATCTCAGAAATAAAATCCTGCAGTATGGACACACACTCACGAACACCCTGTGCAATGTAAGCAGAATATGGCAATCCTACATGGACTGTTAAGGCTATAGAGTGCAAAAGGGCCAGGTCAACTGGCTGTTTGGACTTCAGGAAATAGCACAGAATGTATCATGTTTATTGCTCTAGCTGTTATCTCAATGAGGTGCAAACAAACATTATCACACAGCTGAACTATATGAGATAAAATTCCTCTGTAGGCACAACAACCATCACTAAAGGCTATTTATTTCCTACTCATCCATTGTCTTAGTCTTCAATACAACCACAATGCAAAAGGTTTACTCTGTGGTGTAGTGTACACACTTTACCAAGGAGTTCTTTACTTTGAAAATAGCATATGATTTCATGATGCACATGTAAATGAAATTTAACTTATGCCCACATGAAAAGTGCAGCCTTTTCTGGGTCACTTTTCATGAAACTCACAAGCGCTGAGCAGCATCGTGGGCAGACCTCATTGCATACAAATCAGACACTCAGTTTGGAAAGTAGAGACAAAAATTCATGTATGCTCCTCAGTAAAATATGGCTTTCACTGTGTTGATTTTCATGAAATTTGAAAACATTCAATGCATTGTTGTGGGCATCCCTGTAATAATTAATTCTATTCAATTTAGATGAAAAATGCAGAAAATATAAGCAAAATTTCAGTTGAAAAAGTAAGGAAATACTGGTGTGCTGAAAAATTTGGAAGGAAAAAAATGGGGCAGCCCTATATCAATAATGCTACATATAAACCATGTATACAACCTATTCTACAGTATGGCAATGAGGCAAAGATAATCACAATACTAGCTACCTTTAACAAATTAGAAGTGATACAAAACCAGGTTCTAACACTCATAGCAGGGGCAGTCACATCAACTCCACTCACAACTACGCAAGTGCTCACTAAAAACAAGCGTTCAAAAACTCAGAAAAAAATCACCTTGATACTACATAACAAACTGACATGCCTAACTTATAACAACTACTTGTTCCAATAAAAATATCATGACAGGAATTTCAAAACCCAAAATGGCTTCATGCAAAATATGACACCACTATGACAAACATATACTCTGCAAGCAAAACCTGCAAATCTTGAATTACCGCCTTGCCCCTTAGACCACATGAAAGTAGATGACAAAAGATTTAAAGCTGTATCCTTTCCATGTGACTACGTTTATTAAGTATGTAAAATCTGACATCAACTTGCTGCACAACGCTTTTTATTTGTCAATTAGTGCTCTGAGATGTTTCGGCCACAGCTGTTGGCCATTTTCAGGGAGGTCTTAAGTTTTTTAACATGTGCCGGTTATGCTGCAACTTATACGGTAGGAATTGATACATATGATTACAATTATTACTATTATTATGAAGATTAAATGTTACAATTCCTAAAATTAATACTGTAGTTAAAAACAGTTAAAATAGAGTACAAAACTATTTTAATTTGCTGTTGATGTAACTGTTGTGTCTTAACGTCTATGTTTCAGTCTTTCTTCCAATGATTACTTCATTTGAGGAAAGACAGAAACATAGATGTTTGGACATAAGAATTACATCAACAGCAAATTAAAATATAAAACCACACAAGACTTCCTTCAAGAAGCAAAGAAACAAAGGTACAGATAAGACAGTAACAAAATTACCAGCACAGGAAACTACCCCCACTCTATATCCTGAACAAAAATTGGCTTCACATCTATACAGATGGTTCTCTCACAAGCAAGAACTGAAATACAGGAGCAGAAATTCATTCTCAATTGTTCAGCTTCCATTGGACATTTGGACAACATGCCCTTGCAAGATGATGATGACACAATACTTCAGAATGTTGGGGACTAATTACACATTGTCACATTCAACAAGACTCAAATCTTCAAAGGTTACTAGTAGCTTAAATAATTTTGTAAAAAAAATTACGTCAATTAAAATTAGTAACATTAAGTTAGAAAATGTGGCAATGATATTCCACAGAGGTGAAAACTAAATAGAATGTGCGTTTACAACATCAGATATTAAAGTTGTGTGTCATGTTAAATACAGATACTAAACAGCTTGAAATGTCTTAACATGCACATGTGGATGCATGTGCATGCACGCACACACACACACACACAGAGGTTCAAAGCCAGGTATTTAGCTTACCTCTGCTTGTATGGATATTCTCTGGATCAAGTCGAGTGATACACTGCTTGCGAGCTTTGCGTTTCTGGCTGCCTACCAAGTGTGTTGTGATAGCAGCAGGGGTCATTACTATACCGGGTGAAGATACTGATCTGATGACACTGGAGACTCCCTTCCCCATACTGTAGTCACCTTCAGGACTTGACACCACTGACAATGCTGGAAGTAGCATGTGAAGCTGATATGTGACAGTAGACTAAAGACTAAAAACAGTGGTTTACTGTGCAACATCCTTCTTCATATTGAGAAGGTCCTGGTTAAAATATCTGTCTGGAGAGTGGCATTGAACATTAAGATAGCTGGCTTGAAGGCTGGCACTGGACATTAAGACTAATGGCATGGAGGCTGGCACTGGACATTAAGACTAATGGCTTGGAGCTGGCACTGGACATTAAGACTACTGGCCTGAAGGCTGGCACTGGACATTAAGACTACTGGCTTGGAGGCTGGCACTGGACATTAAGACTAATGGCTTGGAGATGGCAGTGGATATTAAGACAACCGGCTTGGAGGCTGGCACTGGACATTAAGACTGGCCTGGAGCTGGCACTGGACATTAAGACTACTGGCCTGGAGCTGGCACTGCACATAAGGACTACTGGCCTGGAGCTGGCACTGGACATTAAGACTACTGGCCTGGAGCTGGCACTGGGCATTAAGACTACTGGCTTGGAGCTGGCACTGGGCATTAAAACTACTGGCTTGGAGCTGGCACTGGACATTAAGACTACTGGCCTGGAGCTGGCACTGGACATTAAGACTACTGGCCTGGAGCTGGCACTGGACATAAGGACTACTGGCCTGGAGCTGGCACTGGGCATTAAGACTACTGGCTTGGAGTTGGCACTGGGCATTAAAACTACTGGCTTGGAGCTGGCACTGGACATTAAGACTAATGGCTTGGAGACTGGCACTGGACTTTTAGATTACAGGCCTGGAAGCTGGAACTTAACATTAGGATTACTGGCCTGGAGACTGACACTGAAAAATAAGATTATTGGCTTTGAAACTGGCACCATCTTCTGCATTGTGATACTGCATGGTATGGCAAACACACACTAATGTTTCGGAGTAGTCTGCTGCCGTCATATTCAGGGTAGTCTTCTATTCTCACCATATTTCTATAATGGGCAATTCCAATGTGAGTAGTATGAACACTGAGATCAATCACAGACATGACTAAAATTCTGGACAATGTCTATCACCTCTGGTTATAAATCCCACAACTTTTCAGAGGCTGATACTCCTCCGTGTTCATGTGCAATGGGAAGAGGGCAAAGGAAAAAGTACATTTTGGTGGGCTTGTTAGAATACTAGATGGACCTAATATAGACTTGGTGGAGTTGGACAAAAAGGATGTGATTGTGATTAGTGCTGGTGCAAATGATATCTATAGAAATAATGCTAGTGTGGCACTTCGCAAGACAGTTCA
>Ga0136643_10005011_pt1 | contig 18525 bp, 14 predicted proteins | sample TergutLab28metaG_FD_96883 | JGI IMG/M metagenome (GOLD analysis project Ga0136643, IMG submission 96883) | Labiotermes labralis P1 segment gut microbial communities from Petit-Saut dam, French Guiana - Lab288 P1 (version 3) (version 3) | ecosystem: Host-associated > Arthropoda: Insects >...
CTGTATTCAATTTACATGTTACTCACTGCTATTTATATCCCATTAATTTATGTGTCCGTTTCCATGCTGACCATTACGTAATAATTATTGTAGTATATTGTACTGTATTGGGTTATTTTTATATATTTCACTGCTGTACCTGCGTCTTATTGTACCAATTCCTCATGCAATTTTATGTATTTGCCTCGTATTTCTTTTTCTCTGTATTTAGAGTTATATATTCCTAACATTTTGCTGTATTGAGCTGTGAGATTCCTGTAACTGCTCCAGGTGTGATGCAGCAGTAGGCATCGGAAAGTTAATTTATTTTTCTAGAAACGTCGTAAATAAGTGAGTGCAGTTGGTGAACGTAATAAAGCGCGAAATGGTTATTGGCTTTTCTAGCGACATATTTACCGCCAAATGCGTTCTGATATTCCAGTACCGACTGCTGCCATAGGGCATGGGAAATGTCGAATAAAGAACAGGCCGTCTTCATTTGTCTAACCTGGTCATGTGTAATCTGCGGACCAATTGTGTGTCAGTAACTGATTTACAGAGCACAGAGACAGTTAATTGTGATCAATGGTTAAGAACCCGAGTATCAAGCAGCGGGGTTTGAGTTGTGTTTTGTCTCTTTGTGAATGTGTGTATTGCCAGGACAAATCGAAACAAATTCAGCAATGGGTGAAGATAGTATATTATTAATGGTGTCTCGATGTTTGGCTGGCCATGCAGAAGTTCAGTATTCATGCCGCAGTAACCATTAAGTTTGTTAAATCTACCACAAACTGTAATCAAACTAAACTGCTTAGATTTCGAAATCGCGCAACATAACGACGCCAAAATCTCTGAAAATCTCTGTAGGCACGTAACGAAACAAAGGTGTCACTTGTTGCCTTTCTACTGCAACGTCGGTTAACCGAACCCGCCAGAACATTACGTCACATGTACATTGATTGTCATGCAGGGAACATGAACTGTTTTTATCCTTCAGCAGACAGACATGCAACCGTCTGCACAGCCTGTTCATCACTGTCAGCATCACCATTCCATAAAGCTCACTGTATACCACAAAGTCACATCACCTTAAGTCCTCAGACAAATATTATTCGTATATTTATATCTCCTTGATGCCAGCTACATGTCCGGCCCATCTAATACACCTCCATTTCAGTACCATAATATCGTACGGTGAAGAGTACAAGTTATAAATATCGTCCCCCGTAATTTCCTCCGTTCCGATATTATGTGTTCCGTGTCCGGTCCACATAAATGTACCACACTGTTCCCTGTCCAGTCCACATAAACTGTACCAGACTGTTCCCTGTACGGTCCACATAAACTGTACCACACTGTTCCCTGTCCGGTCCACATACACTGTACCACACTGTTCCCTGTCCGTTCCACATACACCTTACCACACTGTTCCCTGTCCGAACCACATATAGTGTGCCACACCGTTTCCTGCCCAATTCCCACATATACTGTACCACACTGTTCTCTTTCCGGTACACATACACTGTACCACACTCTTCGTTTTTCGGTCCACATACACTTTACCACACTTTAATCTGTCGGGTCAACATATATTGTAACACACTGTACCCTGTCCGGTCAACATATATTGTACCACACTGTACCCTGTCCGGTCAACATATATTGTACCACACAGTTTCATGTCCAGGCCACATACATTGTACCACAGAGTTCCATATCCAGTCCACATACACTGTACCACACTCTACCCTGTTCAGTCCACATACACTGTACCACAAAGTTCCTTGTCCAGTCCACATAAACTGTACCACACTGTTCCCTGTCCAGTCCACATACACTATACCACACTGTTCCCTGTCCAGTCCACATACACTCTACAACACCGTTCCGTGTACAGTCTACATACACAGTACCACACTGTTCCCTTTCCAGTCCACATGCACTGTACTACACTGTTCCCTGTCCAGTCCACATAACCTGTACCACACCGTTCCCTCTCCAGTCTACATACACAGTACCACACTGTTCCCTTTCCAGTCCACATGCACTGTACTACACTGTTCCCTGTCCAGTCCACATGCACTGTACTACACTGTTCCCTGTCCAGTCCACATAAACTGTACCACGCCGTTCCCTGTCCAGTCCACATAAAGTATACCCCGTAACAATAAGAAAACTTCAAAAGATTGAAAGTCACTTCTGTAAAACCCCACAGTGTGTAATGTGAGACTTTACAGCTGTGTGTTTGAATAGCTTGCTGCAGCACTAAGTTGAAGTGTATCTGATTTGTAACTGTACATCTTGTTGTTTAATATCGTACATATATTTTGTTTGGATTTGTGTAACGATTTGTTTTTGATATGAAACGCATAGCGTATCGAAAGTATTGCAGACCAACCGGGAAACGACAGAATGGATTTTGCAAAACGCATTAACTGCCTACAGTATTACAGTTGTTCAGTATATTGTATTGATGTTAATTACAACGAAACGAAGCCTTCATTAGATGCATGCCACGCTTTACTTATCTGTAGTACGTAGAACGTTCTGTAGGGGAAACACTAAACAGACAAGTGCATATCAGAACAGCCACAATGGTTGCAGTTCTGTGCTTACTGATTTTGTTGGGATCAATCATTTTTGGTTGTTTTGTGTTCGGTTGTGTGGCCGTGAGATGGCGGAACGTTACTGGATGTTTTGTGATGAATTGTTTGTTTGTTTGTTTGAGGCAATTAAAGTTGTTCGTCTCATTTGGTTTAAAATCAGCTGAAATATTAAAGCAACGTATTTTAATATTTAATTGAAATAAACCCTTTTTATTGCACTTCCGTTAGCCAATTGAACCTGCGTAACTGTTCGGAAGGTTAAGAAGAGTTTAATTAAATAAGCAGACAGATGTTTCCAACATTTAATTTCCAAACTATCCTCAATGTTTATTACAACCCGCTATTTCTATTAAATTACATGCCCTGTAGAATTCAGTTCCAAATATCAAAAAATATTAAATTGAATCTGCAACCAATGTCATGATTCACATTTCAAATTTTTAATCTCGCCAGTATCACTTCATTCTCACGCCTTAACTTCAAATTTTTCTCAAGATACTATCTAACTACGTACAAATCTGTTAGCAATATCACGAAAGTCTAAATATTAAATACAATTAGGCGTCTACACAAGTCACTTCGTTGTATTTCTGTTTAAACTAAATGATAAGAACAATCTAATGAAAGGAATTCTGCTTTATAGTACAAAAGTGCTGCGAAGGCCATAATCTTGATGCAGCCAATTGGAGTTACTTTAAGGAAGGCGTCGATTCCCATAAAAGCTAAGTTAATAGCCTGGAAATGTTGACAGGTAGAACGAAACGTCCGGTACCTACAGGCTGTTACGTAGCGAACTGCAGTATGTATCGTTACTCTGTGACAATACTGTACCTGATCAGGTGGTCAATATAATATCAATTGTCCTCGTGTCATCTCAGTCAGTATAGAGTCTATTCATGAAGGGTGTTTCGAATGATGCAATGGGAGAGAATCTTCTCTACCTAAAAACTGTCACGCCACGAAACTAGTGCAGGGTTAAAGAATGTGTTGAGCTCATATTTCCACTCCCCATTGCGCCTACACAGACAACTGTCTGTTCATATCAAGTGGTCGGCCTCATAAGACCAATAAACTGCAGCTGTCTCTGAACTGCAGTTCGCGCGATGTTAACCAGGTTTGTTCTAACCAACCTTGCCCTTGTAATAAGCTGTCAGTTGTGAATGAACCAAATAAACTCACTGCCACTGTCTTATTAACATAATGCAATACTCCTAACAACAGCACCTCACATTACGGTTCTTGCCGCAGTGCAAACGTGCATAGTGTCAAGTTTATATCTTACTTATTATTTAAAACAATGCTTACGGAATACAGCTGTTCACACAAATGGCACAGAATGCAGTGAGCAGGTCGAGGTTGTTAATACACATATTCAGTTACACAGGATAAAGATAGGTTTCTATTGTGTGTTAGTGTTTTGTGTTCCAATTAAACATGGGAGTATATGCTACAACAGGGGTGGAGATAGATATGTTTTCTGAAATTAGAGGGAGTAGAAGGAGGAAGAACAAGACTTCACTGTGAGGAGCTGCATGTTTGGTTCTGCTCACTGAATGTTGGTGGGTGGTGAACGGAGAGAGAGTGGGACAGATTGGACAAGAGAAATGCACTGGAGATGTTATAAATACACATAAAATTTCAGTTGCAATCCCAGAAGTGAAGAAGCAATTTGGCTGATTTAGGTCTAGAAGAAATATGAAAGAGAGTGCTACGAAATATACATAAAGTATTGCAATTCCAGTTGCCTTCCGCTCAGTAAAATACAAGTTCTTCTTTCGCCCTATGTCAGTTCTGTTACTTGAACAAGTGTCGCTGGGAACAAAATTATTTAAAGATTTGCAAAATTATACTGAATTTTATGAAGTCAATTTGACATTAATTCTATTCCAAATGTGCCTTGGGATTTGTACGTTCACATAGCGTGCTAAAACTTCACGTGACCACTTTGAAGGCGTTTCGAAATAGGTGTTGTTTGAAAGCTTGTAATTCGGTATATGTATAAAATATTAACACGTGGCACGGCAGACAGAACATAACAAGGTGGAAATTTTGAAACACAACTGAAATTTCGAAAGACTGATCTAAACATTTAGACAGAATGTGGCGTGAGAACTGAGTTGTGAGTGGTGGGTTGATAGAAATGTGGAATGGGTAAGAAATGTTAGTAGCGAAAGTGAAGGGATGCAGTAAGTAGATTGGAGAATAGAACTGGCAATTTTGGAACAATTATTGCTGTAAGTACAAGCATTGGTTGATACGTTATTTACACACATCAAGGCACGTCAATTAGAAACGAAAGGAGTTCCTCTTAATATTATCAACAATAACATATTTCGATAATATTCCAGTGTGTTCTCAACAAAACTGCCAAACTCTTCGGATATCATTCCATGCTGACCGGTATGTAAATATCAAATTTTTTTCCAGATTACTGCCTAAGCTTATAGTTCAGGCAATCCAACACTTGAAACTTTAAGCAATTCACATTAAATACAGAAAGACATTAACCTCCACCAACAGCTCTGTACCAATCTGAACTGCCGCAAACCCACTACTCGTAATTACCGTACATGTCAGTTCCAGTCACTCGTACTTCCTTTACCTTCGGCTGCTCATTTAACTGCAAAGGTAAAACAAACGGAACATTTGTACTGATCATCATCACCTCGGCACTCAATACAGATAAGTGGTTAGGCTCAATCAGGAGTGAATGATAGACTGAATGTTAGTAAGGACTCAATAATAGAATTGGGGTCGGGTCGATGTACGAATATCTTAAGTAATTCTGTTACTGCTATTGAAATCATTAGATGATGATGATATTTATGTTGATAATATAAGTGCATCATTAGCCGTATTTAGTGCGTCCATGTCAACACGTTTCGGCGCGTCCTCAGATTGCGATGGAGGAGATGGTCACCAGATGTTGAGGGTAGCTGGTAATATATTGCATAAAGTGCAGGGGACATCCGACAAGGGGTGTCCTCCAGTTTGGTTGCTGGGCGAGTTGCTAACAAGTCAACAGCATAACAATCTACTGCTTTACTGAATATTTCACAGATAAATTGGAGAGAGACTGATCCTTTGGAACGATGTAAGGAATGGGAAATAGAAATGAGATTTTGCCAAGTGCAAAGTACACAGTGTGCGTGGGTCTGGGCCACGGATAATATTAAAGTAGATCTCCAAATAATACGATGGTCAAACCACGATTTTGCTTAGGAGAGGGACAGGTGGCGGGGCATTTAAAATGTTCACTACAATGTGGAGATTATTTTGATTAGCTGGGAAACTGTTAGCTTATCGAGAATAAATCTGTCTGCAGGAAGATGAGAGAGCGAGAAGGAGTGTGGGGGGGGGGCATGTTGAAGGTTGAGACGGAGCAGGAAAGGGAGGAATGGAATATGGCTTGAAACTTAATAATAATAATAATAATTTATGGCTTACGGAATTGAGAACCAATAGACCACGTTGCCTTGTGACGTACACAAACCAATCAGAAGAACGTTACCGTTAAGCAGCGCAACTATAAGTTGCACTGTGAATGCAGTACAGACAGCAGGAAAATGCGATCACAATACAGATCAGCTACCTGCTGCAGCAATATAATTATATAACTTGTTGCAGAAGAGTGTATTGCGGACTGCTTAGAGGCTGTCATTAATTTGGCGAAGTGCTACTAAAAATTACTTCAATTCGCGCACTCATAAGGCATTAATACCGGAAGCGATCATTTGTAAATATTTCGGAATAATCTTAGGCAGCGACTTTAGTTGGGCGGATCAAGTTAACTGCGCGGTGAAAAAGGCCTGGGAAGCACTACATTTCACAATGCGAATACTAAAATAGGGTAATAGTAATACCAAAAGTTTAGCCTACATGTCATTTGCACGTCCGATTCTTGAATATGGGGCCGCGTGTTGGGATCCGTACAGGGAGGGTCAAATAAGTGCGTTAGACAGGGTGCAAAAGAAAGCGGCCAAATTTGCACATCATAAGAAGAGTCCGAACTTGGAACTTTGGCGTCGCGTAGAAAGTTATCACGCATATGTGTCCTCTTCAAAGCGTACTCTGGGGAACGCGCGTGGAAGCCTATTGGTGACAGATTACAATGGCAACACTATCTGAGCAGGGTAGATCATTTAAGGAAAATTAGTAGTAGGAGGCAAAGGACGGATATAGGGAAATATTATTTTGTAAATAGGACCATCCAAAACTGGAACCAGTTACCGACAGAAGTGTTAGGATTTCTCACCTGCAAACCAATCACTTTTTAAAAGAGGGTAAGGAAAGTGATAATTGAGTTGAATTGAAAGGAAATAAAGTGTGCTGGAAATCATAGAAATGTGAAGAGAAGCGGAGTCTAGGGGAGTGAAAAGTCTAAAGTGAAGTGAAAAATTATCTAACGTGGGGAGTAGCGAAGTTCAATAAAGTGAAGTAAAGTGAACGAAACGAAGTAAAGTGGAATGAGGCGAAGTGAAATGCAGTATTGGGAAGGGGGGGAACGAGTCTTTATAGAAATGATTAATAGGAGTATTAAGAAATGGGAAGTGAAGGACTGGGCTGAAAGCGTGATTGAGTTAATGATTATAAGTAAAGAACAATTAGAAGAAGTTTTACACGGTACTCTCTTGCTTGGGTGTTTTAACCTTTTGTACATGTTGTAAAATTCTAATTTGTCTCGTGTGTATTGTTGTTTGTTTAAAGTTGTCTTGTGTGTAATTGTTGTTGGTTGGTCGTGTGTATTGTTGTAGTTATCATCTGTGTATTTGTTGTACTATGTGTGCATTGCTCTTTTACTTAAGATGCCGGATTGCTGGCTCCAAGTCAGTACTCGGAAGGTCCTGCGACCGACCACATGGGCAGATGTTTTTCTTGGTTTCCCTGTGTCTATCAGCAAATGCTGAGATGGTTCCCAACATTCCAAGTTGCCACTAAATGCTTCTCATGTAGCCCTCCCGACTTAAATCTAGTAGTAAATAATTTCATGTTTTGTTTACATATAAAATAACCACTGCCACCGGGTGACAACACAATTGCAGTAAATAAATATATTATTATTATTATTATAATTCGTGCTAACTTTTAAATTTCTAATTATTACAAGCAACAAAAACTTAAACCGAAATAAAACCTAGTTCGCAATATAGAGATACTTAAATTCGGTAAATCACAGTAGAGTTGACATTTGTGGCTCTGCTGCCATTCACTGCGATGGCTGTCGTCTGCTGGGGTGTGGCGCCGTACACACTTGTAGTCATTTACCGACACTACTGACGAACCGATCTACGCCCACCGTTTGGATAGACTGAAGATGAAAACAATAAAATCCTCTAACTGTGTTACCAAACTACACGGCGTCATGTTCCGGTATACTGTAACTTCACTTTATTTATCAAAGTATAGTTAAGTTTTAAAGTCAGATGAATTGATGACTATTGCACAAACAAATGCACTGCTCTTTGCAGATGGCAGGATCTTTCATTGCTGTCAGCATGCTGCTGCTGTTGCTGACTGTGGTCACTCAAGCTGCCGTAGCGCTGACAGACAGCACGCTGACCACAGACCAGCTGCACACAGTTCTGTGTGTGTGGACTGTCGCACATAGTCACTTCACACCAGGAAGACCTCTCGTCGTCTCGATGCCTCGCACAACGCCGGACGTCTCCCGCAGCGCTCTCAGTGATCCTCTGCCACAAAGGGACGATCTGCAGACGGTGAACGTAATACTGGGAAAGTTACATGAGGGAACAAGATGGCCGATTGAACTGTTCCGACCAAACGGAGACAACACTGCAGACACATCAGTTTTACACCACAGTTACATTCTGTTTGTGTGGAACGAAGAGCCGGGCAGCTTAAACGATACGCTTGAATATCAGTTGGAGAATCTGAAATACAGCACATCGTGGAACCCTCGAGGACGTTTTCTTGTGGTGGCAACTGACAGTAGTAATGAACCAGCACACTTACTGGCTGCTCACATATGTTCAATATTGTGGCAGGTGGCCAGAATTGTCAACGTGGTGGTCTTGATCCCAAACCAAATTGCATATCGTCCACTGCATGCTTTGAGCACCACAAAGTCAACATCAGCTGACAGGCTGAACTTGTACAGTTGGTTCCCATATAAATTGGGGGGGTGTGGAAAGGTACAAGACGTCATTTTGTTAGACGAATGGCTCTTTGAAAATAATGGCACATTTTCAGAAAATGCACATCTGTTCCCTTCAAAAGTTCCAAAAAAATTCATGGGTTGTCCCATTAAAATAGGTACCATAGGAATCGACCCATTTGTGATTTTGACAGAAAATTCCACACAGAATGACGGCAGAACTCATTACAAATTAGCAGGCTTATCTATTGAGATACTTAAATTGGTATGTGAGGAAATGAACTTGACAACAATTTTCCTTCCACCATCCCTAAATTTGGAACTTGATTCGTTTGTAAAAGAAATTACTGAATTAGAAGACGATTTATCAGAAGTTCTAACCGGCACAGTTCCTCTGGCGCCTCTATTTGTGACGTCTTCATTCGACGCCACAATACCATTTACACACGTCAATTTCAAGATGCTAGTTCCATGTCCACAAGCTATTCCTGGAACGGAAAGTATACTGAAAACTTTCTCTCTGTCTGTCTGGATGACAATTGGCCTTGTGCTGCTTCTAACAACAGCTGTGTTTTGGTGTGCCGGTAATTGTACTTACCGGTCTGTGTGTAATGAGACACATACATATTGGTCACTGTCCAACTGTTTCCACAATGCTTTGGCTGTGTTTGTGGGAGTGTCTGTTCCACAGCAACCCAAAACTTCTAGCTTTAGGGTTTTCTTCTTTCACTACGTCTGTTTTTGTTTCGCTGTTAGCACTGTATTCCAAGCTTTCTTTGTTTCTTACCTGGTGGAACCGAAGTACGGAAAGAGAATAAATACATTAGACGGACTCCTGGATTCAGACGTAGTTTATGGCTACCACACATTTATTAACTTTATTCAAGACACTCTAGCTTATCCCGAATTTGTGAAGTTCCTTGAACTCAAGACACTGCAGGAAGACTGCAGCGATGTTCGGAAATGTGTTGAGCGAATGATAACTAAAAGAGACATTGCTTCGATTATTACTCCATTATTTGCTACTTATGTTGCTCGGGAAATGGGCACTGTGGATGTCGGTAAAATAATCTGCTCACTTGATGAGTATATAATGTCAGCAGGTGCAACGGTTCTTTTTAAGAAGGGAAATCCATTTCTGAACAGATTCAACAACATAATGAGACGCTATTTGGTAGCCGGTTTGGTGGAAAAGCAACGGAAAGAACTGGAGCATCGAGCGTCTTTGATAGGTGGAGGGAGGTTTAGAGAGGCAACTGCTGACAAGTTTTTCGCATTCTCTGTTTCTCACTTAATGTCGGCATTTGTGGTGCTGCTTGTAGGAACTGTCTTCAGTTCTGTGGTGTTTATTGCTGAGTTAAGTCTGCATTCTCTGTGCCAAAGTAAGGAAAAAAATAATTCTCGCGTTAGGAGAGTGAGAAAGTTGTATAAATATCATCGCTCACATTACAGATGTAGATTAATGTTACTTGAACGGTGACATTGCACGTAAACTGACACACATTTTATGTATGTATGTATGTAAGTATGTATTTATATATATGTATGTATGTACGTATGTATGTATATATGTATGTATGTATGGATGTATGTATGAAAGAATTTACGTATGTAATTATATATGTATGTATGTATTTATGTATGTGTGTATGTATGTATACACCTATGAACATAAGTATGTGTGTTTCTAGTTAGGTATGTATTTATATATGTATGTAAGTATGTATATATGTATGTAAGTATGTATTAAGCGCGTACATATGTATGTACGTGTATGAACTATATATGTATATATTATGTAATTATATATGTATGTATGTAGGTATGTATGTATTTATGTACTTATATATGTATGTATGTATGTATGAATGAGTGTTTATGCATTACGTATGTATGTACGTATATATATATATATATGTATTTTTTGTATGAGTGTATGTATGCATTTATGTATGTTTGTATGTGTGTATGTATGTATGCACCAATTCTGCAGTATTACTACAAATATGTTGAATTCCGTTTACACATTTTGGTGTAATTCAATCACTAAACTGCACATTGTGCCTAACTGGGCTTCAGCTGATTCGTATTGCAGCTGCTGCACTGTTGTAACATGCTACAGCAATGTTAACTGATCAGACAGTGTACTGACAGTTAGCACACAACTTTCTGTTCCATTCTGCACTGCTATAAGTAATTACAATGCAGCACTGTACGCTATCAGCAGACAGCTCAAGACAAGTCATCAACACTTCAGTTCTTTGAATTCTGTGTGATTTGTAAATGTAAGTTCAGGGACAGCTACCAGTTCAGTTATAAGCTTCGCCTTCATTTCTTCCAGTCGTACTGCCGCCAGTGGCACTGTCAGCAGCACTGTACATAAACTGTACTGTAGTTCTGAATTGTTTAAATACAGCAATGCTTGTAACACGATGTTCAGTTACATTTCTATTAAATACATTTATATATGTAGACACTTATTAAGAACAGAGGGAAGACACTTCATTGCATTATAACAAACAATAATACTTTTCGGTGAACTTCTAGACTGCCAATACTGAAAACTGCCAAATGCGACATCAGGAAAGACAAATGATGTCCAGAGCTCTGGCTGTGTATTGAAATGTGGATATGGCACCGGCTGCTTTACATGAACTTAGATTGTGCTGAAATAAACCAAAACAGGGAAAAGTGCGAGACCAAAATAAACGCTGTAAGGAGAACAGTTTTTCGTGCGAACTGCTGACCTCCCAAAAGAAGTAAAAATGAATTAGTAAATCAAGTTGTACGGTTGGAAGAAACACTTTTTGGGCTGATGATGAAGGTACTCCAGAGTCACCATTAAAAGAGGCAGAGGCGAAATATATGTCGCAAATTTTCGGCCACGAATTGAAAACTAAATGTGTACTGCCGGTCATCTTGAAATGTCACACTTTCAGCCTGAAGTACCCTCTATGGACAGGCCTCGAGGATTCTACGAAAAAAGGGAAGTCTTCGTATTCCCGAGAAAATATATGGACGAATATCATTTGTAGGTACTCGGATATTTAATGCTGATAACAGTTCCATTTCCACTGTCCAAATACGTCAGAAAAATTTGCATCGTGCGGGTAAACCGACAGCGTTGCACAATGCAGTTTGAGTTGCTTTACAGACTGTGCTAAATGGACAGATTGTGTGACACGATCCATTGCAGGGCCGAGGGAGTGGGTCAATCAATATCGTGAGAAATATTGCGATTGTGAAGAATGAATTTACCAGAACTGTGTAGTTTGTGTGCTGTGAAGTACCGCTATTTATTGTGACAGGATTTATGATCTTTCATGATTATAGCTGAAAGAAATGTTACATTTGGAGCATGGCTTTGTTTAATTCTGAAATCTGGACAATTCGGAGTGTATTCAGATATAAGTGGAATGTTTTGAAATGTGATCCTGGACATAGATTGACCGATTATGCGAGAAAGAAAGTATAGCACGGAACCAACGAGGAGATGAATATCCTACAAACTGTATAAAGACGGAAGGCTGACTGGATTGGTCAAATCTTGCGTAGGAACTGTGTTCTGAAACACAATATTGAAGTTAAGAAAGAGGGACGAGTAAACTACTAAGTAGGTGTAAGCAGCTCCACGATGAACTTCAGAAAACGAGGAGAAAGAACAAGCAGTCTCTAGACATCTCGTTCTGCAGCAGGCTGTAGACCTGCCGGCAGACAGCACACGTGATGACGATAAACTGACCTTGTTCAGCCTAATACAACACAGGATTATTTTAATTCAATTTCTTACCTCCAAATGTACACTACGTGTTTCGGCCTGTACTTAGGACATCCAGAGTCATGTGAATACGAAACTCTTATACAGGAAGATACAATAACAATCCAAGTGTTCTTTAGTGCTGGTAAATTTGACAGCGGGGAATTATTTGGAATATTAATGATCGCTAACTTCGGAATCAATCCTTTCATATCACATGTTTTGCTAAGTATATGGTAGAATTACATTTTAGTACATTTCCTTTAGTTTCTTGTACCGAATGATGGAATAATATTTACTGGTAATAGCAATACTTAAGGGAGTTCCTGTTGTGTTTATTTAGAGATTAACATATGCCATGACTAAATGATGATGATGATGATATTGTTGATGATGATGATGTTCAAATTGGACCGGAGGTAACTTTAATGTACCTTTTATTAAAAGTACTTTCTTTGCAGTAAGACAAAACAACTGAATGCAGTTCAATTGCTAACAAATTTGTTTTGGAGCGAAAATTCATTCGTTACACTATTTTCTCAAAATTCCGCAGAAAAATTGTCTATTTTTAGAGAGCCAAATATAGGCGTTGTCTGTCTACAAAACACACACACCACACACACACACACATGCATACAACTTTCCACATTTTATCTCCACCTCCACATCCCCCCATATGAACGCACTCACCTTGATGTAACCCCTTAATCCCTGCCATTTCCAAACCCCAATCCAAAACACGTCACACCAAATCTCCTATTCATTCTGTTGCTTGATATTTATCCTTCTTTCTTCCAGTAATTTTTTCTTTTCACAGTTTTAAGCCACTCATTTTTCCGCCTTTTTGCTGCAATAAATTATAACATTTCCACAGAATACGTTCTCACGCACATGTGTGTGCTGTACCTGCTGATGCATGTGACTGACACAGAGCCGTCAGTGCACGTGTACTGAAGTGATACCGCATCACAAACCGCACTGCACTTACCCCAAAGGATGGCAGTATCAGCGCACTGCTGCACATTATCACAGACGGTGCACGGTACACAGAAAAAACTGTGGATGTGCACAGCAATGGAACGTAACTTTGAACAGAATAGACACTACACGTATAACGTAACACTGTGTTGCGTTCACGTAACCATTGTTGCCGTCAGTAAGTATTATACATTGTGAGTTCGTGAGTCACATCAGTTATCCAGCATGCAAAGCGCGCTGTGGCCTGTGAGGCTCTACATGACCTTTCATCATTTGCACATAAAGAGCACAATTTCGTGATAAATTTATTAAGCGTAAAACGTGTGCCTTGATATTCTCAACATCTCTGTCCGAGAATTTGCTTATTCTAAGGGGTGTTCAGCGAGACACAATCAAAAATGTATATCGGTCTTCAAGTAAACTGATCATTATTTTTGCCACATTATAATGAACATTGATTTCTCTCGACAAATTTTCAAAAAAATTCTCTAATATAAACTTCCATGAAATTCCGTCCAGTGGGATCCGAGTTATTCCAAAACGAGTGACAGAACGACATGGCCATGTTAAGAGTAGCTTTTTTTACTTTTGACATAGCCCTAATAAGGACACACAAAGACACACACACACATACATCAACCTTACAACCAGGTGCCACTGTCATATTTTTTATTAGAAAAATTTGGAACTATGGTAGCAATATCTGAACTGACACAAAATGCTACAGGGCGTAAGTTCATACATTACATGTTTTTACCTTATTAGTTCTGTAAAACACTGCGTATCATTTAAAACTGTTCAAACAAATGACACATAATTCACAGCGCAGGTCGGGGTTGTGAATGAACAGTTTAGGTTATACAGAATACAGTGCGTCGAATGTGTGTGTTTGTGTTTGTGTTCCAACGACTAAACAAGTAAATATTGTGCTAGAACAGGGTCTGAGGGGATATTTGATCCGAAGACAGAGGGAATTGAAGGGTAATGAACAAAAGTGCATAGTGAGGAGCTGCATGGTTTGTACTGGTCAGCGAATGTTGGTGGGTGGTGAACTGAAAGACAGTGGGACATATGGGACAAGATAAATGCATCGGAGAATTTAAAAATACAAGAAACTTTTCAGTTGGAAACCGTAAAAGAAGCGGCATTCTGGGAGATCTAGTCCTAGACGGAATGTTAAGGACAATGTGACGAACTGGACACAAAGAATTGCAATTACAGTTGCCTTCCGCTCAACAAAGATCAAAATTTTCCTTCGTTAAAACAGTTCTGACAATTGAACAAACACGTCAATGAGGAATCAATTTATTTAACTATTTGCAAAATTATACTGAATCGTACGAAGTCAGTTGGACATTACTTCTGTCACACTGTGCTTAGAGTTCTGTGCGCGTACATAGCTTGCTGACACTTCACGTGACCACTGTGAGAACGTGAAGTGGTGTTTTATTAACGATTTTAATTCCATACTTGTACACGTATTTCATTGTTGACACGACAGCAAAACAGATCAAAGAGGCGATTTTGAAACACGACTGAAATGTGGAAAGACTGATCGAACACATTACACAGAATGTAGCGTGAGAACTGAGTTGTTTGTGGTGGCTTGAAAGTAATGTGAAATTTATTGGAAATGTGAGTTCAGAAACCTGAATGGCAGCTGCTCGAAGATTCTGGAATATAACTGTCACTTTGATGGCAAGTATTGATGTACGTGTCTTACGTTTTCTGTTACATTATTTACATACGCCAAGGCCCGTAAATTAGACGGTGAGAAACCCCCTTTTCTTATTATCAACAATAACACATTTCCGTAATATTCCAGTGTGTTCTGAACAACACTGCTGAATATTAAAGTCTCTTCAGATATCATTCCATGCTGACCGGTATATAATTATCAAATTTCGGTGCAGATTGCTGCATCCACCTTTGCAGTGCAAGCAGTACAGCAATTGAAGCTGTAAGCAATTCACACCAAATTCCGAAAGACAATAATCTTCACCATTCCCTGCTAATTTTGTGCGTTATGCATTTTATTTCTATATGAGAGAATATCAATGAGGAATCAGTACTGTATTAAATGTCATTAAGTGGTCAATAATAAACTGGATATCAGAAATGAATCAATAATAAAATCAATATCAGTACGAAGCCAATAAAGACGACGATGTTAAGGTGCTAATAATAGACGTAAGAACGGGTTAATGAACGAATATCTTGAATAATACTGTTACTGCTACTGAATATACTAGATGATGGAGATGATGATAATGATGAAAATTTTGGTGCATCATCAGCCGTACTAAGTGCGTCTATGTCATCACGGTGCGGCACGTCCACAGGTTGCGATGGAACAGATGGTAATCAGATATAGTGGATAGCTAGTAATGTATTGCATAAAGAGCACGGAACATCCGACAAGGGGTGCCCTCCAGTTTGGTGGTTGGGCGAGTTGCTAACAACTCAACACTGTAATAGCTTACCGCGTTACTTAATATTTCACAAAACCTCGGACTTGGTCTTATCCTTTGGAACGGTGTAAGGAATGGGAATTGGAAATGCGATTTGGCAATTGGAAGCTATAAAGCGCACATCGGTTTGGGCCATGGATAATATTAAATTGGATATCCGTGGAATAGCAAAGGGCATCCTCGATTTTGTTCAGGACAGGGAAGGTGATGGGACCTTCGAAATTTGTTGATGAAATTTCATGTTCTTTAGAATGAGTGGAATGTCTTGACTAGCTTGGGAACTCTTAATAAGAGACTATGGGGATTTGAGGATGGTGTGTGACCTACTGACATATCCTCTATATTTTTATTTCAATCTGAATATATGGTTCTTTTATGTGTAACTAGCCTATGGAGTGGGCTTTTCTGAGGCTCATGTCTTAACGATTTAAGTGTGCGGATGGTACCCAGGGACTGAGAATTGATCGATCTAATAGGTTCACCGGGTTAGGTCCTTCTTAGCCTGATGATGGAAGCACAGTCAGCTTCCGAACGGAAGTGACTTTTAAGTTTTAGGCCAAGGAAAAAGTAAAAACCGGAGTCTGTGTCAGTGAGTTAATATTTTTTAGTTTCTCAAAAGAGACTGTGCTACATAGAGTTCGTTTGTTGTACAATTAGTGAATGACCAGTCCTAAAGAAGGAGCAGAAAATCACACACAGGAACAAATTGCAGAAATTAAATTCTTCTTACAGCAGTTAAGCGTATCTTGAGGTTTGGACAAATTTAGAGATAAGGATGGTAACTGGAGAGGACACATACAGCGGGTGGAGGAAGATATACCGAAGGTAGCGGTCTGCTACAGCGTGCAGGATGACGAGTGCGAGAGCACGAGAGAGGGGGCCAAGGTGAAAGTCGAAAGGGAGCAAGAAAGTGAGAAAGGGACTATGGCACATTACGTCACGGCACTGCATCACTAACGGTACCTTATAAACAGACATTTATGTCGACACTTGCTCATGCGTATTTACCATACAGTTAGAACTGTAAACCGTGTATGTACCTCATTTCTCTCCATATGTGCTACATGCCCGCCCGTCTCATTATTCTCGATTTGATCACCGAATAAAAATTGGTGAAGATTACAGATCATTAAGATCCTAATTATGCAGTTTTCTCCACTTTCCTGTTACCTCGTACCTCTTAGGCCCAAATATCTTACTCAGCACCCTATTTTGAAACATCCTCAGTCTACGTTCCTCTTTCAACATGAGCGAACATATTTCACAACCATACAAGAAACAGGTAACATTGTAATTTTCTATGTCTTAAATTTATACTGTTGGATACCAAAATGTACGACAAAAATTCTGCACCGAATGATAGCAAGCATTTCCTTACTTCAATCCGCTCTTAACTTCTGAACATTACAGTGACTGCGGAGATTTTATTGTACGTGTGCGAACAGCTACATGTTTTTAAACAAAGCGATCCAGTTGTGTTGAATGTACTATTCATGTAACTATATATAAGACACCTCCTGTAATCTGTGCACTGAACAGTCACCCAAAGACAGTGACGATACCAGATGCTGAACTAATACAATTGTCCTCCTGAAGATGACCATAATAGTGCTCGAAACATGTAGAGGAGAATACTAAATGTTTTGAAATAAAGAATTTGAACATCAAGTTGTTAACAAAGACTATCTCTATTATTTATCAATTTGATAAAATTTATGCTTACTGGAGAAGTAAATAGCGGAAAGTGTTTACGTGGCCAATAGCAACAACGATATTATTAATTTGTTAATATTAATTGCATGACACACTGTATTATACAAAACACAATGATTACAAAAATAGAAATATGATAAGTCTAAAATATAGCGAAACTGTCTGTACAATTCAAGACTGATGCACTGCAAATGCTGTAAAAGAGAAATTGGATGCGTTAAAAGAAAACAAATTTTTGCCTGAAAAAATTAATGTTAGCGAGTGATTGTAACATTTATTACATGTTTGTTTGTTAAACGAAATGAAATCTAACGACAAACACTCGGTAGGTGTGGTTATATTTTGAAACATACAGTAATTCAGCGGTTTGAGGGAAAATGTTTAAACTAAACAATTCTTTCTGTATTCCTTTTATTGATTCGTAAAAGGGAAATGAAAGATTGAAGTTGTGTTACATACCAACAGTATATTGTACACATTGTTATTGTTAAATAAATACTGATAATTTGTTGTTTTGCAATAGAACGAGACACTTTTGGCACAATAAACTGAAATGTATCGTCATCCATTGTGAAATACTAGATGCTGTACTTCATATCTTTACATTGTAATTCTTTCCATAAGGCTTCAAGTGTCACTTTCATTCCACGTCTGCCTATGTGATTTCTAAACAAATAATTTTCTCTTTCTGTACTCTTTAAAATTAAAGCAATTGTCATGATTGTAGACCGCCTCTGTGGTCTAGTGGTCAGAGTTTCTGGCTACAGATACAGAGGTCCCGGTTTCGATCCCCGGCGCTACCAGATTTTCTGAGTATTAGTGGGTCTGGAACGGGGTCCACTCAGCCTCGTGAGGTCAATTGAGGAGCTACTTGAATGAAAAAAGTAGCGGCTCCAGGTTTAGAAA
>Ga0136643_10005020_pt1 | contig 18513 bp, 8 predicted proteins | sample TergutLab28metaG_FD_96883 | JGI IMG/M metagenome (GOLD analysis project Ga0136643, IMG submission 96883) | Labiotermes labralis P1 segment gut microbial communities from Petit-Saut dam, French Guiana - Lab288 P1 (version 3) (version 3) | ecosystem: Host-associated > Arthropoda: Insects >...
ATTCTTCTCGATTTTATCACCCCCACAATAATGGGTGAGTAGTACAGATCATTTAGCTCCTCGTTATGCAGTCTTCTCCATTCCCCCGTTACCTCGTCCCTCCTAGGTCCAAATATTCTCCTCAACACCATGTTCTCAAACACCCTCAGCTTCCTTTCCTCCCTCACCGTCAGCGACCAAGTTTCACACCCATAGAAAACAAAAGGCAAAATTATAGTTCTATACATCTTAATCTTTAAATTCGTCCTGAGTAACTTATCTTAAATAATATAATTTTGGTGCATTAGTGAAGCGCATTTTCTGTCTGACGCTCTCACATACTGTCGCCGTCATCATGGCAAAACCTCCATCACGAATTCTCTTTGAGAAAACTGTCACTACAGATGCTTCATCCAAGATGACACTTTGTGAAGTCTCGCACCATTTTTTTGAAACTAACTTTTCTCAATATCAATAATCTAGGCCATGTTTAGAGTGGTAACTTATTCCGAATAATATCCAGAATAAATTTAGAAGTTACTGAAGTGTGAATAAACACCACCCGGAATATTCCGTTACTTCAGCAGTACCAGGGATTTGCAATATGAGTGCCTGAAGTTTAAAAAATGGAATGGAGCGTTCTGTTTTAGGCACATTCGCAAAATTGCGAAGAGCGACTATTAGATTCGACATGACCGTCCGTCTGCCCGTCCGTCTGCCCGTCCGTCCGTCCGTCTGTCTGTCCGCCTTGAACACTTCGGCTCTCACTGGACGGATTTTCGTGAAATTTTGTATTTGAGTGTTTTTTTTTCGAAAATCTGCCTATAAAATTCAAGTTTTATTAAAATCTGACGAATATAAAGCGTACTTTGCACGAAGACCAATATGCATTTTTGATCATATCTCGCTCACTTGATTTTTGAAAGGGAAAATTTAAGACAAAATTTGTATAGGAAATCAAAACACGTATTTTGTGTTCAATAACATTTTCTTTCGAAAATCGTGCCTTTTGTTAGAAAATGTGGAAGAATGTTTCAGAATGGGGTAGGCCGCAGGTGACAATATGGCGCAGGCGCACTTCATGCTGAATAACTAAAGCTACAAACACACACATTATGTAATAATTATTGGTTTTCCACCACACCAATGGTTGCACGAACGCGCCTCAATGTTATTTACACGTACATTGCCTGTATTTGTTTTGAATCTGTCTAAATGCAAATACAAGAAAGCTTCATCAGAGACATATCTGCAGCAGTGCGCGTGTTTATGTCTGCATATTTTTGTTCTAAATAACCGATTCCATGGAAAATTAACTTTTCCGAATGTTAAGTCAAGATTTAGAATTTTTACCGCCTGTGTCTTTATTCTAAAAGTTTTATAGAGTCTTGCTTTTCATTCGTCTCGGAATTGTTAATTTACTAATGAGAAAAGATATAAAACAGATGTAGAAAAGTTTTGAGTAATAGTAATAGACACATATTTTGGTGTGGTGTCTCTCCTCATGTCAGTTCGGCCGTATGGAAAATCCCACAAAAAGTCCTATCAACACAACTGTCACTTATCGGAACGTCTGATAGCACACAAACCAAGCTGCCAAAAAGTAGTTTGAAATGAGACAACTATCTTATCGGCGTTTTCTAACAAGCCGCTCTGATAGTAATTGAGAGAGGTTTACATCTTCAATTAAGACTTGTACCGCATCTCTCAACGGCACCAGTCGGATTAAAAAGTATTTTAAGCTTTAAACGCACATTCATTTGGAATTTATCGTAATATGACAAGTTTGGGATTATAAATGGCACGTACTGTTTACATTGTGTTTCCTTCGAAATCTAGGTAAAAGTTTCTGAACTCGTACTGAACAAAATAAACATTTCTCAATAAATATTATTGTAAAAACGAAACTAATTTTTTTTTTCGTAATCGATGTATTGGTTATCGGCACCAAACGAAAAATTGTTCGATTTTTTTATACTTCCCCATTCATGTCGTTATAACAATTAAGGTATAAACGATTATTTTATTGTTGCGAAAAGCAATTTCAGGTTGTTGCTAGCTAACTTTACATTGAACTAGAACCATCCAGTTTTGTCTGTCTTGTTAACTCCACTGCATTCAGACGGACAAGAGAATCCGACATTGTTGCTGCCCGGTCCGTGAAACAATCGTGCGTGAACTGAAATTACACATTTCGAGGTTGTCAATTTGTTTCGTGTCACTTTAATTTCTGTTCTCAGAAGTGTTAAATTAGGAAGTAGTGCTGGAATATTGTTGACTGGGGTTATCTTTCATACGGGAAAACGTCACATCTTATTCGGTATGATTAAATATAAAACAGTAAAATTGCCATAATCTGTACTACCGAAGTTTTATGTCTGTATTATGCATAATAACTGCTATTCGCAGTAGCAAACACACTATGTCTTTACAATCCTTAAACCATGTTGAATTTACCCGCAGAATATTTCATTCAAATTGATATTATTTTGGAATAATTATAATGTCAAATAATTTCGTCATGCGGTTGAGTTACAGAAGCAGGAGAGGGCAGACATTTTTCCATACGCGCCGGAACTACGGGAGTGAAGTTAGGGTCATATAGGGCCAAAATTGGCTCGTTCCTTCTAAGGAGGTCTAAGTGGAGAATAACAGGAGTTTGAGATTGAAGGTGCTTGTCGGTTACTTGGGCTTGTATTAGTAGCGTTACTAGGGTTATTGGGTGTGTTTGAACTTTTTTAAACTTATCTATGTTTGGTTATTTAATTACGCATATCAACACGACAGAAAGCTTCGAGATTCCTTCGAAATTTTTATATTCGCTTCCGGGTCGAGATATTTCTTACTTTTATGGAAAACTGAGGTTAATTAGAGCATTTAAAAGTGTCTGTTGTGTGAATAGATCTTGATTCATATGGCATCTAGCAAAAATATTGAATTTTCATCTGTTACTTCTTCAACCACTTTATTATCCTTATGCTCTCTCCTCATTTCCCTAAAGTTTTCTGCATGCCTTTTCGTTATCATGTACTGTATTTGGTAAAGAGTACTTCCAATAGGGAATTAAAGTGTTTCAGATGGAAGAAGGGAGATGCTGTTTCACAGTAATATTCTCCTCGCAGTCATTTCAGTAGCTAACTCACAACATAGCTGACTTCAGGTATTTTAATTATCTTGTCTGATGTTTCCCATTGGTTACCTCAGTCCATGCGATGGCTGTGATAGTACATTCAAACAGACTCCAGCTACATTCACTCATATCCTCATCTCTTCAATTCAACGATATGCAAACTGAGAGCCACGTATTTCACCTGCTGTAATATGTGAAAACTCCGCGTGATGGCCACGTTGTGTAATTATGCATCTCGTACGGTTCTTACAATTAACATCTGGCATTTTCGCAAACAGCAATAAAGATAAGATCTTTAAAATGCACATGGACTATGTTCTATGTGAGGTAGGCAAAGCAGTGTAACTGTGCACACCGTGAGAACGTGAGGCAGTAGAAATACTAGCGCCACTCATTCTGAACATCGTCTCTAGATTGAGCTGAGCAGTAAATTTTACGCCCGGACGCTTGGCACGCAGGAAATGTGATCCCGGTACCCACCGCAACGTAAGGTGCGAAAAGAATTTTTTTATATGTTTGTTCAGGAGATTTCAAATATTCATGGGCTTAAGTAACTAGGATATGTCCTTTGTAAGAGACATAATCACAGAATTTGAAGTGTTAGTGCAGCGTTTTTGAAATTTACGTGTGTTTTAAGAGAGGTGCCAACTTAACCACAGTAGATCAGTATTGATGGGGAAGTTGTGCAATTTCAGGTCTGACGGTGTCAACACCTCGCTCTTTCTTTAATCTTCTAAGATCCCCTTTCATCCACTCGTGTCCAAGCACACTTTTTTGCCTTTGAGTATTCGGAATATTTTTCGAGTGGGAAAGAAAAATCCTGCCGTCTATCCCGAAAAAACATCATTCATGTTGAAGCGGATTAACTTGTTCCACACAACCGTGGACTCTGAAGTCATGTCTGATGGATACTCATTTCAGCAGCGTGTATTTACGTTCAGACGTAGTATTGTCTGCTCTCTGCATAACACGCTTCTTAAGTTTAAAGACGCAGACATTGTAATTAGGCGTGATCTTCTATTTTTTCATGTTTTCTATGTTTTATCAGAATTGGTAAAAAATTAAAAAATCAAAGCTGTCAATGTCCCCTCTACTATAATTTAATGCACGCTTGTAACTAAGTTTCTTTCTATAGTTGAATTTCTTGACATTACTTTGTGTTTGTCCGAGGAATAAAATTACAAGTTTTAATGAAACGTTGGACAACGACAGTATCATCATCATAAACATCAAGGCTTGGACCCTTTGATCCGTTCCGTCTCCAGACTTACAGCTGCTCACGCCAACGCTTCTTCGGTCTTCCAATTGTTCTTCTTCCTTGTGGTCTGTAGTGGTATGATTTCAAATGGATTCGGTTTTGTGGCATTCTTTGCAAGTATGAAAGCCAGTTCCGTCTTTATTCATCTATTTTGTCTAGTATGCCTTTAATCCGTAGTTCGCGGCTTATGTAGTCATTTGTTTTGTGGTCATAAAGGGTGTAGCCTGCCAGAGGTCTCAGTAACGACAGTAATACATTTATACATGTGTTGTATGCTTATACCTGCTTAAGCATCACAATGTGAACATTTTACATTAACTTATGTATTTAAGTTGCCCATAATATTATTATATCTCAGTAGAAATAATAATAACAATAAAAATTAAGCATATTTAATGTACAAACAAAAATAATACTCGTAATAACAGGGGAATTGAAACCATATATAAATCATTCAGAAAATACCTGAGCAACATAACGGGAAAGTTCGAGATCAAGTTACTACAGAGAATAACCATAATAGGCACAACGCACACAATTTGGGAAGGTACTAACGTAAAACGCACAGAAGAACCGACATGGGAAGTAGCGTTACCTGTGCTATAAATTGTAACTAAAAAGTAGCTGCGACAGTACTTACCTAATAACATGGTTTGTTTCAGATATATGATTGTAAATACTCTGCCTAAAGGTGATAGCGAATAATAATAATAATAATTATTATTATTATTATTAGTTTTAACATAATACATTAGGAATGTATGAAAGAATTACCTGTCCGTCTTTCTGTGATTACTAAGTTCTCATATTTTCTGGTTCCATTTTGGGTGGCTTGATTTTGTGTCTATGTAATGGTAAAAATGTCCGTAATAATTATTTTTTAAGGTTCTAAAACGGTAGTGCCAAATGAATGGACAGGGTGCCACTGTACTCTGTACTGAGTACTTCAACGTTGAAAAATAATTTCATAATCCATTTTTTTGCATTTGTTTTTCGTTTCGTTTTAAAATAGTAAATTATTTACCTAATATATGTCAATAATTTCTTCTTCTTCTTCTTCTTTCTCTTCCTTCTCCTGCTCTCCTCCTCAGTCTACACGCTACGATATGGGTCTCTCGGCCAGTGCCGAAGCCACTCAAAATGCTCCCTCTATATTTTTTAATGTGTTCCAAAAGGACGGCTGCTGTAGGTTTGTCTTGCTATTTCGTCTGATGGCTTCTGTTACAGCAGCATTTGTGTGTGCATGTCTATCGTACAGTGTGTCATTCTGTGTTTTTAAGTGTAGTGTTTTCTCGTGTGCCTTCCTCTCACTCGTCGAGTGTAAAATTTGAATTCTTATTTTTGGTTTCGTTAACCCTTACGTAATTTCGGTACATATTTATTATATGTCTCAAACAATTAAGTTAATTACTTGTAAACTTTTAGTTAAAGTCCCAACTGTGGAGCTGCTCAATTTTAATTTTCCATATCCTTTTTGCTTCTTCCCTCTTAGTTCCAAATATCCTCCTCGGTACGAGTTCTTAATCTCCCTCAATCTGTGTCTTCCTGTTAGGGCTACACACGTGTTGTCATACCGGTACAAAATGAGAATATACATTAACTGTGCAAATTATTTTGGAATGTGCCCTTATAAAACGTGAGCTGTATAACTTACAAAATAAAATTCCAGCTGTCCGTATTTCGTCCGAATTCTGCAAAATTATGAATAGAAAGAATATAAAATATTTTTCCTACTAATGTGAACTTAATTACTCTTCTTCATTTCGTTTATGCAATAAAAAGTCCGTCACGTCTTTTCGTCTTTATCAGGCGCCTTCTTAAATTTTCTCAAACACTGTTAGCTTAGTCAGGTGTCTTCATGTCCGTCCCTCCGTCCACACCGAGCAACTCGGCTCCTACTGCAAGGATTTTCATGAAGCTTCTTATTTGAGGATTTTTTCGAAAATTGTTTAGAAAATTCAATTTTCTTTAAAATTTGGCAAGAATAAGAAGTAATTTACATGAAAACCTGTTCACATTTTTTTATAATATTCTCGCTGATTTCTTCATAGAATGTAAAGTGTTTTCAGACAGTGTTTTAGACGAAATCAAAGGACATTATATAGTCAATACTTTTTTTTCGAAAATCGTGTCATGTATGAGATAATGTGGCAAACATGCAAAGCCAGACAGGCCACATGTGACAGTATTATAAGGCCATAAAAGATGCGATTTGCATGCTGGGTAACTAAGGTAAGAATACAGTCAGACACTCATAATATTTACTACTTATTGCTTTTCCACTCAACATTGGTCACACGAACGTGTCACATTGTTAATGTTAATGTACACGTGCAATTCCTACCTTTTGTACCTACAATAAACTTGTTTCATTTTAAATCTATTTCCGTCACATGATCCAGTCACAAAACACTCCTGGTTTGTAAGTGGTTGGGTACATTCCAAAGTAGTGGGCGTTCAGCATAAAACTTCAATATTCTAAGTGTTTTAATGCCAAAACACATGATACCTACAATAACTACTCTATTCAAGGCTTTGATGGAAGCATCCCATGTTTTATTTCAGGTAAGTTGCTGTTGAACTGCTATCTGTAACAGCGACTGCAGAGTGCATGTGGTAAGTAATGTTATCTAAGCTAACATTTTTTTTTAGTAACAATTTCCCCGCCAAGCTGGTATTTGTAACAACGAGGTTAGTAGTGCTTCTGTCTCCAGAATTCCCATTTACCCCGCACAAAACCCATTGAAACTGAAATTAATATAAAATGTGTAAACTGCCTACTACGCAGAAAACTCATAGCATATTCATTACAAGTCTAATCATTTTATACTCCAAAGGAAGATAATTGGTCTTTTTTTCTATGTATCATACGGCATCCGTAAGTACAGTCTGCGGACAAAAGGCAGAACTGTTGAAACTGTCTGGCATTAAACCCCTAAGTTTCAGTGCCCATGATATGAAATTCCGCTTTCCACCTACTCATCATCGATGTTTCTAAAATTACCCTGGACCTGGGGTATATAGATGACCATTTATCTCCATCTGGTACCGAGTTTAAGAACCTGTTGATCTCTGTCTCCACTTCCCCATACGTCTTCATAGTGTGCACCCAGCCAACTTTGTCTTTAGCTTTTAATTCTCCTACCATGTCTTCGGGCGGCCAGCTCACAGTTTGCTCAGAATACCCTACGGCACACAGGCCTACGTATGTGTGTGTTGTGTGTTGTGTGTCTCATGTTCGGACACACATGTAAAGCCGATCGAACATTTCCAATACTGAAATTTTTAAAAATATTTTGTACTTACTCTCGTAAAGAGCAAATAATTGTATGTCATTGTACTGCACTAGATAGTGCATGCCTGTTAGCAATTTTATTCGCGTAGCTTACGTCACAGTACACTAAGCTCTTCCTGTCACGTGACGTGAGGTTCTTGTTACGGATCGGCGAGGTACTTTTTATCGTTACATACAAACTGACGGTTTCAATTTGACTAAAGCGGGGAGGACTATGAACGTAACCATATTTAGGCACCAGTTTCATTTTGACTAAAGCGGGCAGGACTATAAACGTAACCATATTTAGGCACCAGTTTCATTTCCTACAATTTGTTTTTGGCTCAGGTACTAGCAGTAATTATTTTTAAAGTAATTTTTCTTGAAAATATCGTTAACACGTTGGTCATTGTTAATTCTATACAATAACTAACGGAGTACGCTCTTCTTTGTTCCTTTAAATTTTAATGCTAAACATAAATATTGGAAAATGAAGTCTCTTGTTTACTATTAATGTTGGTAGTCTAAAACTGATTCTCTTCAAAGTATTTCAGTTGAATTATATTCAAAACTTATGCTTATATATCACATTGTGTATTTATACAGATAGGACATTTTTCAGGCCATAATCAGGTACTATACATCAAACATCTTAACGATTAATAGTCTAATATTTTAAAGTGATGTAAAAATTAATATCAGTAGTATAAATTTAAATCTGTTATAAGAATTGAGCGGCGAACAGTAGATTGGCGTTTTGCAGTCAAATGTTGGACGTAGTTATGCTGATAAATAGCCGGGTGTCTGTCTGACTGCTTCCTTCAAAGTAACCTCCACTTTCATGGTAGCGTTGACCTCTTTGAGGTTACGTTTTTGTCAGCGGCTTCACTGCCCCACGAAGCTGAGAAGCAATAGAGGCATGTCGCATTTTAAGAGTGAAACCAACTTCCCATTAGTGCATTAACCGCGCTGATGAAAAGCGATCTCTATCCTTTTCTTCTCCCTGCATCCTTTTCCTGTAGACAATATCCTCCAGCAGTGATTATTCCTTTCTGTTACAAAGCATGCTGTCTGCTCTCTGAGCTACTAGAAATTCAAACTTTTTTTTCGTTACCGTGTGTAAAGGCAAACTTCGATTAAGTGCGTCGAAAAGAGATGAGTTTTCAAACCTTTTTTCCGTATTTTGTAATACATTGCAGTGAAAGATGTCTATAAAGGAACCTGGATGAAAAGGAAACCTGCCTTTATCGTGAACTTTTTTCTGGTACTGGGTTCACGAAGTGAAACCCAATGGAAAATTACTCCCTAACTTGCTAGTTAGAAGTGAAGTGTGATAATATACGTTGGTAAAGTGTTGAACTTCTGCTAAGCTAATGTTTATGTAGAACGTAGAGGCCATCTGAAGTGTTAATCTGATTTATATGTGGGAATGACGAATTAACCATTAGAACAAGGCGTGTGAGTCCTGCTATGATAGTACGTAAGTGTATATCTTAATCGTATTTCCACGATACATATGAGAAATTTTTGTGAGTCTAGTCACGTGAACGTGGAGACGATAGAAGGCTTTGAATTTGTTACCGACAAATTTAACTTATTTATCAAGGAGGCTGCGTTCCAATAACAAATAAAGTAATGTAAAGTTAAAGAAACCTCAAGAAAAGTAACAACTACTTTGTGCCGCCCACCATTGAGGGTATTGGAAGATTGGGAGGCATAGTTGAATTCATTCTTATACTAGACATTAGGTCGAGATAAATGGCTAACTCGATGCCCCTGACATTGTATTGCCCAAGGAAAGACCCGGCGGTACTCAAAAAGTAGCAGACTAGTTAGGTTTTGGAGCGGGTCTTCACGATGAGGAAGAGAGAAAAATCTCCTTCCTCTGCCACGAATCGAACCACGGTATTTCGGTTGTACAGCCCGTGGCCTGTTTTCTTCAAGCTGGTAGGATAACTTAAATGGTAACAATACCAACAGCAGCATTAGATCTTGGGAAAGGGGGACTGGTGCAGTAGGTATATGCTTTAGGATTTGCTGCTCGGGCCTTACTGCTCCCAATTGCAAATGTTATCACGAGCGTCACCCAAGTATGCCCTTTGGTTCCAACTGCAGATTAAATTTCGAAATTCTTCAGTGTACAAGTAGGCCCATAACACGTAAACAACCTATAATATGAACTCAGTATTTACGACGTATTTTATTCATATTTTCTCCCACAACATATTATTTAATATTTAATTAATTACGTAATTTATTTACCATTTAATAATTTGTAATTGTTGTGGAATGATGAGGACACAAGTAACCATTTTGTACCTTTGTATTCGTATAGTAATATCACACGTAAGATGGCTGCAATATCGGCCGAAACGTGTTGCTGAGAAAATATGAATTAAATACTTCACAAATATTGAAGTGTATATTGTTGGTTGTTTATATACTATGGACCTGATTAATGCCCGGAGGATGAAACATATTGCAGTACAATTAGGCCTTTGTACATGTTAGTTTTGTTGGAGCGTCCGAGAAGTCACTGTGCATTAAACACTTACCACACGTACGTGAGCAAGACCAACAAGATGCACACTTTTTTTAAACAATTTACTTCAATTAATTATCCTCGACATGTTTCGAACAGTAATTGTTCATTATCAGGAGGAGTTCTGTACAAGCAGTTTGCAGTATCAATCTATCGTGTCAGCGACTAGATTCCTCATAAAATGCACGGTGAAATACTGTAAGCTGTTTGTGCAAACCGCCTGATGATAAAACATTATTTATTCGAAACATGTCGAGGATATTTATCTTAGTAATTAACCAAATTGATGCACAAAATTTTGTTGTACAGTAAGTTTATTTCATGCCTCTACATGTTTCGAGCACCATGCGCTCATCATCAGGAGTTTAAAATTGTATTATACAGCATCTAGTATCATCTACCTGTAGGTGGCCGTCCCATGCACAGGTTGAGTCCTCTCTCAACCTGTGCACCGGACGGCCACCTATGGGTGTGATGATACCAGATGCTGTATAATACAATTTTGACCTCCTGATGATGAGCACATATGCTCGAAACATGTAGAGGCATGAAATTAACTTACTGTAACACAAAATGTTGTGCATCAAGTTGGCTAATTACTAAGATGAATATACTGAGATGCACGGTCAGCAAAACATCAAAAAAATGTCGAGGATAATTTAGTTGAAATAAGTTATTTAAAAAAAATGTGCATCTTGCTGGTCTTGGTCACGTACGTATATCACGCTGCAAGGTTCAGAGAATGTAAAAAAGTACTACACTCTACAGTATCGTACTCACAAATAGCAGCAGTTGCACACAATATTCTCTCACGATATGCATGGTGACGGTATTGCCATGTGGTGTGCTGCATCGCCACACTCTGCCAATTTTGCTAGGACTTACATTATGGCACAAGGATTGGATAAAGCACAATGACGCTTCGATCGACCTGTATATATATGAAGAGAGTGGTGGTATTTTACATAGATGTGTAGAAATTGCGATAGATGGCACTAGTGTGTCTGTCAGTACTGTTACACACACTCAGACGGTACTGCCCACTGTGAAGCAATATGGCAGATTTTTATTTGACTTTTAAGCAGTGTGAGTGGTTCCTTAGGTCCTAAATTCTCGCGCTGAAGCTGATGGAGGACACTGGGATTTTAAAACATCCAGGTTAAACATATAAAACTGCTTTCTGCTTTTCTAGGTAACGAAACATGTGACTGTACTTAGGAGCACACTGTGTACACGGTAACCAGACTCTGTTCGGTCTTTTTAAAGATGAAATTTAACCTGAATTACGTTTAGAGATTTAGTTCGTACCTCAAAGTAAACATACTTCCTTGTAGGTTACAAAAGCCCATCAGTTAATGCTGTGTCGTTGTTTTGTTCCGAGATCCGTATAAATCACCTAATTGCACTTTGTGGCAAAATGTAGATTTTCTGAATGTTTAACCCGGTGTTACGTAAAATAACCATTGGACCTTACAGGTTTTATCCTTTTAAGACTGGAAAGTGGAATTTTGTTTCTTGATGCTCTCTGGTTTCCAAAAGAGCATGGTTCTTTTAGGAGATCCTCTTTGCTTCTCGTTTGTCCTTCCGTTAAGAGGGGTTGCGAAAAAGGATATAGGGTGCAATAAAGTTCGGAAGAAAGCGTGTTCCAGTTTCACGTTGATCTACGACAGATCAAACATCGACTGGCCGGGAAACTAAAGTTGACCGCCGCGGTGACACTCTAGTTCCTACGTCATAGGCAACAGCGTCCGTCTACATTACGAAAGCCAGTCGGTAAATAAAGTTACAGGAATATTCGGCGCTTTTTATGAGAATAATTTACAACAAATAAATTGCAAGGCGTGTGGCAAACTGTAAAGTTCCTTGATTTTGCAGTGGGTGCAGATTCCGACATAATGGCCTGGGTTTACAAGCGTAATGTCACCTCTGAATTGTATGCTTTGTTCGTGGAACTAGTGGTGTCCGAACGCGAAGTATCTCCATGAATCTTGTCCACAGAATAGTTCGTGATGGCCTATTAGCCTTTTAAGGACGAACGTGTAGCTGTCTGGGTTAAAGATCCAGTTCGTACCGCATATTAAACACTTTCTGCCTCAGTTATAAAAACCAATAAGTTAATGCTGTGTAGATAAATAATTGATGTTCTGAGATCCACGCAAAACACATAAATGCAATGTTGGCTGAACATAGAATTTCTGTTTGTTGAAACTTTTGGTATATAAAGAAAGTCTTAAGTTTTAAAGGGTTAATGTGTGATAGAGTACATGTGTACGTATTCTGATAAATGCTTCACAAAGTTCAGATTTCAATACGATATCTTGTTATTTATTACTTTAATTATTGCCTTTTCTCTGTAATGAATGAAGCGTATATAAAGAACGTCACAGCCCGTTTTGTCATACTCGTCCTTCGTGTTTAGGATGTCACAGGTTCAGAGGTCGACCTGGAGACTGGTTGTAAGAGCCGAGGACACCTTAATTTTCTTGGTTCAACCAAACAAATTTTGGGGTAGTATCCCCAACTAGGTCACTACAAAATCTTCTCTGGCCCTTTCCAATTTTATATTTACTGAACATCCTGCAACTGAAATATGTTTAGGTCTGCTCTGAGCAACTACATGTCTTTAAACAAATTGTCCACATTAAAAATGAAGACATGAAAAGCAGATAAACCGCATACGATTTTATCTTTGTTTTCCGATTCATATAAAATGAGCAGGCCGCTTCACTGTCTTTACGCACAATGGTTATTGTATTTACTGTCTGGTTCAACATCTAAGAACTCTACGTTGCTTGTAATTTAAAAAAAAACAGTGATTATCTTCCCAGGCAAGACTGCAAGTCAATGAAGGCGCATTGTTTTCGCTGCGATGAAGGAAATGAATGAACATAAGTTAGGCCTAGAAGAATTTTGTGCTTCAGAATGTTAAATGTGAATTTTTAAGAGTGCTGAAGGCGATACGTATAGAAGACTTTTAAAATACAAGTTCTTGGGCGAGCTACTTTATTTATGTGCATGTATATGAGTTCCTCACTTTCTAACTGCACTCTGCTGTATTCACTTTTCCTTACTTCTAGATTACTTTTCCGTGCTGTTTGTACACTCTGCTCCTACAGAAGCGCTGGCGTTTACCATGAAACGGGCGCCCTTTTGTCTGCCAAAACAGTTCGCTGCGGTTTGGAATGGAAGAGTTTTTAGACAATATTTGCTGTTGAAGTGACTTCTGCATTGGAGTGTTAGTTAAAATGTAGGGAAATAGTAATTAATCGTAAACTGTGAGAATTTAATTTCAGTCCGAACGAACTGTCACAACTGAGAAACCTGCATAGGCCTACACCATCTCCTCTGTTAGCATGACCTGAATTTAATTAAAAGATCTTGTAACACCACTTTCCTTAATGTGAACTGAAATTAAAAGGACTGTAACCAGTACAAGCTTTCCCCCTAATATGCCAGAATTACGTGACGCACGTTGTGGGTCCTTCGTTGTCAATGCCTTAGTTGAGTTTGAACTTCTGAGTCTCAGATTAAAGAAAATGAGCTAAATTACACGAAATGTAATATTAAAAATAGTGCACCCTTTTACAGGCACTGAGGCTCTGTACAGGCCGTATGGCCCACAGGACGAATAGACGTATAGCTCTACTCTTTCTTGACCACGACATTGCAGTAGAAGGGGGTGATGGGCCAGCATCACGTCCCGGCCGCTCTTTCCCCCCAGAAAAATCCTGGTACCAAATGTACAGGAGGCTGGGTGGGCCCCAGGGCCGGTCTGAACAGGTGCGGAAAATCTCGCCTGCACCGGTATTCGATTCCCGGACCGTCCAGCCCGTAGCCAGTCTTGAAATTTAATATACTGATATATGATTATTTAGTGTCGAATTATACTACACCTTTACGTTGCTCACCTAATATCGTATATCGAGACTGATTTTTTAAGAATAAATTTTGAACTGAAGAGCAGATGGATGTAGGTTCAGTTTTATATTGGAGATAAAACGTTTCTCTTATTCCAGTATGTAACTTCCCTCTGTCTAATTTTGGGGCCAGCAACACTGAGACAGTAATTGGTCTTATAAATATCTGCATCTGAAAGAGTCTGAAATTATAAGAAAATGGTTGTATATTCTTAAATGTAATGAAATTGGCCTTACATTCTTCTGTTTCTTAGGACCAGAAATTGCGACACGCTCGTTGTACCGATTTTGAAACGTACAATTGCGGTACAAAACGTCCCTGCAGAAGGAGTTCTAAGGTCGTCCCATTGCAAATATCATCCCTTAATTTACTGATATTTCTTAGCACTGTTCTATTTGGTTATCCAGGCCGGTATTTTCCATAGTGTATACGAAGAAAAATCTTGTGCATATTTCTACTATCTCCGTGTGGTATCTACATGCCCATTGTGTCTGTTCTAATTCAGCCTCCTTTCCTCTATGATGATGATATGAAGAGTCGGAATCTTGTTCTTCCTCCTCATGCACGTTTGTTCCTGCCAGTTCTAAGATCAACCTTCTCTACTTCCTCAATATGGAGCAAGAATAAACGCATATGTACACAATACGTACTGGATTTAACAAATTTGTTACTCTAATATTAATGTACTTCCACGTGGAACAGTCACTAATGCAAATTTCCTATTCTATATCAACAGTGTTATTTTATCCAGTTTCTAACCACCTGTTCTGCCTATTAGTTTATACCTCTGTGTCAGCATTATTATGTCTTCAGGCGCATATTAAACATATTTAAGGGTTATAAGTAATTATGAATTTAATTCTTAATTTAAGATTTTTAGAGCCACTTAGTTTCCCTAAACTGTGCATCACTCCGTTTTAATGTTACCCAGTTTTGTTTCTGCATTTTTGTTTTCCCTTTCTTAAATGCACGGTTTTACAGCATTCGGTTTCATTCGTCAAGCTATTAAATCGTAACATTGTGTGTTATTAATGTGCCTGCTTCTCAAAACTGTGTGTTCTATACTACTGCATTCAGCGTTCTCCTGTAACAGTGCGCCTGCACTCCATGTATTGTATATATATATATATATATATATATATATATAATGACCCTAACAGAATATAGGTACTTGAAGCTGAAAATATTAAATTTGATCATTTACATCTACATTTTTAGTAAATCCTCCTTCGCAAAAGTGCATTATCTCTTCGCTCATTTGCTTGTTTGGAATCCAAAAATTACTTTATTCCAAAAATTGCTTGGCAAGTGTGGATTAAAAGCTGTGGTGTTGTAGAAGATGCACTAAATATTACGGGTGAATTTAATTTAATATTATATAGAACTGACTTTATACATAATTTTTTTTAACTCATGGTTCCGTGCATCACAATTCAATGTTAATAAAAATCCAACCAGATGCAACAGTACGCAGATATTTATTCACTGCTAAGTCACTCTACATGTTTCGGGTGTCACAGCACCCATCATCAGGAGTACTAAAAACTGTAACCGCAACCTCCGGTACAGGTCATAATACCGGTACAGCTACCTCCCTCCAACGTGGCCTGATCAGGCCACGTTGGAGGGAAGTAGCTGTGCTGTGACACCCGAAACATGTAGAGTGACTCTGCAGTAAATAAAAACCTGCGTACTGTTGCATTTGGTTGGATTTTTATTAACATTATACATAATTATTATCTAAGTTCATCTTTTTCTAAGAATCTGAAAGTGAGCACTACGCATAACAGTTACATGTCTTTGAAAGCCCAACTTCTATTATAAACATATTATTTGTGCAGTATATTTAATTAATTGTGGGCCGGTTAGCTCAGTCGGTATAGCGACTGGCTACGGGCTGGATGGTCCGGGGATCTAATCCCGGTGAGGGGGAGGTTTACCGCACCTGTCCAGACCAGCCCTGGGGCGCATCCACCCTCCTGTACAATGGATACCGGTTGTTTCCCGGGGGTAGAGGCAGCCGGGGCGCGGAGCTGACTCCCACCCCATCTTGTGCCGAGATCCTAAAAAGAGTAGAGCTATACTTCTACTCACCCTAAGGGCCTTCGTGGCCTATAAAAAGGGTGAAACCTACCCTACGTATTTAATTAATTACAGGAACAATTGCGTGTCTGAACACAGTATCGTTTGTGCGTTTTGATTGGCTTTGCAATCCCATATTTTACCAGCACTAAATACTGAATTTAATTAGACACATATGGAACGCATCGGTAAATAAATTTTCTCTGCTTCGTTGCAGTACACTGTGCCATTTTCAACGTAGGACTAATGGTAATTGCTTTTGAAGTATATTTTTTAATATATCACGTTTTCAGATACTAAACCTGAATGAAACGAGAGCTTAACATAGCAAATTATTATTAAATAAAGTGTTTGGTAGTAGTTTGATAATTTTTTTACTTTTCGTCATAATTTGCTCTGATGACTGCTGGTTACACCTTACAGTTATTCTGCTGTTTTGGTTCATGTTCAATTCTCCACCGACTCTTGATGGTTACATTAAATTTCGTTTACTTACAAGTTTATGATTAAGCATGTAGGTTTCGGAAACACGTATGGGAGTGAAGAAAATGTCACTTATGTCCGAGCGAGTTAGCTTATTTGGCCAAGGGGTGTGCACTGTGCCACCACAGAGACCACGCTGCGACCAAACAGTGAGCTACCGAATTTGTTTGTGTAACCCCGCGAAATCAATTCATTTTTTTACTATTATCAAAGTAAGCTTATATTGGATGTAACTTTTTCTATAGGTTTTTGCATGAGAGAAATAAAATAATTTTGCCTTGGGATACGGATATCTTTAAAGTTCTCCTCCACTTTTCCATTTGTAGGACCGAATGCTTTCTTTCCATTTTGAAGTTTGTTTGAAACTGTTCACTTCCATATTCGTTGGATGACAGTGTCCCATATTGTATGTATTCGTACTGCATGCCGGTTCTGTCCCATGCAAGAAGTCTTATAATATGTTTCTTTATTCTGTCATAAATTGTATATCGTGCCACATAGTTTCTTTTCCGTGTCAGTATATTGTAAAAACATGATTTTTTTTTCTTTTTGGCGCGACATCCCCCAGTGGGCCATGGCCTCCTCATTCACGAGGTTTCTAGATCACACACAACAACGTACCACAGTCGGTAGGACTTCTCTGGACGAGTGATCAGCTCGTCGCAGAGACCTCTACCTGACAACACACAACAATCATAACAAACATCTATGCATCCGGTGGGTTCGAACCCACAATCTCGACAGGCTAGCCTTAGACCGCGCGGCTACTGGGACAGGAAAAATATTCTTACAGCATATATGTTAAGCTCAAAGATCGAAAACGCTCATTGAGCGGAAGAAACGACCACAACGCGTTGTGACATTTGAGAAACCGCTACAGCGCGAAATTTCGTGTTGTGGCTGTTTTTAAACAAACCCTACGCACTGTGGCATGTGAAGATATGCCATGATGCGAAAGGCGTGTCGTGGCTGTTAAAGGAATTGACCACAACGATTTCGGACTTCATGAAAAATACCACAAATTGTCGTGGTCGTTACCTTTTACAGCCATGACGCGATGTGAGACAAGTTTCAACCTGCCGAACGGTCAGTTAGCGTCAGTCTAGTCAGTTAGCGAGTGATTGAACTGCAATTTGGTGTTTTTTACAGCCATGTCTGTTGATAGTGTGAGGAAGAATTTTAATGACAAAGTGAAGGAGGTGAATGACGCAAGCAGTCATAGGAGCTTGTTTCTTGACAACAAGCGTTACAATAGCATTTTACGGGAAGTTAAGGAAGCTCAGATATTGCGAAAGAATAACCAGCCACTGACTTCGAAACATTACCGGCGTCTTAAAAGATACGATGTCATGAAGATCGGTGATACGCAGAAACTTATTGAAAGTGGTTCAGGTGAAAATGATGATTCAAACATTCGTTATTACTGCAAGACGGAAGAGCTGTTTGATGTCTTGGAAACAGCACTTGTCAACATAGGACTCAAAAGGACAAGAAATAAAAGACACTGTTTTGTTTGTGATTCGCAAAATCATTCTCTTTATCTCTTCCTTTCTAAATTTTTGTTTCTTTCTTTCAGTCATGGAAGCTGAACTGAGAACTGATAGACATGTATTTGGCACATTGTGAGCAGTGTCAATTGAAGGAAAAGACACCGAACCGGGGATTAGTTGTACGTCCAATCCTTTCACATTACATGAGATTTGATTGATATGCAGTCCGAACCAGATGGATATTACCGATTCATTATGAACTATCAAGACCATTTGACCAAGTTCACAATTCTTCGTCCCCTGAAGAGCAAAACCGCCGAGGAAGTGGCCTATCAGCTAATAGACATCTTTTGTATG
>Ga0136643_10005026_pt1 | contig 18500 bp, 8 predicted proteins | sample TergutLab28metaG_FD_96883 | JGI IMG/M metagenome (GOLD analysis project Ga0136643, IMG submission 96883) | Labiotermes labralis P1 segment gut microbial communities from Petit-Saut dam, French Guiana - Lab288 P1 (version 3) (version 3) | ecosystem: Host-associated > Arthropoda: Insects >...
AGCAGAACACGTAGGAGAACGGGAGGGCTACAGCAAAGATTACACACTATACCAGAGGCTGACTGTACAGAAAAATGATCTCCTGATGATGAGCTTCCCGAAAGCTCGAAACATGTAGAGAGTAAATGACGACTACCCATGAAAATAAAGGATAGTCCACAAGTGACATCGTGTTGGTTATTTTTTAAAACAAGAGTAGAGTTTGTTAGTGACGGGATGTCATATATAGTGCTGAGAGGTCGCTGGTGTAATGTAATTGTTCTGAATGCTCATGCCCCAAATAAAGAGAAAAGTGAAGCCTCGAAAGACAGTTGTTAGGAGGAAAATGAACAGGTTTTCGATCATTTTCCTATAAAAATCCTGTTAGGAGATTTTAATGCAAAATTGAGGAGAGAGGATATTTTCAAACCGACAATGGGGAATAAGAGTTTACATTAAGATAGCAATGATGATGATGTTGGAATAGTAAACTTTGCCACATCGAAACATTTAGTTGTTAAGAGCACAATTTTTCCTCACTGAAACATTCATAAATACACTTGGATATCTTCTGATGGGAAGACGCACAACCAATTTGACCACTTATTGATAGATTGGAGATGACATCCAAGTATGGTCGATGTGTGATTTTTAGGAGAGCTGACTACGATATTGAACACTATCTGGTGGTTTCAAAAGCTAGGAAAAGACTGGCGGTAAGTAGCAGCACAGAAGTTTGATGTGTAGAGATTTTATTTCAAGGATCTAAGTGAGCTGGAGGTTAGGAAATATTATCATATTAAGATCTCAAACAGGTTTGCAGCTTTGGAGAACTTCAATGATGGCAAGGACATAAATAGGGCTTTTGACAACATTACAGAGAATGCCAAAATCTCAGCTAATAATCGTCTAGATCTGTAAAAATTGAAGCTTCGTAAACCATGGTTTGATGACAAATGTTGACGATTTTTAGATCAAGGGAAGCAAGCTAATATACAGACGTTAAAGGATCCAAACCAAAGCAATATAGATAAACTAAACTATGTAAAACGGGAAGCTAGTAGACATTTCAGGAACAAAAAAAGGGGGCGGGGATTATCTGAAAGCTTAAATTGATTAAATTGAGACTAACAGTAAGAACAACAATATCAGAGACTTGTACAGGGACATCACTGACATTAAGAAGTCTACAAGCCTAGAATTAACAGAATAAAGGATGAAAAGTGTGATCTGCTATAGTATTTTGGCTAGGTGAAGGAATCATTTCTCTCAGCTATTGAATGCACGTGGGGTTCATAATTTTAGACAGATTGAAATACAGAAAGCACAGCCACTAGTGCCTGATCCGATTGTCTTTGAGGTTTAGATGGCTATTGAGACACAAATCTCCAAATTTACTCTGTGCAAATCCGTGAACTGATTGCACTAACTTACTTAAAAGTCTTACTAATGTACTAATATATGTTAATACCACTTTATTCACACTATTACACCCTTACATTTTTGCAGCATATATATATATATATATATATATATGTATAAATACCTTTTATATTATATATTATATTTTACATTTTATAGTCAGTATAACTTACATATAAGTATATCTTGATTTTCTCATATTTACATCTGGACATGCCTTTTGTTGACCCATCTCACAGACTGTTTCATTACTCCCTGAGGATGGCCCCTTGATGATTGAAATATGTAGGAGAGTAACAGTGTGAATAAAATGGTGTTAACATATATTAGTGCCTTAGTCAGATTCTTATGTAAAATGCAAATCACCAAGTATTGATCAAATTCCAACAGAACTGATTAAGGCAGGAGGTAGGAAATTTCGTTCTGAGATCCATTAACTTATTAATTCCAAATGGAATACGAAGGAATTGCCTGAAAAGTGGAAGAAGTCGATAATTGTACCTATTTATAAGAAAGGTGATAAAGCAAACTGTAGTAATGAGAGAGGCATGCCATTTTTATCAACTACATGCGAAAGTGTATCCAGCATCTTGCTGATTTGAAAAAAGGAGACAGTTTATCGCCATTATTCTTCAACTTTACTTTCGAGTATACCACAAGGACGGTTGAAATTAAGTTGCACCCATCAGTTTCTAGTTAATATATTCTGTGGAAGCATACAGACGATAAAGAAAAACGCAGTAGCTTTAGTAGTTGCTAGCAGGGGGACTGGGCTGGAAGTAAATTCTGAGAAAACTAAGTTCATGTCCATGTCTCGAGATCAGAATGCAGGGCAAAATCTCAGTAAAGAAATTGATAAAAAATCCTAGGAAAGATTTGAACGGTTGAAATATTTTGGAACAATCGTAACGATCGAAACCTCATTCGTGAAGAAATTAAGATCTAACTAAAGTCAGGGAATGCTTGTTATCATTCGTGGAGAATCTTTTGTCTTCCAGTTTGCTACCTAAAGATATAAAGATTAAAACATGGAGAAATATAATATTTCGAATTGTTTTCTGTGAGGATGAAACTTGGTCACTCACACTGAGGGAGCAAATAGGCTGACGGTGTGCAAGAATAGGGTGCTGAGGAGGATATTTGGGCCTGAGAGAGACGAGGTAACAGGGGAGTGGAGAAGACTACATAATTTGGAGCTTAACCTTTTGACGTCTAATGTCAACTATAGTGGTCGTACCGCACCGCTAACCTCTAAAGTTGCATTTTATATATTTATTCAACAAATATAGGTACTTAATATTTTAAACATGGTATATACTCTCCGTTTTTCTCTTCAAAATGCAGTTTGTTTCATAATTCTAACGTATTTGGTTCCTGTATTATTCACATTCTATATACAGGATGTGTTAAAATTAAAAAAAATAATTCCGGCGCCTAAAGGTTAAAGATCTTTACTCCTGACCAAATACTACACGGGTGATCAAATTAAGTAAAAAGAGATGGGCAGGGCATGTAGCACGTGTGGTGATAGGAGAGCTGCATACAACATTTTGGCTGGAAAACCTGAAGGAAAGAGACCACTTGAAAGACCCAGTCCTAGACGAAAGGAAAATATTAAAAAGAATCTTCAAGAAGCAGGATGGGGGAATGGAGTGGATTGATCTGGCTCGGTATAGGGACAGGTTGTGGGCTCTTGTGAATGTGGTAATGAGCCTTCGGGTCCCATAAAATGCGAGGAATTTCTTGACTAGCTGAGGAACTGTTAGCCTCTGAAGAAGGACTCCGTTCCATAGAGTCAGTTAGTTTGTTTGTTAAGTAAATAACATTTTTTGCAGAACAAGTAAGTTATGTGATAAATTCCTGTACAGTGCGTGGACTGACAGTGGCCTTGTATAAACTGTATAGCTAACATCGTCCCTGTGCTCACCATGAAGACACATAGAGCGATGGATGCACTGTCGCACGCGGTCTTAATCTCAGTATTAAGCAACACAAGTGTTCAGCTTCACATCTTAGCCGATTTATTTCTGGAGAAAGAGCCCTCTGTGCCCATTGGATAGGAGTTTGGGAGTATCCCAGGGTCTGTCTGGACACCTTGGAGAAGTGAAGGGTTCCTTTTTCCTGCTGTATATCGCACCAGAGTAACTCGGTTTCCCATTGCCTAAGTGCCTATAATATTTAAATATTACTTATTATATAGGTTTATATCATGTGTATTGGAAACTAAATTTTATCAAAATACTAACAGATAACAACGAATAAATATCCGAGGAAGGCAATCAATTTATGATGCTTAAAATATACCAATTGGCCCAAAATCCCGACGCGAATAAGGTCAAGGTGAGTAACTAAGAAACAAATTTCGGAATTAATGGAAAGAATAAAATTGCAGTGAATTCGCAGACAACGAAGTTGGAAAAGTCATTCAGGGCCAGGGTGAGGGAATAAAGAGCGGCTTCCCCTACAGATAAACTCTGTGGACAAAGATAGCAGCTTCAATTGCGATCGAAGCGTAGGTATTTCTCCACTTCTTCATAATGACAGATGTCATTCGGCAATTACTGCTTGTAACATAGTGTAAGTGCCGGTCCCATTGGCCGCGCGGTCTAAGGCGTACGTCTGCGGCCGCTCGCCTGCTGAGACTGTGGGTTCGAATCCCACTGGGGACATGGATGTCTGTTTGTTGTGAGTGTCGTGTGTTGTCAGGTCGATGTCTCTGCGACGAGCTGATCACTTGTCCAGTGGTGTCCTACCGACTGTGGTGCATCGTTGTGTGTGATCAAGAAATCTCGTGAATGAGGAAGTCCTGGCCCATTGGGGTGGGGTGGGGGGGGGGGAATGTCGTGCTGAAATCAAACAAAGCAAACAAACATAGTGTCAGTAAATATATGAATAACCTGCCGATAAGATACAGAATTACATCATATCCAATTTTTCTGGGCTTGTGTATGTATAGATGTTAAGCCGCAATAGAGTAGCTGACGGACTGATTGCGACCACTGGGGTGTTACGACCACATTTTTCATCGTCGATATCCGCCACTGCACTAATGCATTGTGTGGGTCCAGGCCTCCTTTCTTTCATTCATCTTCCTGCCGCTTACCAACATCTTGTGGATTTGTGTCGCATTGGCAAGTAGAAATATCGCTATTATTCTTACCAGACGTCATTCTGCGCCCTTCCTCTTACTGTTAGTACTGCATGCACTCAGCATAAAGACATTTATCTTACTGTTTTCTGTCTCAATAGGAAGGAGAAAAATAAAAGTACGAGGATTTTACAATAAAAATCAATGCTCAGTAAGCCTGCTGCTCACACCACCCTTAAACACACCGTGCCTGTTTGCACCTTGCAGGGGACTCATACCGCCTCTATTTCAAAGGTAAATCCTGTAAGATTTTTTATCTCAGTATTTAACCAACTTGATGCACAAAATTTGTTTCACAATAAGTTTTATTTCATGCCTCTAGATGTTTCGAGCACATGTGTTCGAAACATGTAGAGGCATGAAATAAAACTTATTGTGAAACAAATTTTGTACATCAAGTTGGTTAAATACTGAGATAAATATACTGAGGTGCACGGTCAACAAAACGTCAAATCCCATAAGATTGTTACAGAAATAATCATTGGTTTTTGTGATTATTATAAGAAACGTACAAGTCAAGCTGATTGGGCAGAACGCAGGGTTCCTGAATGTCAGTGCATGTGGTGTATATACAGATACCATGGGGCTTGTAAGGGTTCAACTGGAATGTCCTCAGTTCTTCCAGTCGATTTCCTACGTAGTACGCTGAAATAGGTTAAAACCTTTTCCTTCCTGATCCTTTCAGTTTTACTGAATATAGTAAGCCACTCGAAAATATAGACATGTTGAATCTGGTAATGCGATTTTACGTAAGGCGTGATCCATCCACCTCGAATAAATATTATGACCTTTCTCCGTCTGACCACAGTTCATTCAGCTCAGTCCTCTCTCACATTTTGCTCCTCTCTTATGTGAAAACTTTGCTAACTTGTTCTTTCCATATTTTATTTATATTTTCGCATTTCTTTTGGTTTCATGTTCTGTCCAGCCCATCTTATTCTGGTATTTATTAATTTCTCTTCCTGTGTGTAAATTTTAAATTCTAAACTCTTCGTTCATTTTCCTCTACCCGCTGGTTTCTCCCGCTATAAACCCACTTCTTGGAAAACCCTGCTGTCCTTATGAAAGTATCAACGCATTTTAGATAATTTCAAAATAAGAGCCTGTAAGTTGTTTTCTACGAAAGCAAAGGCGTATATCATTTGGATCGAAAATCCCTAACGATCACGCGGAAGAATGGACAAGAGATGCGAGTCTAGGCTTTTGTTTACGTGGTAAAAAGCCTTAGTTTTCCGTAGAAGCTGAGGATTTAGTTACTAAGTAATCACTCTCATTTTACAAAGGACTGTTTATAAACGTGCCCTTTCAAGTAGCGTAAACTGAACGATTTTTAGAATAGGTACGAAAAAGAATCTATGTTTTAGCTGGTAAATTCCAATCCTTACATAAGGAGGAATATTTTTATGTATTTCAAAGTAAGTATTTTGCTATTATTACGCTTATTTTTGTTCTTTTAAAAAGGGTGTGATTTATTAATTTGCCCTGCACTTGCTTGAAGCTGTGAACGCTCAAAACTGAATTTGGTGCCATATTACCCAAGAATCACATGAAGCTGGACATCGAAATACAAATTTCAGCACAGGGCACATTTTCCTACTTGCTACACACGAATCAATGTTTCTGATTAACGGCCTGGCTGGAAAGAATGCGTGTCAATTTCGTTCTCCAGCATCCAGTAAATGCTTGTCTTCCAGAGCAGAGCAGAGAAGTGTCGACAGAATGACGTATGGACGGGATTCTAAAGAATTCCCCACAGCAGTCTCTCCTTAAAACACGACAAAGACAAATTGTTAGCTACAAGACAGAAAAGAGACGAGAGCAGTCTAATGTAAAGAGAGAAATAAATGTAACCAACAAAACACACTTAGTAAAGCAGGGTGGCTTTTCAGAAGGAAAGTAGAAATTTTGTTCTGTTAGACTTTGTTCGGTTTTCCTTTTTTTTATTTCTTTTTTACATTGCACTTAGACGAATTGCGACAAAGTTTCTTTCGCTTGAATGAAAAGAATTTGTGTGTGTGTGTGTGCATGACTCCGTTGTGTTTTAGACTTACCAAATTTTATCAGACATACAGCGAAATAAATGAGTAAATACAAGCAAATAAATATGTAGATTAACCTGTCAAAACGCTGTAGTGACCATGCACACCACATTGAGAAAAACAGTTTATTATATTTTTCTAATAAATGCACAATATTTATTAACAATAGCAGTTTCTTAAAGCACTTCTACGTGTTTTCGAACCAGATATTGTTAATATATATATATATATATATAGTGCACGTTTTGGACAAATATAATAAAATTCTACAAAATGCACGGCATATACATCAAGATTAACAAATACTATATTTTGTCCCACTACGCAACTTTGTGTTTCCTATAATTCTCGAAATAAACAGTGATGATTTCCTAAGATCATAACTGGACTTATTTTTGTGATAGACGGAGAATCAGTGAGGCAGGAAATACGTTTCTGTACGTAACCTGTAGAATATCAGTCTTCAAACAACTTATTTTACCACAATTTTAAAAAAGCAATTAACGCTGTTGTCATAAATGTTTTATTTTCTTCATAATCTTTCTGTTTCTCAACGTATTTGTTCCAGGATTTAAAATTTTCTTGGTTCATTCAAAACAGGTAGCTTTTTTTTTTTTCAAAAATACATTATTACTCCTGACTGATGCTCGTTTCATATGCAATTTAATCAGTGATATTTTCTCTCCCGAAAAAAGTTGCTAGATTGGCTCAGTGCGTGTTATATTCAACAAAACTGTCATACCTCCATATATTAAACCTAATAACCTGGGTCACAGATATATGGCAACTTCAGTGTTTTATATCAATGTAATAGCCACTGTAAACGTTTTACAGTGTTGTCCCTGTTAGCACGCTGTGACAATTGGCTGCAAGTGCGGGAATTTCAAAAGTTTATATCTGATAATTTTTCACTCTGCCTGAACAAGTTTTTCTTTATCAACGTTTTATATATTCGCCAGCTGATGCACTACTGAGCTGGTGAATAAATAAAACTTTGATAATATCAAGATGTACCGTACGAATGTGAAAAAAAAGGTCTTTATTGTTCTCTTGTGTTATAAATTATTTTAATTTCCGTAAGCAAACAAACAGTCCTGCAGCAGCGCCCATCTCTGTTATTAATTCGATTCTTCTGCTTTTTAAGTATAGGACTCTCAATCCTTCTCGTATATAACAGAATAAAAGAAATCGAAAAATAAACTTAGGATTTGGAATGCTGAGAGACGTAAAAGAAAACAGGGACAGTACATTGCACATTTCAACATCTTGTTTTGTTTCAACCAGTAATCGTGCAATATCAGTCAACGCCACTGAACGTGCATGTATTTTATTAGTGCAACATGTTTTATCGTTACAAATACTTCGTAAAACTGATATCTCAAGTCCGGCAAGGCAATTTTTATGTATTCCATTTATATTCTATGCAGTTTGTAGTGCCTGATAATGACGACCTACTGTTAAGTCGAAATATGTTGCACTGACACATTTAGTTGTGTTGACTGTCATTGCATAATTATTAAGGATCAAAATCGAGTTAGTTTTAGCCTGATTTTCTCTCTTTAAGGTAAGTTGACCTTTTAGATGAAGGTATCCTAATAACAGAATAGGTTTTCGACTGACTGTGTGTAATTTATGAAAGGATACGAATCACAGGTAGTAGTTACGAGCAGGATCAGGAAAGGGCAGAAATTAAAGTCTGTGATAGAGAGACGTAAGTACTTTTAGTCTGCATATTCTACAAGAATTTGCTTAATAAATTCGCACACTTTCCTGCATATGAGATCACGATAAGGACCTATTCTGCATTGTCTGGAATGCACTCGTTTACAAGTGATTTAGTGGAACGGATCTGTGGAAACTCTAGACATAAACGTAAATAGTAACCTTTTATATTGAAAATAACAACTGATATGTCTCTAGCCCTAGTTAAACACAGGCGCAGGTTTGACATGCGTAAGTTCGTTCAAGGAACAGTGTCTTTATAGGGAACCAAATAATAGCCCACCTACTCAAGAAGTACCCCACCTAAACCAAAGGGCAACATATCTGTGATCACTATAACCCACTGCTGCTCCATAACATGAGCCACAAGAAAGCAGCCACGTAATTAATCCCCGATTCTTAAAATATTTTACGACTTTGAGCGCTAAACATCTATTTGTGTTCATTGAAAGTCCGTTTCTGAATCACAGTTAATGTGTATATTTACCGTTTCGCTGCAGTTAATAGAAAATGAAAAACATTGCATAGAATCGTGTAGGCGTCCAGATGTCGAGCGCCGTCTTATAGTATATGCCTTTGGTAAAGTGAAGAAGCATTCGTGTCAAAGGAGCCCCACAGAAGTGCGTGCTCGGTGGTGTACGATACTAGCAGAGAGAAACCAAACATACTTGTTTATACAATGTAGTAGGAGCCCTATATACTGGACTTTACTGGAAGAAGATGGATGATAAGTGAAAACTAAACATTGCCCACATACATAGAGAAGTAAAAAAGTAGAAGTGTGGTAGAAGGTAAAGAGCACCCACGAAATTTGGAAATGTGTTAATACTGTACGGCGCATAGTACACACAGCGAGACAGAAATAGGAGCAGAGAGCGGAGATTGGCGGAAAGAAATAATGGCTTATAAAAAATTGTTTGCTTTAAAAAAAAGGCTTGTGATTATTAAGATATGTTACCCTCACAATTTTATGGTCATGTTGAAAGTATGTCAGACACACAGAAGGCATTCCGAAAAATTCCTTCACAGCTAAACCATGTAATGTAATCTTATTTTTCTTTCCCTTGTCTAAACGTTGGTACCAATAAAACCGATATTCTCTTGATCTGTTCACCCTAATTGCATAACAATTTTACCCCAATTTAATTGTGTTCTAAATACACACACACACACACACACACATATATATATATATATATATATATATATATATATATAAATCCGTCAGAATGACACTTGTGAATGACGAATTTGAAAAGAAGGGAAAGGAAGCTGTTGAAAACTAATTTGAGATACTTTCCTAATATTCGCCTCCAACTTAACGAGTAAAACCACGGAAATACAGAAAATAAATTAATCATTGCACTCCACTCTGAAAAAGTTTATCATACCTTAGACGTTAGAGACACGACTCTGTACTGTATGCCTCAAACAGTGAGGTTGTGTTGTATTCTCCACAGATGCCCGCACAATGGGTGTTACATAAAAGAGCCTTTCTCTTTTCTTCTTGTACCATTATCTGTTCTTTCTAAAAGATGCGTTCGTGCAGAAACTACAGACCGTTCTTGTGGCAAGCTGGGTTCTATTGTTACCTGCTGCAACGAAGTGAAATGTAGAATTTCAAAGACGCTAAATGTCAAATACGACAGTAGTGTAGTAGTCTTTTTATCACTTTAGTTTGTAAGTATAAACTCAGCAGTATAACAGTGAATGGAAATTTGTATAATGGAAATGCTTTATTCATAAACAGAATACCACCAAGAGGCATATGGAAATAGTGATACAACAATGATTTAAGGAAACAGAATATTTTAACTCTTGGATTCCCGAAGTTCATTTAAGTCCTGCTTAAGAATTCAGCTTCTACCTCAATGTAACACAATACATCTCCATTACTAAGATCAACCACTTAATTATCTTCAGGGATGTTATCACCCTTTATTGTGAGAACCATATAAAACATCTAAATAAATTGCGTAGCAGAATGCTGAGTTCGGAACATTTAAGGAATAGATACATAGAGAGATTGACTGTGTACAGAAAAACCATCTTGATGCACAAATTGTTCTTAGAATAATCTTAGCAATTGACCAACTTAATGCACAAATTCTTGTTTTATAATAAGTTTATTATATTCCTCTACATGTTTCGAGCACTGTTGTGCTCATCATCAGGAAGTCAGGAGGTCAAATTGTATTATACAGCATCTGGTATCGTCACACTCTGTAGGTGGCCGTCCGGTGCGCAACCTGATGATGAGCACCACAGTGATCGAAACGTGTAGAGGAATATAATTAACTTAATAAAAAAGAAGAATTTGTGAATTAAGTTGGTCAGTTGCTAAGATTATACTGAGATGCACGGTCAGCAAAACATAACAAAATCAATCGAGTAGTTGGGCTGCAGAAAAATACTGATATAGTGGGAAAAGGAACTTCATGCCCTGCTGTCAAGAGAAACACTGGGGTCCATCGGGCAGAGATTGGGCTATCTTCTTTAATAACATTCACGGTAAGACGATGCCGGTCCCAGTGGCCGCGCGGTCTAAGGACTAGTTCTTCGGCCTCTCACCTGCTAAGATTGTGGTTTCGAATTCCACCTGGGACGTGGACGTCTGTCCATTGAGATTGCTGTGTGTTTTCAGGTAGAGGTCTCTGCGACGAGCTGATCCCTCGTCCAGAGGACTCCTACCGACTGTGGTGCGTCGTTGTGTGTGATCTAGAAACCTCGTGAATGAGGGGGCCCTGGCCCACTGGGGGCTGTTGCGCCAATTAAAAAAGTTAAGACTATAATTGGACAGAATTAATGAAAGTTAAGTATGTCCATTTGATTTCGAGTTACAGAATTGATGGTTTTGTAACTCCATTGTCCTTACACGTCTGAGCGGATTGGTGTTGGCGATTAATTAAACACAGTAACAACTTTGCCTCTAAAAAGAACCGAGGAAGCAACAAACGTCTACCTGAAGCGACTTCGTCCAAGTATTAAAGAGTAAGAAGTGCGTAGAATTAGAGCACAACAAACAATCGGAAAGCAAACCAGCCATGGATATCGTTCCTACGTGTGCGTAGCTTGAGGTAATTGCCAAGGTAGCCATAACACAGAATACGGCCAGTAATACATACACGTCAGTTAGCCGACGCGTGTTGCGAAATTCATCATATTTTCCTTTTTCCACAACTTTTCACAAACTGTTCCTGCCTGCGTCACCATGTAACAGATTGTAACCATGAAGCTTAAAGTGTTGTCCTCCTAAGATTGAGTTAAGGTCACTCAAACGACACTTTGTGATGAACAGCAATTGCAGCTCCCAAAATATTGCTTTATAAAAACACGAAACAGTGAATAAATCCCATCGCTCTGCACATTTCTTTGTAATAACAAACTTTTGTGACAAATATTTAGACATTCCAATTATTCTAGTTAGTAAATACTTCTAAAATACTTACCAAATTAACCAAAATAGTAAGCAATATTTGTAGCTAGACGATCACTACTCTATGGCAGCGAAACATGGGTAACCACGCAGAGAGACTTGACTCGCCTAGAAGCTGCAGAGATGCGCTTACTAAGAAGTGTTACGGGATACACGAGACTGGATAAAATAAGAAGCGAAGTCATAAGGAAAGAACTAGAGATCTCTGGAATACAAGACGTGAGACTCAACTACAAACAAAACTGGATCAACCACCTCGAAAGAATGGACAACACCAGACTCCCGAAACACGCCCTCACCTACAAACCGCGAGGAAGAAGGGATCGCGGTCGCCCCAGGAAACGATGGCAACGCGTCGATGCCGGAACAGTTCAAAACGACCTAATCCATGGAGGAGGAAGATGATGATGATGATGATGATGATGACTAAGCAATATGGCTTTGTAATATGCTTTCAACAAAAACTAAATTTAGAACAACAGTTTAACGAAGTAGTTTTCAAGAAAGTTGGTAGATAATTCATTAAATAGTTGTAATATTTATGAATGAGAATAATACTCCAGGATTACAGTTATTGCTCTGTGCACGGCTCAGTGTTATTTTATGGGTTATAAGCAGCCAGAAATATTAAAAGTTCAAATTAACTTTAAAGGAAAGATCTGAGGCAAATTGACAATGAATAGATCTGCTTGACTGTGTGTTTAACCCTGCAGAGTATGAAAAGAGAGGTACAAACGATGCGAAAACGGGAAGCCGTGGGAGAAATGAGTGACTTTTAATTTCGTATTTAGAAAGAGCATCATTTTGTGAGGTCCTTGAGCTTCGCCGACTCATCCCGCCGATAAGAGCAGTGCGCAACTGAGGATCTTAAAGTAGTAAGAAGCACCAGAGGGCCACAGGGTTTTTGTTTTATTGTGAATTGTGACGTTTATAACTTAAAAATAAAATTTGGTGGCTTCTGCAGCACAAATCTGAGGAACGTAAAACGAGAGGGCACTATGAGAAGCGTGCAGTATCAACCTGCAGTTTGAGAACCACATTTATAGTTGATACATGACAGAGATAGACAAAATAAAAAAAAAAACTGTGTCTCAATTGACTGTCGCGGGGTCTTTGTGACTCAACTCTCGTCCGAATAAAGTAACAAGACAGGCCATGTATGTATAAAGTAACACTGTGATGCGCTCGCATAACCGTTGTTGCTACAGAAAAGCAATAAGTATTAGATACTTTGACTGTGAATCTGCATTCTTGCTATAGTTACCCTCAATGCAATTCGCAAGCGCCGTATTATATTGCCATCTGTGATTTGTCAGGCTCTACCATATTTTTCCACATAATCTCAAAACGGTACGATTTTCGAAAAAAAATTATTTAACATAAAATACGTGTTTTAATCTTCTCTACAACATGTCTGAAAAATTTCTCACTCTAAGAGAAATTCAGCGAGATAATATCATAAATATACTTAGGTATTCCTGTAAAGTACCAGTTAATCTTGTCAGAATATAATCAAATTTGGAATTTCTCCACAGATTTTCGAAAAAATCAAATACAAAATTTCGTAAAAATTTGTCTAGTGGGAGCCGAGTTGTTCCATGCCGACAGACGGACGGACGGACAGACATAACGAAGCAATAGTGGCTTTGCGCTACTTTGCGAACGCGTCTAAAACGTCTGTTCCTGCCTCACAGACAACATAATGCATCTCCTTTACAAAGACCAAATAACGGTGTTGATTCTGAGGGTGAGGCGAAGCATATAAATGCGATATTTGGGCAGACAGAGAATATTTAAGCGAGTGGTACATATAGTTGGTACGGTGCACTGGGTCAATAGGTTTCAGAACACATGTCGTCGCTTGAGTGGACTCATGTGTAAGATCACTAGAGTGGTTCTTGCATTCCTGGAGGTTTTGGGAAGAGTGCCAGCAATTTGATGAGGCGGTAAGACCGAGCGGGTTTGTAACCTGGAACCGATACCCATCAAGATCGCAATGTGGGGCCCACAAAACGCGTCAGCTTTTTCTGTGCGGTTGGTGCGGCCACTTCAAGGCAAACAAAACAGCTTCTTGTTGTGTTAAATCCGCATCTCAAGATATTAAGCTGGATTCTTGTTACGGCATTTACCTAATCAGTGACAAGAAGCAGTAACCGACACTTGCAGCATAAAATTAATAACATAGCATTTAAAAATCGAGTTCCTACGTCATAGGAAATATACAAACACACTGCATTTCTGTTACAAAAAAAAACCCCTGGTTAGTGCTTTAGGGAGAAGAACGTTTTGTGTTACAAGAAATATTTAAAATACCCTGGGCGGCAAAATGCTGAACATATTAATCTCGAGGGAGGTGGTACGTACAGTGACCACTGAGCTTTACCAAGTTAACGTGCTAAAGGCTGTACACTGTTATACCGTGCCACTTATTTTGATGTAGTGAATGTTACACTTCAAATACAGAATTATGTATATTTCGCATATTCTACACGTCACAGACACACATGCATCTATCTGCATTTCGCTAGTAACGTGTTGCACATTCTCATTGCCGCAGTCATGATCGAGGCAGATATCAGAGTCGAATTCTTGTAATTCCAGTATTTACGTCGTATCCTGATCCGTATTCAGTGAAGGAATCCGTAGCGTCTGGGTCGATAAATTATCGTTGGCTTAATGTTCTCAGTTCTCGATTCCCCCCGCGCACGTGCATCGCAAAATTGTAACTGTACGTAATTTACTTTTAGATTTTCTTCCGTATAGTGGATTAATTAACCCATATTTTGATACGATTTGTGTTAGAATTATTTGTTAGATTGTGTTGGTCTGTTGGGTTGTTTTAGCTCCAGATTAATTTCTATAAGAATGTGACGCCAATTCGGAAACTTTAATCGCAGTAAGTGCGCTAAAAGGCGTAAGTGTATGTCGTAATTAGTCCAGAATTGCGGTGCTTGATAATCGGTAAATAACGCATTCGAGCAAACTTATAGATTGAGCTGATTAATGGTCCGTTTTGGTAGAATAAAACAAAAGACGAACTGAAACACAGTTGTAGACTCCAGTTGAAATGTGATGACACACGGTGACGCACGGGAGGGGAAGTGAAGGGGAAACTGACGAATGGAGTGGGTAGCTAGTATCCTTCACACTACCTCGGAACATGGTGTATCCAGCATTACTACCGCTGACGCGCACACCTCGGCTGCCAGTAGTTGACAGAACTGACGTCCCCGCCGATTAAAATGGACTCGTCCGTTTCGCCGAAAGACGAAATCTGGTTTATGCGCGTGTGTCATCACATTTCAACTGGCCTCTACGATGCAGACAAGCGTCTTGTGGCTGCTCACCACTCTAAACCCCACAGCCATTTCCGGCTTCCGCTGTGCGACCCGCGAACCCACTTCATAACAGCACGGTTGTGTGACATCTTCAGCTGTCACATTTACTATGATATGGGCCCATCTCCAGAGACTAGAAATGAGATGGAACAACACACCTGGACGACAAAATTTGTGTAAACTTCCAGAATAAATAATCACAATATTTTTTTGGAATGATTCCAGGTAGGAATTCAGCTAATGTTGAGAACAGGCACATTCAACATGCCAAGGACTTGTGGAAGTTTTATTATAAATACCTTGCTAAAATATTTTATGTAAATTCAGAAGAAAGACTCTTTCTTCTCTCAGGACATGGTCGCTTTACTTATCAATATTGCCAATAAGACTGTAGCCTGTATGAAGCCAAAACCTTAAGAAAGAAATAACACTCAAATTAAAAAATTAAAATTTAGATGTAATTAAGAAGAATAAGCATGGAGCTGAATTCAAGACCTATTCATAAACTGCCGTAATTTATTGTCACGCGCAGTATTATTATTGTTATTTTATTTTACTCTGTCAATAAACCATTGCTTAAGTACATGTATTGTACCGTACGTTAAACAAACATCAAATACATTTCCTTCCTTGTCCCTTTACAAGTAGGAAAATTTGCTAAAAATGATCCGCCTTCTCTAATATTTTTTCTAGTTGATTAAAATAGGTTTCCTTATACTCGAAGAGCGATTTATGTCTTACGTATGTTGCGTTGTTGTTTAAATGTTGAAATCTCGAGATACATTTAGGAGACGGTCACTACTGTATAGGCCAATGGTATGTAGAATACAGAGACATTATAACAGTAAGTATGCACAATATGCGAGTATTAGTGAAATGACGCAACGAACGAGCGTTTCAGGGAGTTGTGAATGCAACTGGATGCCTAGAGACAAAGAAATTACTACCTTTTCGCAATCGGACACGACGAAATAAAACCAGCACAGTTAATTCTGAATTGACAGTGGTGAGCAACACAGCACCAGGGAACAATAGCGAACAATAAATAAGAGTGTCAGTGGCGTGACAAACAATTTAATTGGAAGGCGGTCTGGGACAACAGGTATAATTGAGCTGAAGACAGATCTTGACAAGCGGCAATTAAGAGATGAGCCGCTGCTGCATGCAAGCTGCTGGCACGCCCGGCGCGCTGCCAGCACAGACAACAGCGATGTGACACACATGCACCACGACGAGACACTGGCCAACTTCCACCCACCATCGGACTTCGAGACCCGGCATCAACCATCTTTAGACGTCGGGTAATAGACAATAAGGAAGAGCACTGTAGACCAGATAACAAAGTAAAAAATTTCACACTTCCTCCTATTCATCACCAAAGATATTTCTGATTTAATTAAAACAGTACACGATGGGATCTTCCCCGTAGTGGGATGTTACACGCACCGTTGGTTCTTCTTGGACTCCTTGACCCTTGAAGATTGGACCCGTAGGTTGTCCCGAAACGTTGGTAACTATCGACCAATCAATCCAGCGTAAGATCCCAGAAGAGCAAAAATTTCCTTTACACCGCGCCAGAAACCTAAAATCATTCAGAACATCGGTGTAACTGGACTGACAACACTGGGGGCGGTAAAATCGACTACGATTAGACTATCAGAAACTTCAATTTACGAAGGAGCCAAGTTAGTAAGAGGTAGAAGATTTATTTGAACCAGTCTTTAATATACATACACCCCTTTCCGCCACTCCCAAACTAATTTTTTATTTGCTCCTCTTCAATTCAGTAGCCGAAAGAAAACTACGCTACGCTTATGTAGCAAAACGTTTGGGGGAAAGAGGGGCTCTTGCTCCCCTTACCACCCCTACCCACAAGTTAGCGCCTATGACGCAGAGTACAAGACGGTCATGACAAGTAGCATGCGCAGGAGACAAGAAGAATTCACTGTCCTGTACTATCGTAACTGAAGAACGTAAAAGAAATCTAAAAGTAAATGGTGAATAACAAGTAGATGCGGATAAAGCTTGTGGCTATTGAAATGTATTTGAAATATATGAAGTGTGTTTGACAAGAATTGAATAGTTTTTTTTTTTTTGGAATAGATCTGGCCCGGTAGGGTATAGTTGCAAAGACGGTAATGGACTTGGACGGAGGTGTTCCACTGAAAGCTGCTGAAGAAACTTTGGGGATAAGACGGCGATAGGGTTAGCTTCCGATGCGACTCTACCTGTTGTTTCAAACAGGGCCTCGCACCAAGAAAACGACATGATAACGACAGGTTTACGACGTGCCTGTACGATGCCGTGACAATTCAGCATGCTGTGGGGTTGATATACATCGTTATTCTTTCTTTTCTGCCAGATTGTGGTATGTACTGCATATAAGTCATAAGCTTGTTCCAATGTGTTGAGTCCTCGCCTTTCTGTAACTGATACTATTTGTTTACACTTTCATTTCTCAGTAAGCAGACCAGGCATGGGAGGAATATAGTCTCCTTCTATTTCTTTCTGTTTATATGTGGTCGCGCTAAGTGTTTATCGCGCGAGCAGTGTGTGGGATCGCGTGCAAGAGTAGACGCCTTGTGCTTCAGTAGCAGTCTGCAGAAGTATCTCGGAAACCAGCAGCTTTGTATGAAGCTGAACGATCAGTGTTAATGTTAATAAAGGGATCCAAGATCCGGAGAGCCGAACTCGATACAGTTGATTTGTGTCAGCATTATTCACTCTTTACGCCTAATAAACTCCAGTACTCTTGACGCGGGGATTATTATGAGTGTGTGTGGTCTGCCCAACTCCCCGTCTTAACCGAAGTTCGAGCTCCGTCCCTCCTGGAACATCCACGATACGTTCCCCACCGGGACCAGGCAGGATACAACAGCTGTGTCGCTTATCACGGGGCTTTATAAATTCTTTAGTAGTTTTTACAAGCGCTGGCGAGAAGAAAAATATTAATCTTGTGGACGTTGTTTAGTCACACTTCGTTTTGTAAGACTGGAAAGAGCCGGATAATTCAAGAAATGACAACATTTACAAATTTAATGTGTCACCCTGTAAGAACATATTAACCTTCAAGGGGTGAGATTTAATTCTCTGGCTAAAATAAAGTGCATAGTTCAGAACTTTCCTGAAGTACAGGTGGGCTCGGTACTTCATTGTTGTAACACTTTTCTTCAGTCGTCTCATTCACCAGGCAACCAACAGGATCTCTTCACCTGACGACGTGTTCACAGTGATGCAATGCACATCGTGTGAGTGAATCGCCCCCATTGTGCAAGATCCGTTACGTGTCGTATATAACATATCGCCGTAGCATTGCCATCGCATTAAAATCGTATCGCAAGTTTTTTTTTTTTTAAATTTAAGAGTGCATATTTACAATCTGCTTCAGAGAAGCTATAAGTAAATTTTAGGGGGGG
>Ga0136643_10005029_pt1 | contig 18499 bp, 10 predicted proteins | sample TergutLab28metaG_FD_96883 | JGI IMG/M metagenome (GOLD analysis project Ga0136643, IMG submission 96883) | Labiotermes labralis P1 segment gut microbial communities from Petit-Saut dam, French Guiana - Lab288 P1 (version 3) (version 3) | ecosystem: Host-associated > Arthropoda: Insects >...
AGGTGGTAGGATAATACTAAAATGATCTTTAAGAAACAGAATGGGTGGGGGGGCCATGGACTGGATTGTTCTGACTCTGTATAGAGACAAGTAGTGGACTTGTGTGAACATGATAATAAACATTCTGGTTCCAATTAAATGCAGGGAATTTTTTGATTAGCTAAGGAACTATTAGCTTCTCAAGAAGTGCTCTGCTTCATGGACTTGGTATATTCCCTTCTCATAGAAGTTCAGTTCTTATCATCAGGTTTTCACAGTCTGTGTCTGATGTATAGCTTGATCTTGGTGGTCGAACTGTGTTACGGCATAAAAAACTGTTGGTGTTCACAAGGCCCTGCACTGATCTTTATTCTGAGCCTCTTTCCATCCCACTTAATATTTGGTACTGACTTTAACCATTTAGAGTGCCATGGAAGCCTTCTGTACCATTTGCTGTAACCCTAAAAAACACTGCAATTAAAACAGAATTAATATGTATCCTGTGATTCTCAGTCACCCTAACAGTATGAATCTATTATTAGTTATGATACAATATCATCTGTGAGGTAGGAACTGAATTTTTAGCTGTGTTTCCATATAGTTGTGAAAAACACCCAAGAGCTTCATCATGATTATCTCTCTGTCCACATATATTAGCTCAGCTCCTAATAGACAGATGTTCATAAAATTTGATGGTGGAGACCATACTAAAATCAGTTGAGCAAATCCAAATTTGGTTAAAAATGGAAAAAATATGAGACACTTTAAATGAAAACCTACGTATGTTTATATGTTGACAGTAGTGTGAAATATGTAGATTGAAAAGTGTAAAGGAACCCATTTTTAATTTCCAGACAACAGTTGACACTTTCATATTGACAGTGGCATATGGCTCAACAATACAAAGGAAGGGAATGCATCGTAGTTTTCATGGCAACTCAATATTTTTATACTGTTAGTGCTACGTAGCTCAACAATTTATAGACCATGTCTCCATGGCAACAATGGTTGCATGAACGCACTACAGTGTTACATGTCATGTACTTTGCTTGTCTTGTTATACATAATTCAATGTGCATCCACCTTCAGAGGGTGGAGTCTGGCTGACATTCCTTTTTATGGGTTTCCAGTTACACCATACAAATCCCAAGATAGTTCTTGAGTTTACGCCATGAGTGATTCTTTATGCATTCTTTCTAATTAATTTATCAGTAATATGTTAATTGTTATGTGATTGGAGGTATTGAACCCATCCTTAAATACACTTCCCAGATATTCAGGTTCCTAGATCTACAATGGTGCAAGGAATTAAAAATAAATTGATTCAGACAAATGACCTCAATTGCACAGGTGTGCTACTGAGGTTGTTCGTCTGATAAAGTAATTTCTACACAGTAGATTTTATGGATGACAGAAATGTGCATATTTTGCAATGATGTTTGAATTTAGTGGTGTCTTTTGAACCGAGTGGTCTAGTAGCCTGAAAATAAACCTTTTTGGGCTGGATACTTAGTTCAAATTTTGGCCAGGGATTGGGTATTGGTGCTTTTTGTTCATTAAATAATAATGGAAACATACCTGAAAGTGGTAATGACTCTTCACTTCCAATTTACCATTTACAGTTCCCATTCATCATGTGATGTGCCATTGATAAAGTGTATCTTTTAATTGGCCAGTGTCCTATGAAGTACTGTAAAAGGATGAAAAGAATTCCAATCACATAACTTGGATAATGCTGTAATATATTGAGTTACGCTGTGCTGGTACATTTCCTTGTAAAACCTATTACCACCATATCCACCTAAAACTGTAGCCCGAAGATTTCAAACTGTTGCTGCTAGACTAGATCCCTGTTATCTGTCCTTCACTGCATAATGCATCTGTGAAATCCTACTGTTTTTCATGATCAAGTAAACTTGCATGGTACAGATAAGGAAAAGCTAATATACTTACATAAAAAATTGTGTCATGTCAGTGTCACGCTGCATCTCCATTATGACACTGAACAATACAAATTGGGAAGATCAGTATTTAATGACAATTTTTTTTACATGAAAATTTATTATTTGCTTGAAATGTGAAATAATGCCTTTTATGAACACCTGCTTAAGAGTTTTGCACAAGTAATTAAAACATATCACAGATTCTCCTGGAAAGTGAAGTAACAATTACAGCCTTCATAGAGATGCAAGACATACATAACTTCGTTACATAATATAAAGATGTATCATTTAAATGGATTTTATTAGTAGTACACAATATCAATAATTTATTTAATTGTGAACAAAATAAACAATAATAAATTTTGTTTAGATATAGATTTTCATTGTTCTTCTCACATTCTGTCGACACATGGGGCATGTTCCATGATCTCTCTTTATTATGACAGAGCACTCTGTACACAGACATAGGTGTCGACATGGTAATACAATGACACACTTGTTTCTATCCTGACACACAACACACAGCTTGCTTTCTTGCTCCTGCTCCAGTTGGTGGAGCAAGTGCTGCCTTGTATCATTTGTTTTTCCTAGTTCAACTCTTTGAACAGAACGGAAACGCAAAGTTGAAGAGAGTGAAGCTTCATGTGTATGATGGTTTATACTTTCAGATTCTTCACTTTCTGAAGATTCAGCATGTTCTGCTTCATTCTGACTGGTAAATATTGAGAGCAGCAGCATTTCCAAACTAGTCCATGTAGAGAGTAATGCATATTTCATTTGAACACATAGACTTGCAAAGTAGTGCATTATATAGGTATGATACTTTATAGTAGCCCATAATATGCATGACCCCAGTATTAAACCAGCTTGTGCCTCAAAAGGTATATCACGCAAAAACCGAATTATTCCGTATACAAGGCCCAAACTCCCTCTAAACGTAGATTCTGCTATAGATATTATTTCTTCACAACTTCTCCCAATAAGAAAAATACACATGCTAATGATATACACAAATCCAAGTGGAATAAGCTGCAATGCTATCCAGATTCCCGATCCAATCAATGTCAAGAAATTCTTCAAAACTTCCGGAATGTTTGCAATACAATGTATTACTTTAGTCACCCCAAGGCATGCAACATCCACTGTCAATAGCATAAATTCGTATATTTCCAGAAAGATGGTCTTGGTAATTTCCCACCAGCTGTACACTGTTTTTATAAGCCATTCCACTATCGAAGCTAAAACCCTACCAACATATACTCCTTTGTGAAACACATCCAATACAAATATGCAGTAATCTTCATATAGTACTTTCAGGACATCGAATATTGTCCCAAGGACACTGCACATAAATGTGACACACACAGTCGTACACTTCACAATAAACTGTCCACATGCACTACTAGTGACAACAACAAAGTAGGCTATTTTGCTCAGAATGCCAAAGCAGGCTATGATCGATTGAAAAACCTCCTGCACGCCCACCATTACTTCTTTGGTGGTTAGATTTGAAACACTTTTCAAGAGCCCCGGTAACTATTATCCCTGCCTGGTATTATGATAATAATGTTAATTGGTACTCTGATCAGTCTCTATCTCATCGTCTTACTTCTGGTATACGACTGTCTTGAAAAAGTGACTGGTACAGCGCCTAACACTCGAATCCACCTTTTACGCAAACGTATTTGAATGTTGTAACCACTGAACAGAGGTTATAACAGCGGCCTGTTTAAAATTCGTACTGCGGTCCTTGTGCTTTCAGAAATCTTATCACACACGTTGGTTCATTTTTATAAATGATACGTGGATTGTGTTGTCACCCCTGCATTCGAAACGGGAATCGGGGGGCGCTGATACGGTGGAGGGGATTGTGGAGTGAGTGAGTAGGATGATTAAAATTCTGCATTAACAAATATTTTTCATCAGAACGGTATGGCTCACAGGCTGTTGTCAACAGCAAGGAAGCTGGAACGCTTATTATGGAATGGGGTGAAACGAGGAAATATTGATAAAAATTTGGCAAGTATCATACAATTTCCATGTGTCGGTAATAATGTCTTGTAGAGGTTACGAAAGAACCAAAGTGTACCTTTAGTTTTGTGTAGCGTATGAAAGTAAACACTGAAGAAATTAGGCACAACGTTTTTTTGAAGTAACTAATTTTCATATTCATACCGTGCTCTTATTGTGCCATGTTAGTACGCCCTGTTATGTGGCTTGTAGTTAAATGTCGTTACCCATATCGTATTAGATGTTCTACTGCTGCGGAAAAGGCCTTAAATCGATATTATAATTTATGTAATAATTATCATACAAAAATTAGTGTTAACATTCGTTTGTGGCATTAGAAATGTTTCACACCCGAGTTGCACAACTGTGAGACAGTTGACAGGCATTCATGTGTGACACACAGTTTGGAACTATTGGATATAATATGTAATATTTGAAGTTTGCGGCCAGCATAGTCAGAGAGTTTTTTTGGGCTATCAGCCGATCAAGGAACCATGATAGGTTAGGCAGTAAAGTGACCGGGCTACAGGTCAGATGATCGAGAGTTTAAATCATGGCAGGGACCAGATTTAGTTCTTTCCCACAACATCCAGACCTGCGCTGGGACCCACCCAGCCTCCTGTTCAATGGGCACCCATGGATCTTACTCTGGAGGCAAAGCAGCAGGTGCATTAGGCTGCCGCTCACTTGTATTTGGTGCCAAGGTTAAGAATGAGTGGACCAATGTCTCTTCACCCTCTGTGTTCCTTTGTGGCATGTAGAGGGACAGCTTTCTATCAGCGCATCAATGATAGGTAACAAACCATTGTTTTGGAGATGTCCTTGCCCATTACCAGGATTGATGATGCTGATGTGGAAGGAACACGTTTTGACATGTTAGTGTATAGATTACAATTGATGCAACTAATAGGTCAAGAACAAAAAGAAATAATATTTTTCACGTGTCAACTACAGAATAACAGACTAGCAGTAATTGCAATTATTTCCCTGTAAATTGCCTGTATTTAATTTTGTGTTGAAATTGTACCAGCATGTATAAATGTTTGTATTCATTAAACATGTAGGGATAGTAATATTGAACCCATTGTGGTTGATGGCTGTATGTTGATGTAGGCAGAAAGTGGGGACAGTAAGGGTCTCCAAAACACTGACAGTAAAGCCCACGCTTAAGGTGCAGGCACCCAAACACTAACATAGTGATAGTTAACTTGGAAGTGCAGTTTAGGAATACCATGCATGTGTGAAGCAGACGGTGTGACTTCTTAACATTATTTGAATTGTTGATTGGGACAGATTGAATAGGACACAGTTTTGGTTCATCCAACTCTTTCCATAATGGGTTGAACAGAAACAGGACAACCACCTTTGGTGCTAAAGTAGAAAGCCATATGGATTTGGCTGAGGATGTGTGCCTGTGTTTTTGAGGATTGATGTCCAGTATGATAGTGGTTTGTAATACTGGTTGGCTATACTTTACCAAACAAATGTTGGCTTTATCTGCTATCAGAGTAAAATGTCATCTATCAAGTGCTTAAGTACTGACCAGGAAAATATAAGACATGCTGTGGTGATGTCCAGTTGTTGATGACATCCTTGAAGGGATGGTGATGAGGATTGCATTGTTAGTGGAGATGAAAGGAACTTAACACCATGTAGGGACATTGGGAAACACTTAACACCCAGACTTTTAAATAGTTTTTCCTTAATGATTATTTTTGTATCAACATAACAATACATTTCTTCATCTTGTTAGAAATATATGCAAAAAGAGTGTGATCAAACTTCTCCATTTTGTCATTTGCTTACACTTGGTGTCTGTTAATGTTGAACAGCAGTTCCTATGAATGATATCATTTTAAAACTGATGCTTAGATTCTGATATGTGGGAAAATCACATGTAACATAAATATGTCATGTGTTTGCCTGTGGAAAGTTTGTGCTGCTTCCTGATTACACTACTGTGTCATAATCTGTAATAACTTAAATCTAATTAATGGCTTTCTGCAGATTAAAAGGAATCTCACGTTACTACAACAGGCACCTGGAGCCCTGAATTTGGAAACAGTTTTGCAACAATGGAGATTGTTTTGTGAGCGACCTCCAAAAGGGTTTGACAAGTTTTTTAAACCTGGAGGTGGTACACAAGGTACAAAATCTGCGAAGCCTTCTGTTAAAGAAACAAAAGATGTGCCAAAGGAATCTCAGGTACCTCCACCTTCGAAAGGAGCAGCAGGGCCGCAGCCCTCTAAACCATCAGGTGTCTCCAAACCATATGATAAATGGTCATTTGGTATGTTTGGTAGCCAGTCTAGGTAAGATGTAGGATTCCTCTTTTTTTTTTAATTTTTTTTTTAATTTTTAATTTTTTTAAAAAAGGGCATCTATGTGTACAGCAAAATTCCTTCAATCTGATGTCTGATCATTTGGAAATCCTGATAATCTGCCACTAGAGGATAGTAGTCCCAAGACCACAATTTTTACTTTTTCCCAATAAAAAGCTTCATTTTTCCTGACCACTTGTCTTGTGGTCCACCAACTTCTTCAGGTATGAAGACTCCAGCAAACATAGAAGAGGACCCTGATGACACTGAACCGGCAGATGAAGGAGATATCCAAATGAAAGACTCCTGTGATTAGTTGTACAATCCAAGTGTAGGAGCAGTAATGAAAAATTATCTGTAAGACCTTAGGTCAGTATAGTACTGTCTGATAATCCAGAGTATTTTGATATTTTGTCATCTGTCTTGTCCCATGAGAGTCAGATTAACAGAATTTTGCTGTATGTTTTGGGTTGCATGCTCATGTCATTCACTTTTGACCCTCAAATGTCTATATTTTCTAGGTTATTTATTTTTTCATTTTATTTTCTCTTAGATTTCTTTCTGTTTTAATATATCCATCTGCTTTTTAATTATTTGTTGAGTGAACAAAATCAACAGTAAGATTCCTTTGATTTCAGATCCCTTCATCCATGAGTATGTGCAGTTTTTTTGGGGGGTGTAACATTTGTTTTTTTGGGGGGTGTAATGCCAGTTCTAAACGTATGTGGAAGAAGCTGTTTGTTCTTCTAAGAACACAATTTTCATTTCATTTGCAAATTGAATTTGATTTCTGTCTTCATTAAGTACACCAAAGTTCATAAAACATTTTGGACGAGTATTTTGTTATTCAGATTTTGTGGACACTAAAAACTGTTTTTTGAAAGAGAAAAATATAAAATGAAATATATGAAGACCCATCACTTAGGAATAAACCATAAACCTGTCACCTTTATTCAGTGCATACTGTTTGTCTTAAACAATATAAGTTTAATGGAATTACTAGCAGCTTTTCTCCACCTCGTAACCATTCACCACTCATTCACATTTTGATGCTAAATTTACACCATGTTCAGTGATTATCTGTGTTATCCTATTTAACATGTGCTGGGCAATATTGTGTTTACTTTTTCAGTTTTACCCCTTTGTTATGTTTTCTGCATGTTGCCAAGTGTACATTGACTAGGGTAAGTGATTGTGTGACTTAAGGGTCAATATGTGTGTGCCTGGTAAATGGTTAAAAGTTGTGGAAAGGCTGCTGGTAATTCAAATAAACTTTTATTAGCCATGCATGTAACCAAAAGCAGTACATCCCCTATTCTGTTAGTTGCTTAATGTGGAGAATTTTCTGTGGTGGCCACCAGTGTGAAAATTTGTAACAAGTAATTATTTTGTTGTGTCTGTGCTACACTGTATTTTGTTACAGACACAGCAGTGAGATTTGTGAATCTGTTTATGTTGAATTTAGGTCCGGTGGATCTGGTGGCAAAGGTTTCGGAGATGGTGGAGAACGAGAACGAGAGATGTGGATAATTATTGGTTTGGTTGGTGCTGTGACATTTCTCGGTACTCTTGCCTATTATGAGATGGGATATAAGGAAATTGCCTGGAAGGAATTTGTAAATAAGTAAGCATGCATTTGTGTTTATGTAATACCATTCAACATTATGGTTTGTGGACTGTATGAGACTAGTAGCTTTCAGGTTGACTGCAAGTGATAACATTTTCTCAGGTGACCAACCTTACCTATTTGGAACTGAAGCTGTGTATTGGCATGGCTGATTGCATGAGTAAGTCTTGTAAGTGTAAACTGTAGTTGTATAAAATAGACTGTAGAGTAATTTATAAGGTGTTAGAATGTATTTTTTAGTAAGAAATATACCTACCCTATAAAAGTCTGTTGTTTAAGATTCTGATACAGTTTGTGTTATATTTTGTGAAACTTCTGTTCCTAGCAAGATCTTATCATAGAAGTCAGGTTTTTGAAATTTATTAATGTGCAGCAGTGATTATGAAATTCTGTATTCCAGTTTAGGCAGTTTAGGAACTTCGGAGTGAGAAAGGTGTTCTTTTTTGTGGGATGCCCAAATATAAAGTTACAGATTTTATGAACAGCTTGTCCATTATTGACTGCCATGCTTACAGAGAAGTTCCTAGGTTTTGATGCAGTCTGGTTGAGACTCATTGTTTATGGTTTGCTTGTGTCCCTACACAGTAAGCAGAAACACTGACCTCACTTTTCAGTTTGAATGATCTTTCACAGTGTAGCTAATATAGGGGAACCAGGCTTCTAGGAATGCCACTGATTTTTTGTGCAGTGTTGAGAATATCAGTTGGCAAATATTTGAATTTCTGCTTATGCAGTATGATTGATTCTGATGACTTTAAAACTTAATTCTGACACTGTTTAGTTAGTGTTCTTTCACAGTCCTTTTTCAGATGTTTCCTGAAGGACCAAGATCTTCCAGCTTCTTATAAAAATTTTCCAGGAGTTTAGATTGTGTATTTGTGAAACAAATGTTAATTATGGTCTATTAAATATCATTTTGTGTGACATACTGTGTCTCTCCCCACCCCATCCCCCCTCCAGGAACATTTGGAACTTGGAAAAAAAAAAAAAGGGAAAGTCTATGGGGTTGTAGGCAGGAAGCTATTTTAAATAGGTTGCAATTTGTTTATATATTATTATGATGATGAATTAGATGCATAAGAACAATGGGAATTCTCGCTGTATGGACTGTCAGAGACATTGCATGCTTTGTGGGTACTAGGTAGTTCACACTATATTCTCTAATGATGGTCCTTTTTCTGGAAAGAACTTCCTTTCTTCCTGAACTCTTCCAGTTACCTGGCCAAAGGCATTGTGGAGAAACTTGAAGTAGTGAACAAGAAATGGGTGAGAGTACGTCTCATGTCGGGGAACACGGTTGATGGCTCGGTGAGTAGTGTCATATATTGTTGCTGGCAAAATGTTTTTTTCTTATATTATTCTATTGTTTACTCATTCTGTTTTATCTTGCTCCACTTATAATTCTTTAAAGTATTTAACCATATTTTGCTATCAGTTGGCTTAATTAGTGCACATATTCAAGAGGGGTGGTTCTTAGCAGCATGGAACAAAGATACTTGAATAGGAAACAGTCAATAATATAGTACAGTGTTTTCCATTACGTGTTATTTTACCATTGCATCTTTGTGGTAAAGATTTCTTTGTTTATTGTGTGTAATTTTGCATTAACTTCTAGTTTGCATAATAAATTTGTTCTAAAGATAGGCTTCTGTTTTAGACAAGTTGCAATATCCTGTAAAGGTATGTAACTTACGGAGGCTTTGAACATCAGGATAGTGTTTTATATAGGAGGCACATATGCATTTGTAATGGTGGTACAGAAACTTGTACAAGAGTAACAAGTTGGTGTATGAGTCATATGTTTAAGATAAATATGAAAACAGTTGGTAGAGAAGTAGATTTTGAGGATGTGTGAGATTGATCTGGCTCAGGGTCACCCACCAGTGACAGGCAATGTTATTGGTACTGAAGCCTGAGGTTCTGGCTGGAGATGTTTGTCTTTATCATTTTATGGATTAGGGTATGTGTGTTCTTCTTCTGTCTCTGAGCATGGTTCTGAATATTCCATGGTGAGATGTTAAAAAAATTAGTCTTTGAGCTTTAGTTAGTGTATATAGAATTTGTACTCATATTTTGTTTGTATATTGTCATATTTTGATGACAGTTTTTTGTTGTGTGACCCATCCTGGGAGGTGATTGGAGGTAATTGAATAGTGCAGTACTTTTTTTTTTTTTCATTTCAGAGTGTGCTTTGGTTTAATATCGGGAGTGTGGATTCATTTGAGCGAAATCTAGAAAATGCGCAGATTGATATGAATGTGGAACCACCAAATTTTGTTCCTGTCATTTACAAGACTGAGCTGGAGGCAGCAAGCATCACTGGAATCCTCCCAACATTATTAATTATTGGTAATTTTTTCATTTATTTGTACAGTAGTGATAATATGCAATTCATGTGCTTTTAAAAACATTTTGGTAATACTTTAGTTTTTATATACATGGGACCGTGCATCATGAATTGAATTTAATAATTTTCCAACAAGATGTGACTTAATTCAGTTTATTACATTTCTGTAGGCAGCTCTACATGTTTCGGGTGTTGACACCCTTCATCAGGAGCTTGTACAACTGTAAATACAGCTTCTGGTATTGATTAACTGCAATGAGTAAAATACGGTGCTATTAATACTAATGTATAATTTAAAATTCTAGATTGGTCATATTGAATGTTACTAGCCTTGATGAATATGTATATAAAATATTAGTGGATGGGTGAAAGCAGTATTTTTAAATTATGTACAACAAAATATTTAAAATATATAAAAATATATATATATATATATATATTTTATAATAACTAAATCAGGTATACACACAATAGTCTTAACTGACTTTGTTTATTGCATTTTCCAATAGAACGTCAACATAATCTAAATTATGTGTGTGTGTGTGTGTGTGTATATATATATATATATATATATGTAGTTATATGTTTTAAATATTTTGTTGTACATAATTAAAAAATACTGCTTTTAACCATCCACCAATATTTTATATACATATTCGTCAAGGCTAGTAACATTCAATATGACCAATCTGGAATTTTAAGTTATACATTAGTATTAATAGCAGCGTATTTTACTCATTGTAGTTAATCAATACCAGAAGCTGTATTTGCAGTTGTACAAGCTCCTGATGATGGGTGTCAATGCCCGAAACATGTAGAGCTGCCTACAGGAATGTAATAAACTGAATAAGTCGCATCTTGTTGGAAAATTATTAAATTCAATACTTTAGTTGATACAGACAGTAATAGAATTATTTATTAAAAATTATGCTTCCTACTTGAGCAACATTATGCAGCATCTATTCATATACAGCATGGCATTAAGCCCTGATTGACTGATATTGGGCATAAATACAAGGCTTTGTACCATTATAATAATTGTACTCTTTTACTCACAAGAAATGTATTATTCAAAATATATAGGCTTGTTTATTATCTACCTTGAAATTTCAAATGAAAAATGACAGTAGAGAAGTAAAAATTTTATTCTAATCATTATTACTATTAATTCCTTATTTTAAACCAACAAAATGCACTAATGGTAGTGCATATTTTAAACTAACCAAATGCACTAATTGTAGTGCATTTTGTTGGTTTAAAATATGGAACGTAAGAAAATGCACAGTATAAAATTTAATTATTATTATTGAATTAATTTTAATTGTAAATCAGAAAGTGAGAGTTGTCGGAGTTGACAATAGTGATGTGGTTTTGTGTTATGTTAGAGGTGAAGAATATTGTTATGGTTGTGTATAAACACCACTGCATGAAGGTCATTTGTTGTTACTGGCTGTGGATGTAGTGAAAATGTGCAAATGTTATTGTATATTTGTCGGATAACATAAGGAGAGCATGTGATTTGTTAAATACACCACTGACATGAGGTTGTTGTTTTGAGACTCATGTTTTCTTTGTAGGGTTCCTTATATATATGATGAGACGTTCTGCTGAAATGATGGGTGCTCGGGGACGTAAAGGAGGTGGCTTGTTTGGTGGAGTCATGGAGTCTACTGCTAAGCTTATCAATTCTAATGACATTGGAGTCAGATTTAAGTAGGTGTATAGATAAATTTCTGTATGACTGATATTAACTGCATCATACACTTTTCCTATTACAGCATGTTCTCTGTTATTACAATTAGGCCTGTGTGAGTCATTGGCTTTTGAAATCAATTGGAGGAAAAATTCCAATTTGGATTTGAACATATGTTTTTCAGTTCTAAACTTAAAGAATTTTCAGACAGTTGTGTGGGAATTTAGGTTTCCGTGCCAGTAACTATGAAGATTATTGTCTTTTTGATGACACCATATGGTCTTGTAGATAGTTAACTAATGTTTCAGAAGAAACTGCAGCCTCCATCTTGAGGGTAGAAGACTCTTGTATGCATACCTGAAGCTTTTAGGGTTATCCATAGTGGATTGCTTATTTGAATGTAAGCCAGCATCTGGACCATTGCCATTGGTAAATCCTATTGAATAGGTTACAAGCAAATTGTGAGCTACCTTGTTAGCTAAAATACTCTTGATGGAGTGTAGTTTATTTTGAAACTTGCGGCAGTAACACAGAGAATAAGAATGGAGGTGTTATTGCAGGTGCTCTGCAAAATGGTGTAAATTCCTATTTCCCTTTATATTGGAATATTAAGGAAAACGTAACAGCTGTGACTTCAAACCTCCTCTTTACAGTGTTGTTACAAACTGAACATAAATCATCTTGTGCAATGCTAACTGTAACATTACATATGGCTGCAGACTTAATCAGAGCTACAGTCATCACATTCATTATTGTTAAATTTTGAAATACTTAAAGAAGAAACATGTCTTCCAGAAAAGAAGTTGCCAAATGAAAAGTATAATAGGTTTGAGCCTACTGTTTCTCACAACAGGAACCCATTCATGTGGTGGAAGAGAAAAATTTCTGTCAGACAACTCCACTTAGACAACATTGTTTAGGGATACCATCTCCCTAGCTGACAAATGAGAATTTGTTTGGCATTGCTGGGAACACTGTCCCTGGTGGAGAGAAAGCCTGACAGCAGAACCTATCAAAGATCTCATATTTCTGCATAGAAGATTTTCAGGTTAATTTGGTGTATGCTTAGTAATTAAACTTCTCTTTTCTGGCTATGTTATATGAGAATATAATATATGGGATGGCTGGCGTATTTCTTTGACACTGCAGATTCCGCAGACCATGAAAGAAGGCCTGATACTTGAAGTGGCAATTTTTAGGTACAGTGAGTTGTGTGATTGGATCTGAAATTAGGATTGACAATTTTGAGATTAACAGGCAGTTAAAAATACATTTACCCATGAGATGATTTATTGAAAATGCATCTGATGCATGAAAGTAGTATACCTCAGTGCATTATAAAAAAGTGGCTGGTGTTATAAATTGTGATTGTGGTGAAAGAACTGGTCTCTTAAGGGAAATGCTTTTCCCCATATCTCCCTGATTTTAACTCATTGTGCTATGTGTCTGCATATAATTCAGCATGCAAAGTGAAACTTACAGAGCCAGAAGAAAATGAATGTGGTTAAAGACTCTCACTTCCTTCATTGCTTAACATGATCAAAGTGCTTGAGCCTAGACCATTTCAAAATCCTTTTTCAATGCATGAATTTTTGCTCTCCTTGTTTCTTTGTTCCTAGTTATAACACAAGAATTTCACACATTTCATCTTTAAATTACTGTCTTCTAGTATATTGTTAAGTGGTTTTTCTGTTGTTAGGGATGTTGCAGGCTGTGAAGAAGCAAAATTGGAAATTATGGAATTTGTTAATTTCTTGAAAAATCCTCAACAGTACATAGATCTAGGTGCAAAGATCCCAAAGGGAGCCATGCTAACAGGTACACCATAATTAATTGTTCTCTATGCACATTAAATGAAGTACACAATGTCGACTTACTGTTTATAAATGTATTTCTCCTTACATGTTTGTGCAAACTGTCTTCCATTTACTTAATGTTGTTTGTTTTTAATTACATTCTACAATAATTTGTGTATTGTTTCATTTGTAGCTTGTCATTTTCTTTGTATGCAAAATTATCATTTTGTGGATGAAGTAGCTTGCAATGATTATTTCATGTTTTGTTGTTTGAATACCAGTACAGCAGTGAATATGTCAAATTATTGGTTAAATAATGGTAGCTAATCAGAGTGTGAATCATAAAGTGTAGCATTTCACCACAGAGGCCTGGGATTGATCCCGTCTGAGTCTGTATGAGATTTGTGGTGGGCAAGTTGCTATGGGTCAGGTTTTCCTTCCTGTGCTTTGGTTTTACCATGTCACTATCATTCCACCAAAGTTCAGTGCTCATTCTTTAATTTGTCCTGATGCTGTGTGATCTGGCCAGTTGATTGTCAGTAAGTAGTCCACTTGAAAAAAAAAAAAAATCTTTAGGCTTTGGGGAAATACAAGTTAATATGGATTATCATGCAAAACGTGGTCCCTTGTGCATATGTGACCTGAGATTTACATATATAAAATCCATAAATGTATATTTGTGAAGTTAATAGTTAGAAATAGCCAGTTTTATCCAAGAGTTTGAAGATTGCTTACTGCAGCCCAATGATTTACAGGTCCACCTGGGACGGGAAAGACATTGCTAGCTAAGGCAACAGCTGGAGAAGCTAATGTACCATTTATTACAGTTTCTGGTTCAGAATTCCTTGAGATGTTTGTGGGGGTTGGGCCATCAAGGGTAAGTTTATTCACAAATTTTTGTTTATTTCTGTACACATTCTGGATGTCAAATTTGGAGCAACCAAATTTTGTGTGGTAAATTATTTGTGCATTTGCTTTCTTTTCGTACTTGTAATTGCATGTGTACCTAAAGTTTACAGTTACTCTACTGTTAACTAACAGTTTTTTTGAGCAGCTGGTAATCACTCATCTAGTCATGAAATTTCTTACCTTTTTTGGAATTCTAGAGCCAAATTAATCTATATCTAAGGGTTCTGATCATGGTATATTATACTTAGGCTGAATTCAGTTCATATCTTCACATTGTGAATTTTTAGGTCCACTTTGATGATATTCTCCCATTTGTGCTCACAAGCAGTGTCTTCCCTCTGGGTTTTCTAGTGTGTATTAAATGCTGCACCCATCTCTTTGTCCTTAATCTATCATCCTAATAGTATGTGTGATGAATACAAAGTGTGAGCTTCTCATACTGCTTCTGTTGGTTTTGATCTTGCAGTATGAATCTCTGTAGTCTCATATTTGGTTGCTGGCATTTTGACCCCATATTCTTCCATCGATTGAGGTAGTAGGTTCCTTCACAATGTTGGTGACCACCTGCAGTACAATGCTGTGTTGAGTTATAATCCAGAAGGTGGGGATCTAAATGTTCACATCTAAGTATGCAGTCTTTACAGCTTCCAGTTACTTCTACCATCTCCAGATGTTCTCTTTTATGCACCCTGCCTTCAGCATCCCTTCAAACTGTTCTTTCTTCATGGTGAGAAACCAGATTTCATGTCCGTATAAAACCATGGATGAAATAATATTTGGGTGTATTAAATCTTTGTTTTTTATATAAGTGACTGATAACAGAATCCTGTGAACTGAAGGCAACACAGATTATCACAATTTCATTGGGACTTCAATTTTTATTTGTCACTGTCATTCTGAAATTTTTGGCTGTTACCACAGTTTTTACAGGATGTTTAGTTGTGTTTATATTATGATGCCCTGTAATGTAGGCTGCAGTCTGAACTTAATGAATCACAGTTATTCAAATGGCAGTCTATTGTATGTGGGCATGTGCATGTGTGTGTGTGTGTGTGTACAATTTCAAGTATCTTTTTCACAAGTGGAACAGTACAAAAGTGTTTTGACTACAGAGTGTCAGAAAGATCCCTGTAAAGGAATGTTTTCCTACTTCAATCCATGGTGGCATATGTGAGGAACAAAGGTATAGTTTGACACTAGATTGAAGCAGCTGTTAGCTTCATGCCTTGACCATTTACTTGTGTGGGAAAAAACCTCATGTCCCTATTCAATGGGAAATTGAGAGGTGCCACAGAGCTGGTCTGGACATTTTGGAGAAATGGAAAATTGCTTATCCCTCATGGGAATTGAACCAAGATTCCTTGGTCAACCAGTCCATACCCTACTCACAATATGAACTATACTATCCTATCTTACGCAGGATACCTGTAGGTTATAAAGGTGTTGTTAAAGTTTGACACAACTTTTAATTTATGAATTGAGCACTGGTCAGTCCTTACAGTTCCTCATATGTTGTGGGATTATTTTTAGGGTTGACATTAACAACTGGAATATCTTTGGTTCTGAATGTATTGTTGTGTTTTTCAGGTTCGAGACATGTTTTCAATGGCTCGTAAACATGCCCCTTGCATCTTATTTATTGATGAAATAGATGCAGTAGGTAGGAAGCGTGGTGGACGCAGCTTTGGTGGTCACTCAGAACAAGAAAACACACTGAATCAATTACTGGTTGAAATGGACGGTAAGCTTGTACACTTTTCAACTATCCTGTTAGGTTTGGAGTTCTGAATGAAGTCAGTTTATATCTGAACTTTTCTGTTTTATAAGCCTCACGATACATACTATGTCCAAATGTGTGGATCTGGCTTTCTTCATACACTTGTGCACAAGCACCTCTCAGACACACACACATACACACATTCTCTAATACTGTATGGATTTTTATTAAATTTAGTTTGTTGATTATGTCTTCAGTGGTGCATCGCCTTTGTGCTTTGTGCTCTGTGCTGTTACACTCTTTGCCACTGGTGATACTATAGTATGATGTTCTTGTTAACTTCTGAGGTGGAACCAACTCTGGTGCTACTTAGTATAGAGGTCTGAAATTTTGTATTGTTATAGGTGATTTGAAAAGTATGTATGACAAGAACAGCATGACAAATGCACAAAATTTAACTGGCCATTTGTTGGCATAACTATTGAACCACTTCAGCCACACCTTTGAAATCTTGTATTGTGATAGTTCAAAGGTGTCTAACATTAACCCTTTTATACCAGAGTTAAATGTATAATGTACTCTTGAAGAGAGAAGAATTTAATGGCTGGTGTTACTTTGCTTGGCCTTGGAAATGTCTTTATCTGACCTTGGTGTTTTAGCTGCACATTGCTGGTTGACTGTGAAATGCATCCTGCATGAGAGGCATATAGCTGTAACTTCTTTGTGTTACAAAATGATGAACATGATATCAACATCCTTCAAAACATGTAGGATATATTTGACAGTTTTTATGTAGTGGGAGTCAATACTGGTGGAGGTGATGTATGGGGGAAGAGCACCTAGATGTATAATTTATTAGTTTGTAACTTCTGGGTTTCAGTGTTGAAGTAAAGTAGGTACCATAATATGCTTGTGGAACATGCTGCCATTCATGTCTTTCACTCTATCTCTCTCTCTCTCTGTCACACACACACAGTTTGTTGAGTCAGTAAGAGTACCTAATGCACTGACGTCAATGGGAAAGTGCAGGTTTTTCAGATTACATTGATGGACTCTTGCTTGTAACAGCAGGCATTCCTAGACTAGTGCAGCTCTAATGCCAGGCTTATGCTGTGTCATGTATGTTGGGAACCCAGTATTTGCTGTAGAAAGGCACCAGATAGCTGGACGTTTATTTTTATAAGGACCAGTTGCTCATTCGTTTGTTTGTTGTAGGTTTTAACACCACCACCAATGTTGTGGTTCTAGCAGCCACAAATAGGGTTGACATTTTAGATAAAGCCTTGATGCGTCCAGGAAGGTTTGATCGGCAGATCTTTGTGCCAGCACCAGATATCAAGGGTAGAGCATCCATCTTCAAAGTACATCTACAACAACTGAAAACTGATTTGGATAAAACAGACTTAGCAAGGAAAATGGCAGCACTTACTCCAGGATTTACAGGTGTGTGTGATTTTTGTACCAGATAAATAAATATCAGTATTCGTAAGTGCTAGGTAGAATTTCAACCATGGTATTTTGAATTTAAAATTCAAGTGTTATGGGATGTTATGCCAAATAACAGTCACTTGTTTTATGAAGTTGGTTTCCAGGTTATAGAATTGAGCCAGAACCATGTAGTCATGTAGGACATGTAAGCTACAGAGCATGTCATTAATTTACATTTTCAGCATGGCGCAGTCTGTGGTAATTCTGTCACATATGAAGCCTTCCTTCACCAGGAGTTTGTAGTCTGATTTCTTCTACAGTTTACCTTACTTTACCTCATTGAAGAGTCTTGAATTGCTGGCCTCCAGCTTCTTAGCAGGCCTCGGAACTTTCTGAAAATATTTCGTCATGCATGATAGGGCTGTGTTCTAGAAATGTGGGCAGGTTCTCTTGAAATTTTGTCTTTCTCTTCTTATGAAGAATGTATATTGTCGTACATTTTCACTCTTTTGTTCATTCCCTAAGTGATGATGTCAGGATTAATTTAAGGTAATTGTCAGAACTTGTTTTTTAAAAAAATGTGTACCCTAAGATTTTGTATGCATCAACTTCAGTCTGAGGTGAGGTAAGGGAAACTTCATGAACTGCATGTGAATTTTCATAATATTAACATCTTTTTTTTTTTTTTTGGGGGGGGGGGGGGGGTTGTTTTTTTTTTTTTAAAATTTA
>Ga0136643_10005031_pt1 | contig 18498 bp, 15 predicted proteins | sample TergutLab28metaG_FD_96883 | JGI IMG/M metagenome (GOLD analysis project Ga0136643, IMG submission 96883) | Labiotermes labralis P1 segment gut microbial communities from Petit-Saut dam, French Guiana - Lab288 P1 (version 3) (version 3) | ecosystem: Host-associated > Arthropoda: Insects >...
CACCCACACAAACCCCACACACCCACACACCACACACACACACACACACACACACACAAGCAGTATAGGAATTGAATTTGTTTTGAAGGAGTCATATTTTAATGTACAGAAATTAAATTTTGGCTGTAAAGTCAGCATCCAATGGAAATCAAAGAAAATTTACTGTTTTTGAAACCATAATTCACCTTCATCTTATATGACATACATACATACATATCCTGAAAAACATATTTTATAAGGATGGTACTAAATTTTTATTGCATCGAGTGTAACTGACTGTTCATTGAAGTGAAAATGAGGCTCAAGTTCTTGTTAGACAGCAAAATTGGAATATAGCCAGCAGATGGTCAATAATTACCTTCTGAGAAAAGTAAGCTGTCTGCAATATACTGCACTCTTGGCACCAGATTCCAAAACTGTGTAATCATTCAGAACCTATATTCACAATGCGTCTGTGTCTGTCTGTTACACACGTTTTCTTATCTGGCATTTTACTGAAATTTAAACTAATTTCAGCCCCAGAAATGGTAGTTAAGAAAATTTAAATTAGATGCAGTGCACAGTGAATTTCAGTGTATTGCATTTTAAAGTATAAATGTTCAGGCATTTCAGCACTTTCTCAGGTAGATTTATACCTTATAAATGTGAATGCAGCCTGAAGGTTAGATGGATATGTGTTTACAAAAAGTGCATTTATGCGTGCAGAATGAACAGTGGCAGAGATATGTTGATGCGTGATTTTGAAATTTGGTGCCAGGGCAGTCACTGGCAGTCAAAGTGAGGTCTATTGCAGGCAATTATTTAGTATCTGTTGGTCATATTTCAGTTTTTCCACCTATCCTGGGCAAGCAGTGAGTTTAGATTCATGTATGCATATTCTGTGTTAGTAAATCTAGGTTTTTCTGTTGTTGCGGTTGCTGTCCCAGTCTGATCATTGTGCGTCAACTGCTGTAGCTGTGACCTTGACAGCTCAGCACTCAGCCATCACCAAATGAATATAGTAATAAAAGCAATGTTCATCATGAATTTTAAAAATAGGAAGGGTGGTGAATCTGACAACATTATGTACATTTTCTGCTCCATCTGATCCCAAGTAATTTCCTTAAGTATTATACTGAAGCTTTTAATCATTCTGAATAATTAATTTGAAAACAGTTTGCATTTTCGTTTTAATTTTAATATTCCAGACAATATTTTAATACTTTTGTTTTCCGTTGTGTTCACATATGACATATATGAAGAATTATGTAACTGACTTCAATAAAGTTTGTGTCCTTGTGTTACATTGACAGTTCCTATGTTGTCTAATTTATTTTTTCTGCATTCAGTTGGTATCATTCCTACTATCTTACTGTTACTGATTCCAACCACACCTTCATTATGAAGTTAAATGCAGTTTTCCTTAAACCTGTCAGTCCATTCTTCTCTTCCCTACAGTAGATTTCCATTTCTGATTCCAAGCTTCTTCATTTCAAAAACAAGTTTCATATTGTCACATTCCCAACATCAGTGAATTTTCTGGTGCTCAGCTGCTAAAGCTAAAGGACTACAAAACAGACATGTCATTTCTTTTCAGCTAAGTAAATGCTTGAATATTGTGTTGAAATCAAATGTTTGCATTATGTACCTTTCATGCCAGTGCTGCCTGTCTTTATATGTGCTAAGACAGGAAAGCAGCTGGATTGAAAACTGTTCTGATAGAATGAATTTCCATGGAAAAGATAAAGAGAATCTGGTTTCTCCAGTACTATCGGTCATGATGTTACACTTCCACTTGACATGACTTCTTGACCAATACCACTTTGTTTAGTTACCTTCACAGTGGACCTAAGGCCTGCTGCAGGTACCACACCAGACATGGCAGCTCTGTGATGGTCGGAATGTCTGCTAACAGCAGTCTTGTGTGCACTGCATGTGTAAGTACCAATAAACGCTTCTGGTAAAGCTTGCAAGATTTTAAGTTCTCAAAACAATGTTGCTAAAGATTTCAGTCTCCGGGGATGCGACACTGTTGGGTGAGTAGCAGTTCCCAATGTGTTGAAGGAACGTAGTGCCTTCAGTTACAGTGGTGAGATCTCAAAATACCACCTGAATTCTTGTGTGGTAACGTTTCATAGCAGTATGATGCAAGTGACACAAATAAAGGTAGTATTAAAATGGTTTTGGAGTAGGATGTTTCTGAATGCAATATAAAAGACCACTGCATTTCCACTGTAACTAATGACATGAGTACAAATACCAATTACAGTTACTGCTATGTGTTTTTGACACTATCATAAAACTTGTGCAAAGTTCCAAAAGTAAGGAGGTGTGAATTGAGAAGAAGACTTAAGAATTTTTTTATATATACCATTACAAAAGCAGTCTTTGAACAATAGGTGTGTCACTAGAATAATCAGAAAACAATTCATTCTACAAGAGATGGAACAACTACACTTGTGACAGAGTGTGATGATGAGAAACTTACTTGAATTGTTCTCTTACATACCACATTTTATGGGATTATTGTAGAGGCTTGTGTATGTAGTCTGCAGGGTGTTATAATTTTCATTGAATTGCAACAAGGAACATGTGTAGCCTAATAATATATTAATGTCAAAATGTGCAACAAAGTTTATAAATTTGCAGTGTAATTATTAACATATGTGTTTGAATGCAACGTATAATATTAAAATAGGTACACTGTTCGATTTTGTTCACAAGCTCAGCTACAGTGGTGTGTGCTGGCCTAAAGGTTGAATGCAAATATATTGCTTTTGAGGATGCAGGTCTTGGGGAACATGACGGTTTGTTGTTGGGTGAGTTTGGACGTTTTGGGAGGATAGTGTCGCCTTCATATGTATTTTCTTTTGTGTCACACTCTGTGATGCGCGTATCTTAAAGAAGGCTGGGCATGGAGGATAATACCAAGTTGATGCTTCAACTTTGCCCCGCTCGTTTGATGACAGCATAATAAGCCGTGAAATGTATAGTTTGTTTAATTGTGTAGTAATCGTGAACAATACGCAGTTGTAGGATACGAATAGAATAGACTGTGAAAGGAGGACCGTAATGTTTCTTATAGTTGTCAGGAGATGACACTACATGGTTGTTGCGAAAGGTCTTCACTGCTGGTAATCACAGATGGCGTCATGCATTCACGGGTGTTTATTGAAGTAATCCAACGTTCTGTTTCGAGACGTCGTTGGTCATGGATTAGAGCGCGTTGGTGGTCGTGGTGTTCATGGCGACGGCTAGTTTTATTGTCTGTGTTCTCTGTGTTGCCTGGTTGTGTACTCAAACAGTTGAAAATGGCGATGGAGGCTGTTTACTGTTTGTGTGGACAGCCGTATGACTGTAATAAGTTTATGATTCAGTGTGATATTTGCAAAGATTGGTTCCATGGAAGGTATTTTGTCTATTGTTTGAGTTTTCGTGATTTGTATGGTATTGCGTATTATAATAGGTACTGGAGTGTGATACCTCTGTGTGAAGCTTATCCGTGTATAATTCTTGTCATATTGGATCAGAATAGTGTATGATTTTCCATTGGTTATACTGGGAGTGAGACCTGTAGTGACAAGTTATAATGAATTAGTGCTTTTCACGCTGTCTCGTTTCGGGGGCAAGGAAGGTGTAACTAAACGTTCGTGTACATAACCTTAAATCAGACTGCACCAGTTTTTGATGTTTCAGAAGACGAAACATAATGCCTTTTTTGGCAAATTTGTGTTCGATTACCACAGCTTTTAATTGTATTTCAGTTTTCCAAGACGGTCGAACATTGAAGTACATATTCAGTATGTTTTGCCTATTTTATGAACAGCATACAGTACCGCTACAGTACAACAATGTCCTCAAAATATAATTTTTAAAGCATTTGGTTTATATAGTTTACTACTAAAGTGAAGGCTTAAATCGAAGTTTTATATGTTTTTATGTATACTTTACATGTTTTGTGTCTTTGATAGCATACATACACTTTGTGACAGTGTTATGTTGCAACCGTGTTAGATCATAAAGTGGTAGTCTAAAATGTAGAGTACATGATACTGAAGAAAGGTATACAAGTATATAAAATGCTTACATGCCTTTTTCACTAAAATTTATTGCTTTAGATTAATATTTGTGGGTGTTAGGGAGTTAAGGTTTATAAATTGAGAGCTGTAACAAACTGATATTATTGATTAACCATTCTGGACTAAGCATAAATTACACCCTACATTTTCTTTAGTCAACTTGAATTGGAAAGTATTTATGCATGCAATATTAAGAGACCTTGGAGGCCACAGGTAAGGGACAAGGTAGACCAGTTCACTAGAGATGAATGGGACAGAAAATTATGTTGTCTGAAGTACAAACTACTTTCAAAAAGTAAAGTAACAAACATTGTGTTGCTGAGAACTTACCCTGAGTTTGATGTATACATTACACATACCTAGAAGATGGTAGATGTCAGACCTCCATGTAGCCTCCATTGGCATTTAAACATTTATCCTGCTCTGGCACCAAAATCTTGGGACGGAAGAAACTGATGTCAAGTGTCTCTAGCCAGGAGGTGTTAGTGTGATGTACATCAGCATCTGCTATAAATTGCATGCCAGTCAAGTGCTTCATGGTGGGTCCAAGATATTATACTTACTGGGCATGGAAGTGGGATTGTAAGGATGGTGATCCATAACCTCCCACATGTTGAGTCATAGTAAGGCACTATTCTGGTTGACCTTAGGGAGATTGTTGTTACCATGCAAAATGATGCCTTGGCAAAGCAACCCAGACTTTTTGTGATAGTGGCCTGTCATAGCATCACAAGTGTACTGCACTGACACTCAGTAGTTGCAGTGTTACCATAGTCCAGGAAATTTACAATAAGCACATCGTTATGGTTCCAAAAGACATTTGCCATAATCTTCCCAATTGATGGCATTGATTTTACTTTCTTTGCTAGGAGAGGTAATAGGTGTTCCCATGTCATGGATGCCTCTTTTGTTTTAGTTATTCTCAGTATCATTGCTGATGACTTGATACCATGAAATACCTGTTTAGTGAATCCATGAGGGAATAACTGTACTTACACTGAATTGAGGTTTTCAGTACATGGGAGTCCATACGGCATTACATCAAGAAATTGTTGGACAACAAATAAATGTGGCTACAAATTCAGCAATGAGTTTCAAAAAACTTAATGGCATGTAAAATAAACACATTGGTTGTGCAGTTACATTTTTCCATAGAGACAAAACTTGAATATTGATTGTTGTTTTAAACAGTGAACATTAAGGTTTCATAAAATTATAGGAATTTGGTGACTAGTTCAGTATTAGCATCTCAGGAAGGGCTTTGCAGCATGATTTGTTAGCCATTGTTTAGGAGTGGAAAAATGATGACTGTGACTGCAGGGTGTAATCCTTCATACAAGAAATGTAAATCATAAAAATTAATGAGTATTGAAGTTTTCTTGAATGATGTTCCATATTGATTGGTAAATATTTTACCATTGTTTCAGAAGACATGCTAATTGATAATTTATAAATGTTACATCACATTTATGACAAAGTAATTGAAGCTTTAATTTTAAGTGTGAATTTTAAGTCCTTGTGTTGTTACAAGTTTCACAATGACCTGCTGTCTGGCCACCGTGACATGCAGGACTGTTTCAGTAGTAAATGTGAATGAAGTTTGAAGTCTTCTGGGATGTTATGCTGTGTCATTGGTAATATAGTCCTGTAGAACTACATTGTGACAGTTCTGTCAATCCCAGTGACACGACCTCACATCTCAGAAGATTAAATCTTCAGCAATGCCACTTTGAGAATCTCAGATCTCACACTGTAGATGTAGCTAATGTGGATTCAGTAGACCTTCAGGTATGATTTACTTTAAAATCATTTTATCATGCATCATATGAGGGGGCCATATGTTGTCTCTACCATAATGCTTTGTTTGTGTGATTGTACATATTCTGTATTAGACACAACACTTGGTCAAAATTACATTTTGGTATGTTTTATTATTGCAAAAATTTTGTTCTGTAAATAATTTTAATGATACAAAGTGCCAGTACTGAATATAACTGTGAGCTGAAGTTCTGTAAGAGTTTTACACTGATTTACTGGGAAGCTGTTGTTAAGTGTGTGCACCAAGCTAACCTGCATGTAAACCTCATTAGTTAGGACTGTGTTAGAATCCCTTGAATGTGATCCAAAGATTAAGTTGTGTCAAGCTATTGTATAAAATAGCAAAGTATGTTTTAATGTAGTATGTAATGGTTATGAAACATTTATTGAAAAATGACTTGACCCTCTTCGGCTTTATGAAGTAGTGTTAACGTTTCTACCATTTACAGGCTGTGTGCTAGGCAGGGCAGTTTGCCACTTAAAAAAGGGTGCATGTGATAAATTTTGTTTGTTTCAGTTAGGCAACAGAAAAACAGCAACAGAGCTGTTGATGTTAAGAGCTGCTCTGAGGTTAAAGTTGTAGAATTGTTGTAGGTGAAAACAGGAAATATAAGTACTTTGAACACACACAGAAAATACAGAGCTGCAATATTTGAAACTCTGTGTTATATTCTTCATTAAAAATGTGAAGGTGCAAATTAGAAATGTGTTATTCAAGTTGTTTAACCCTTACCCTGCCAACATGGAAAATATGGTGAACTCCTAATAATGCCAGCAGATGGCAGATGGGATTTAACTCAGTGTTTAAAGGGTTAATCAAGATGTGCGTCGATAACCAATGAATCACTGTTGTGTGAGTCAGAAGTGTATTATTCTCTTTTCAGTTGTGTTGGTGTGAGGGAGTACCTGTCCAATGACCTAGATAAGTATCACTGCCCACGGTGCGAACCCATCTGTGGACCTTCATTATGTAAGTTTGTGGCTGCTTACTGCCTTGTATATTGACTACAGATGAGAGAAGTGTTTGAGGTGTGTTTGTGTCTCAGCAGAGCACCTGTTAATCCTTTGGTATAAGAATTGAATACCCGTGGAGCGTTCTGCAGAAGGCCATAGTTAAAGTGGGGAAGTGCAGAACATCGGATATAATTATATGACATTTGGTGTTTTGAGTGTTACGCTTTGCATTACGTACATATAACATTAAGCCAACGGTGCACAAGTCCCAGGAGCCAGGTTGCCCAGGTGACTAAATGTTCTACAGTGAAGCCTAATATTTGGGGGTCCTCAGTATGGAACTTGCATCATGCTACACTTCTGGTGCCAAAATTTTGAGGTGGCTCCAATATTTTTTTTTTGCAATTTTGTGCTCGCGAATGTTCAACATCAGAGGTATGAGTGACTGTCTGTTTGTGTGGAAGAACTTGAGAACCACTGAACAGGCATTAATATTCATACTGGAGATGTTTATGAAGATGTGTTAAGAGATTTCAGTTTTTATGTAGGTTGGACAATTTTAATGGCTGCTTCACATGAAGAACTTATGAAATATTTACTGGAGTGAAGATGTAGAGGCGAATGAAACAAGCATTAAATGTTAGCTGTAATGAAACTATACATCATACATATTTTGTGACAGTTAAAGGAGAGAGAATATTTGTACATGTTTGAACTGTATAGTGAACAAGTAAGGCAGGCCCTCCAGACTTGCCCATCTTCCAGTATGTGCAACAGAAAGATTCTTGATAGTGTTTAAAGTGTGCTGAAATTAGATTTAATGTGTTTATTCTTATAGTAAATGACTCCGAAGCAAGTAATTAAGATGTTGTGCATTGTGTTCTTCACTTTATGTGCCAGACTTTAGGATGTTTGTATATGAGTCATTTTGAGTAAAGGGTGTTATATAAACATATGCCACATTATCAACCATTATATCGAAGACACTTTAACTTACATGTGTGGTTGTAACTGAAAATTTTGCAGGACGTGTGTTTTGTCATACTGTGCTAATAAGAGGAAGGTTGTGTGTGATGACACCACACAACAAGGGCAGCAATTAAGTCTTGCCCTCCTGTATGTAAAACAATAAAAGAAAGTTGTGTGTCAGATAATACATCAAGAGAAAGATGTCAATTTTTAGTTATGTTGCCAAGTTAGGGCTGTTAGTTTACATAGTTTAAGGACTGAGGAAGGCCTCAGGATGAACTGTTTCTTGGGCAGGATTTGAATGTGATACCTGCTGAACACCAGGCAGGATTGCTAACCACCACACCACACCATTTGGTGACATTGTGAAAACATGTGTGATGTGCTTAAGTTTTAAATGGGAAGGAAAAATAAAATTTTTATGTTTATGTTGAGCATTTCAGTAGGTTATATAGCCACAATTGTTAGAGGCACTTTTCACTATGTCCCGGATTTCATTTTGTATATGCCAAAAATTTTCTAGTTAGAAATTTGATTTCTTAATATCGTAACATTAATATTCTGCATACACATATGGCTATCTTCATAGAAATCTTTCATTAAGAAATAAAAAGGATGCAGTTGTGTAGGCTGGGACACCACCGACATGTGATGATGTAGTATGACGCTAGGCTGTGAACAGGTGTGCTAGCAAATGGTGGTGGTGGTGCTCACAAGCTTGCTTCCTTGCTTGGTATGTACATTGTTCTAGGAAGTATGTTTACACCCACAGCAACAAGGTACAGATACATACTGATATGTCTATGTTTTTCACAGTTGCTGTTTGTGTCATTTGTGATAATTTTCACTCTTTGACTGTGCAGAATGTTAAATACATAAAATATGACTTTTACCCAGTACTTGTGGCTTAATCCAGTGTGTGAGGTACACGATTTCTTACAGTCTTCAAATAGAAATAAACAATAATAATTTTGCTGATATAGCTCTAATTTGTTGTCAGTGTGTTTTTGTCAGTTGAGGGATTTTGTGTAGAATTCTGTAAAATCCATAGCCAGCCTTTGGAATGGATATGCTTAGATGCTTGTGTGGTGCTTCTGTTGTACCGTGTTTATTTATCAAGCAGTACATTTTGTGGCTGCTGCCAAGATGTACATTTTAATTGCATAAATAATCTTGTTCATGTTTTGTTGTTCTCGCTGTACAGTTAAGCTGCAGACAAATCTCCACAGACACAATTATGCTGAACCTGACCCAGAAAATAAGCCAGTACAAACTGGAACAGCAGTGTTTATTAAAGAGCTCAAGTCTCGCCATTTTCCAAGGTTTGTGCCATTTAATTTAGTCATTACTGTAGACCATAAATATCTTAATTTAGATTATCTGTGATTGCAAGAGATGAAGTTATTTTTATGTGCTGATAGTGTGTTTGTTGATCTGCATGTCTTGGGGACAGGACGGTGTGTGGTTTGGTGTGTATACAGATCCCAAAAGACAAGTATAATCAGTCTTCTTGTACTTTTGACACTGTCTTTCTTGTATTGTGAATGCACACATAATGATGAACTTTATTTAGTTCTGTTATTTAATACAGTGAAAATGTTTACATTGTAGTGCGGATGGAATTGTGTTGCGTCTGCGTGGACATCAGCTTACTGTCCCATACTTGACACAACATGGCTTTGATGTGCCCATAATTGTAGAGGAGAAGGAAGGTTTGGAAATGCTTCTGCCACCTGAAAATTTTACAGTTCAGGATGTGGAAAATTATATTGGTGAGTAAGAGATTGAAACGTGCCTTTTGTGCTACTTTGTCATATGTTCCCTGGCCCATGTGCTGTGCATTTTATGTAGTGTGCAGAGAAGTTGTCAAAATCAGATTTTTATTTGTACAATTGTTCTAGAATTGAAGTGTCTGTTTGCTTTAATATGAAGAATCTGGTCATGACAGTTCGTTTCAAGATACACTGTGTGAAAAATGTTATATTTTTAACTCCAGACACCCCTACATGAATTCTGTGTGTGAAAAGGGATGAAAGATTGCAACACTGTGTTGTGTTACACATATCTGTAGAAAGCTAAATTATTTTGTTACTGTCCCAGATATAGTTGTGTGATACTTATGTGAGTATTTATAATTTACTGTGTCAAATAAATCTGTTACACATGGGTTAACAATTGACATGGTATATTAACACTACACTTGCACAATTTAAGAGACATGGTAATTCAGAAAGAATTAATATGTATGAATCACAAAGCCCTGGTTAATGATCTGATGCCTCAGTTCTCAATGTCCATAGGACCTGATCTAATGATTTTCCTGTTCCTCTCTATCTTGTGTGAACCATGGTGACAGATAAATATGACTCTGTATAGCCTGGTAGGTACTCATATGTACCATTTCAGAGGAACCTGCTGTCTCTGTCCTGATGGTGGAGACAGCACGTTTATGTGAAACGTCTGTATGTACCTACCAGACCACATGGTGACACATCCTAAGACTATTGTTGTCTTCACATTTACCACCATGAGAACCTCAAGCCTTGAATTAGTACTGTATTGTGTTTATTGTAAGACATTGTGGAAGTGCAGCACAAGTGCTGAAGTGGTCTAGCCCGACCTGCTTGTACAAGCATGTTCACAGTACCGTAATTTGAAAACCCCGTAGTAGGGGTATTTAGTTTTAAATGGGAGGTGTGAAAAATAAAGTAAGATTATTATTAATATTTGGAAGTACTGGGAGGAAGAGAAAGTTGATAAGTGTGTGTTGCTACAGTGTTGTGTCTGCAGACAGCACTGCAGTGGGCTTGTTATCATGTCTCTGAGAATCAGGCTGTTATATCTCAGTCACTCTGCAACCCGTAACTTCTTTTTTCCAAACAAATTAAATAAAATCCAAGCGTGGAAATTATATGACTGCAGACTGAAGTGGCTGATGTTGTTAGCACAGGGTTACCAGAAACTTGCAGTTCCTTATGTCTGTGTTGTAGGACCTGATCGTGAGGTGGACGTTATTGACGTGACTCGGCAAACTGACATTCGAATGAAGCTGAGTGAGTTCGTTGAGTATTACACATCACCACCAGAACAAAGAACAAAAACATTAAATGTGATCAGTTTAGAGTTTTCCCATACAGGGTACGTATTACTTAAGGTACTTTTTTTTTTTAATGTAATTTGTGGCCATGCCATGGCTGAGGTGGTTAGTTGCCACCTTATCACCGCAGGCAGTGGGTTCAATCCCAAGCCAGCGCATGTGGAATTTGTGGTGGACAAAGTGACATTGGAGCAGGTTTTTTTGGAGTACTTCTTCCCATCATCATTCCATCAGTACTCCACATTTATTCATATACCACTGACAATATATAATGGCAACAAATGACATCCTCCTTAAATAACACACTTGAATGTGGTTTCATGTTGCAGGGAACACATACACATTGTGGTGAGTAGTTAGGTAAGTTTTTCATAAAATGAAGTCACCTTGATTACTTGAGTTGAACAAAACAGCAGCTTTTGACGACTGCTGGAAATTGAGACAATGTTTATAGACAAAACACATTGATTTGGTACTGATAGTAGGTGGCAGGGGAACCATGAGTAGCTGGTGGTAATGTTATTAGGTGTGCTGGCAGGGGAACCCTCAGTAAGTGGTGGTAATGATAGGAGGTGTGCTGGTAGGGGAACCACCAGTAGCTGGCGGTATTGATTGGAGGTGTGTTGGCAGTGAACCCCCAGTAGCTGGTGGCAATGATGGGACGTGTGCTGGGAGGGGAACCACAAGTCCTGTTGGTAATGATAGGAGGTGTGCTGGCAGGGGAACCCCTGCACCCAGTCACTGTCTTGGCTATATAACATGCATGATAGATGAAAAGATGAATGAATATGAGCAAGGGGCACTGATGGACTCATAATTGATGAAAAGACAAAAGTACTTGAAAAAATCTGTCTCATTACCATTTTGTGTCACGAAACCCATATGGTCTGCCCTAGGATCGAACTCAAGCCTCTGTGATAAGTAAAAGTTCAACAAGTCAAAAAACTTTTGTATCTAGACACCAATATTAACAAAAAAATTTAAGGGATACGAATTTAATGAAGTTTAACATGTTATTGTTTCATTAAAAGATTATCTTGGGAGTTTTAAGACTTCAAGACCAGTAAATGACACACATAATGTATCAGACATGTTTTACGTCATTATTAATGTGGTTGAAACAAAAAGATACAAGTAAAGTACAAGAGAAACAGAAAAATACGAGTAAAGTACAAGAGAAATGTGTGAAGTGTATTGAAAGTAATCCATCAGTCACAACAAACACTTTTTTATTGCCATCAGAAATTTAGTGCTTCAGCCGACTTGGCCATGTTCAGAGTAAAGAAATGCATGGAGTTACAAGCTTCATGAGAAAACAATCATATACTGTCATTAGCAATAAACATAAGGTGGGTGAAACTGTAAGGAACATCAGAAGGAAACAAGAAGGGTTAAGTTTAGGAGTAAGACAGGCAGAGTGGAGTTTGCATTGTAGAATTCAGTATAAGATGGTAGTTGCAATGTGCATGATTTCAGGCTTCTGCCATGAAGCAGATGATACCTGCGCTCTTCTGGGATATTACACCGTGTATAGTGGTAATTCCTTAAAGAATTACCACCAAGACTTATTAAAGGAATAGGTAGGAATGTACAGAATAGCTCTGTTGTTACAGGTGGAAGATGAAAGATCCAAAGCAAGCCTCTGTTTAGTTGTATTAACTGAAATCCAGGTGGCTGGTTATCTGGGTGACTTCAGTTTTGTGCAGTAGCACCCATTGTTTTCAGGACAGTTATTTCAGTTTATCAATTCACATGCGCTGATTAGCGAATGCCAGATAACTGAGAGGTTCACACTGGTCATCCCTGGATTTTTGCATTCTTAACTATATGGTGAGGTAGATTCAGTCAAACACAACTATAAATATATGGCTAAATGATGGTGTTTATTAGCAATGGAAAAACTACATTTTTCGGCCTATAGCGGTCATCTTCAGGTTTTGACAACTTTCTTGCTAAAAGAGTTTTATATAATATGCCTAAACCGCGTGGTGATGCTGAGATCTCATCATCATTTTACGTGCTTTTGTTAAGCTGAATTTGGTTGGACGTCTATTGGGTCGATGAATTTGTAGGTAGCTGGGTGTGGATCTTTCCGGTTGGGTAGGTGTAGGGTTAGAAGGAAACTGTGATTGCAGGTGTGGTATCTTAATGCTCGTATGCTGGAGGGGGTGGTTTTTGCGGGATTGGTTAGTCTGACATCTTCTCCTTATTCTTCAGAACTGAGTTTTTTCTACAAAACTTAGAACACCTTCATTTAGCACACCTATCAAACAAGCATAAGATCATCAGTTACCTCCGTTACGTTGATAACATACTATTAATCTTCAACCCCAACCACACAAACATCCAAAACATATTAGATGACTTCAGTGCAGTACACTCCAATCGAAAATTTACGGCAGAAACAGAGACTAACAACAAAATAAATTAATTGGAAGTCACCATTCACAAGACCCCTACAAACTGGAAGATATCCATATACAGGAAACCAACTTTCATGGACACTATCATCCCATACACCTCCAACCACCCAGCCCAACACAAATATGCTGCTGTAACAGACTGAACACATATAACTTGCACAAGGACGAATACAAGACAGAAGAAAACATTATCCAAAACATCATGTATAATAACGCCTTCCCAATCCAACCACACAAACCACCCACCAGTGAGCTACACAGAAAAATAGCCACCACAACACATAAATGGGTCACATTTACCTACATTGGAAAAGAAACAAATTTCATTACAAACCTGTTCATAAAGACCAACCAAAAAATTGCATTTCAAACCAAGAATACTATCCAGAGTTTACTAAAGCACAAACAGCAGGTACCAGACATATGCACACAATCCAGAGTATACAAACTGAAGTGCCCCGATTGCAATATGTGGGTCAAACTGGGAGAAGCTTCCAAGTAAGGTTCAATGAACACAAAAATGCATTCAAGACAGTCACACTTCAAACTTTGCAAAACACCTTAATGAACAAGCGCACTCATTCAGATCCATCCACAACACAGTGCAAATACTACAATGGCAAAACAAAGGGTCACATCTCAACACAATAGAACGTTTTTACATTTACACAGAATACTTGAACAATAACCACTTAAACGACGAACACACCATACACGTATTCCCCAACATAATCTTTGAAGCTCTTCTAAAATCCCACCAGCCATAAAACCCCCTCACACCCACACTCCAGAGCTACCACATCTAAAATCCAACACAAGACCTACCCCAAAATGAGTAACATAACAGATGCACAGCAGTACAAGAAGCTGCCACACTGAAAGATGACACACGTCAAACACTACAAATACAAACAGTGAGCATCACTAACAGTGGACAGATTCACATAGTGCAAAATCAAGAAGACAGTGCACCGATCACAACACATACTCTAGTGAATATCCACAAGAAATACAGTGGACCCAGGCACAAGGACTCAATAATACGACACCAGTTTGAGTGTACAACACAACAGAGAGAAGACTACACGCACACACACCAGGAACAAGAACTCCCAGACACTCAAGAAACTGAGGAAGAATACTAGAAAACCACTTCCATGTAAGTACTATTTATCCAATACCTTAGATACATATAAATAGAGGCACACACCACAACGGTTTACCCATTTCTACATTTCACATGCTTGTTCTCTCTCCCATAGAAAACCAAATGCGCCAAGCCTACGCACACGCACACATAGCAAAACCCTGGAGGCAGACCAACCCATGCCAAGAATAAAAAGTTCGAAGAATGAGGAGAAATGTCAGACTAACCAATGCCACAAACCCCCCCCCAAACATAGGAACATTAAGATACCACACCTGCAATCTCATTTTCCTCCTAACCCTACACCTACCCAACTGGAAAGATCCACACCAGCTACCTACAAATTCATTGACCCAATAGATATTCCACCAAATTCAGCTTAACAAAAGCACGTAAAATGATGATGAGATCTCAACTTCAACACATGGTTTAGGCATATTATATAAAACTCTTAGCAAGAATGTTGTCAAAACCTGATGATGGCCGCTACAAGCCGAAACATGTAGTTTTTCCATTGCCAATAAACACAATCATTTAACCATATATTTATAGTTGTGTTTTTGACTGAATTTACCTCACCATATAGTTTAAACACACAACGGATGGCACACCTGAGAATTGCATTCTTAATATGGAGCTTGCTTTGTGTTGCCCGTCTGGCACCTAGAATTTTGGGGCAGCACCTAGATTTGTTACAAATGTGTGGACCCCAGGATTAACTAAGTGGATTTTAGTATTAACACTAGAAGAAGTGGTACAACACATATTTAGAAGAGATTTTTTTTCTTGCTGTCTAATAAACAATTCCAAGTGGAGAAGAAGACATTGAATATGACAGTGACAGCAGTGGTGTTGGTGGTGTAGGTGGTGGTGGTTGTGGTTGTGATTGTAAAGACACAGACTACTCTAGATGTACATTTCATCATTGTATTGACTCAGTTAATGTGTAGGACACCTTCTTATCCAGCACTAGCTCTGTTACAGTACATAGCTGTATTTTAGATTGATAATTTTGGTCTCTCAGGATCATCTGCAGTGACAGTCTGGGGACTCAGCTAGCTGAATATTGAGTCTTCTGAGCTGTGACGCTCAAAAAAAGGTCACTGCAGTGTTCTGTTTAACTGCATTAAAATGTGGTGTTGGGTGTGCTTGTTGAGGCCTTCAGTCTTATTGAACAAGAAATTCTAGATGTCTTTATTCTCTTTCTAGTCTTTCACAGATGGTGGATGCCCCATACATTGCTCGTAAACTGGACTGGGTGAATTACGTGTGGCCAAATGACTTGCCAGATGACACAGAGTTCAAAAAGCCAGAGGTTCAGAAGTATTGTCTAATGGGAGTGGAAGGGTCCTATACAGATTTTCACATAGACTTTGGTGGTTCTTCGGTCTGGTATCACATATTACGGGTATGTGAAGTATGGCAGGTAGCATAATGTGATGCACAGGTTAAATATTTTGCATTACCTTTTGTGTTCCATTCAAAACCAGCTTGTGTGTATAGTGAAAATCCATATACCTGTCCGCACATTTTTGGTGCAGCCTTTTCCATTTTGAGTGTTGTTGCATTATAAATTGTGGTGTATTTCTTGTATTGTTGCCCTGAGCACCACAGTTGTCATGGGATGTCGTGGTGGTTGCAGGATTCTTTGCAATAATGCTGCCATGCTTGGCACAGCAGTAAACAACCATGTAGAATGCAAGGAGTACAATAAATAACCATAAGACACAGCATCAGTATCTTCTGCTGTAAAACCATTAACATACCCACATCATGGTTCAACCATGAGGTGGTTATCCTAAGAGGAAGAACCATTATAAAAAAAAAACTTGTGCATTTGTGTGCGTCGGTACGTTTCATGTACAGCATGATTGAAATTAACACATTTTATGTATGACTGGTAACAAAATGTAAATCCTCTGCATAATATTAGTCTGTGGTATCAAAACCAAATTAGAATTACAGAAAAATGTATTCTATAATTCTGTCTTAAAATTATAAATGCTAGTCACACCCAAATTCATCAGTACAGGAATTTATGTAGAAGATTATGCAGTTACAATGCTAATATATCTCAATTCCATATAAACTGTGTGTGTATATGTGTGTGTGCACGCGCGCATGCGCGCTCAACCTATTGATGGCCTTTTAGGCCGAAACATGTAGTTGAATATTACAGAATAAATTGTGTTGTGACTGGATTTGTCATAATTCTGATTGTTACAGCACAACAGGGATGAATTATCTTTAAAAAAAAAACATGGTGAATACCAAAGGCTGGGACAGCTTTGCTATCCACGCAGAATGTCCAGCCATAAAATTATTGGACGTGATCTTGACCTGGCCATGTGTTCTTTGTTAGATGTGCACACTGACACCGGTTTATTTTGCTAATTGTGTAAACAACAATAAAGAGATGAAACTTAAGATGATAAGTGTCACAAATTTTATTTGAATTATTACAGGGCCAGAAAATATTCTACCTCATCAAACCTACACAAGCAAATCTTTCATTGTATCAGCGCTGGATGAATTCCAGTACACAGAGCGAGACATTCTTCGGAGATCAGGTATTAATGTATTTAACTTTCATGATGTGTATTTTTGTGTCTTGTGCTCATTTTGTTTCTAGAAATAGTTATGGTATTCTACACGTCTTTGACAGAATGTGATTTCTTTTGTTTTCACCATGTATATAACAAGAAAATGTCGGAATGAAACACCTTAGAGCACCATTTTCAGACACTCATGATTTTTATTGATTCCTTTGTATGAGATATCATGTTGCACAACCATACAATGCAAGTGTCACAATGATTACTGTTTATGTATGTCTTATCTTCGCTATTTAGTCAAGCATATGTGATAACAGTTTTTGACCTGTGTTACAACCAGAATTTGTAATATTCCTGCACTACAGTAGAACTCCACCTGTCTGGGCGCTGGTTATCTGGATCACCAATTGTCTGGATCGGCTTGGCCTCTCCAGTCAACAGTTTCATACTGCAATTGTACTACATCTCTTTATGGCTTAAATTTTTCCCCCAATTTTCAAATGTACATAAGGAACTGTGTATTTATGTTTTATTTATGTGTAAATAAATATCTAGCCTTAAACAGCTATTTGTAGAACTTTTTTTACACTTCAAGCTGCCAATGTAGCCTACTTTCAAAGAAAAATATGATTATCTGGCTTTTCTGCATATGCAGATGGCTTGCCATCCGAATTAATCTGGATAAGTGGAATTCTACTGTACTTGCATCGTGAACTTCACTTTAACTTTTTATTGTTCCCACATGGATTTTAAACATATCTGTATGATATATTCCACATTGTCATTGCATTATTTGCAGGATATCAGAAACTGTAAGCATAATTGTAAATATAGCTGTAATGAAACAGTGTTTTTGTTTTGATTGCCAGGTGCTCCTGCACATTCTGCGATTTTGCATTGATGTGGTTACGGAATCCATTTTTCTGTGGTGTAACAACTGTTTACTAGGTAATTCAATCCCAGCATTTCAGAGGACTTTCAAATGTTGGGATCCATTTGCAGAGTAACAAGGCATTACATTCCAGAAGCCTGGATTCACCAGGTGGCTTTTATGAGTCATTAGAGCAGATCTGTCTCCTGTAATTCTACTTCCAAGTGAGCCATCTGCCCTGGAGGGCCTGGTTCGAGGCTTCATATCCTCCCCTTTATCTTTCCTTAAAAGGCTGTCGTCTGTTGATTGGCCATCATGGAGAAGTGAAAGGTGTGGGCTTAGCTTTCTGAGGTTTCCTCTGTGGAAACGCTTTTGTTGCGATCGCTCTTGTTTCAACTCCTGTTTTGATCTTTTCATCTTGGGGTTCAACTCTCAGACTCTACTTCTGCCTGGGGCAGGAGTGAGGAGCTCCTTCTTCATCTGTTTGTTTTCAAGAGAGACCTACACAGATGTCGGGGCATGTCCGGAAGGTAAAAGTTTAGTTTTGGTCTTTGTATTTTGAATTGACGTTTTCGTTCTCTTTGAACATTTCCCCCAATGTCTGCC
>Ga0136643_10005032_pt1 | contig 18495 bp, 10 predicted proteins | sample TergutLab28metaG_FD_96883 | JGI IMG/M metagenome (GOLD analysis project Ga0136643, IMG submission 96883) | Labiotermes labralis P1 segment gut microbial communities from Petit-Saut dam, French Guiana - Lab288 P1 (version 3) (version 3) | ecosystem: Host-associated > Arthropoda: Insects >...
CGGACGCTTGTGAGTGCGGTAATGAACCTTCGGGTTCCGTGAAATGCGGGGAATTTCTTGACTAGCTGCAAACCAGTTAGCTTCTCAAGAAGGACTCTGCACCATGGAGTGAGTGAGTGAGTGAGTGTGAGTAATGGTAACATTAGGTTACTTTCGTTTGGGAAAAATATGAATGTTTTAATATGGATAAAGTGATTGTGTAAAATAAGAAATGCTTTGTTTGAGTTAAGTGTCAGTTTTATTTTCGGGTCCCTCTTATATAGCTGTTTCTCCTACTTTTTCTTTCCGGGAAATATATTTCCGTCAATGATATTTGTAAATAATGTAAAAATATACTTAATTTTAGTGAAATGATAAAATTTAGTAAAACGGTAAGAATGTGCTGATTAGTGGAGAAAGGGATAGTAGTTATTATCTTATGTAATAGTCGGAACAGATCAAAAGGAAAGGTATGCATTCCTGAAACGAATCTACCTTTTCCACAGTGCACCTTATTGGCGGTTGTCGTGTCTAGAGGCTGCTACATAGACTTCCAATGCAGCATTAAATTTGGAAATTCTGAAATTTCAAATCCGAAAATGGAACTGTATAATATCTTAAGGGTTGATGGCCGCTGTTCTAGAAACAATAAACACACTTAAATAGTTCCCTTCAGAGAGTTTACAGTCTGCTGAAAGTGAAATGAGGAACAGATAGGATATAAACGCGTATACGTAAATCAACGAATTGACTCCTTCTTCACCGTTACAAAATTCCTTCAATGTCACGGTACAGGCCGACAACAAAATATTCTTAAATCACATAAGTTGTTCGGAATTGAGAGGTCAGCGCTTGCGCACGCGGCCATGATAGCTGCATCGACGTCATCAGCTTTAAGAATTTCTCCGCCAATGGGCGATCAAGAACAGAGAGGGGTTGTCCCCTTTAGCCAGCAAAAGAAAACAATCTCGGCAACAATCCTGGAGGATGTAGGCCACGTATAAAAGGAAACAGTAGGTGCGCGCAACGTCACTAAAGAGTCAGTGTCCACGCGCGAGGATGGCGTGGTGCACCAGGGTAGCCTTGAGCTTGTTATGTGCTTCAGTGTGCCTGCATTTCGGTAAGTGCCTGTGCTTCAAGTAAAATACAGTCAAATGTTAATTATACTTGGATGTTGTTAGCTTCTACGCGCGCCTCACAGGAACCTCACATTTACGCTCAGAATGTGAAAATAGTCGCACACATCGAAGTGGTCCCGAGGAAATGGAAAAGAAGGACTAGAAGTCAAAACATGTTAGATAACAGTGCATCTGTGTTTTTACGGCACGAAACAATTGCATTAGTGTAACAGTATTAAGGTGAATTATGGTGATTTAAATAGCTGATAAAGACACGAACCTCACAGGAGTAATCGGTTCACAAAGACCACTTACATCAGGGTTTACAAATCCCCGACGCCTGGTCGCCCGTGTGAATTAGTTTTGTACGGAGGCGCCTATATTTGTGGGTCCTCAGTGTGGAACTTGCTTCGTGTCACACTTCTGTCACCTTCAATTCTGAAGTGGCTTCGAGGTGTTTGGAAAATAGGGCATCACGGATTCAGATACTTCATCTGAATTTTTAATTATGAAATCATCATGTGATTACGCACTAACCACTTGAATAATGCAATGTATCCACATTAAAGTTCAGGTGACCGCGCATCATGATAAATTCTTATAATAAAACGAACTGAATGCACTAATTTCTCAAATTTATTTTTGGAATAAAATTCTACGTGTTTCGGACAGTTCTTCTGTCCATCATCAGGAGTTTCTCACTGTACACACAGCAATGGTATATGTCATACAGGTTCGCTCGCAAGCTGTCAGCAAACCTGTATGACATATACCATTCCTGTGTGTACAGTGAAAAACTCCAGACGATGGATAGAGGAACGGTCCGAAACATGTAGACTTTTATTCCAAAAATAAATTTGAGGAAATAGTACATCTAGTTGGTTTTATTATAAGAATGTAACCACGTTACTTACAAATATTCAGTTCCCAACTCATGGAGAAAAGAGTGCTTGAATTAGAAAGCCCAAACAATTAGTGAAGTAGAGCTAAATAATGGCGGTTTATTGCAACAATCTTATGGAACACGTAACACATAAAATTAAACACAATGTGTAGGCAATATTCAGAAGTTTTAGTCTGAAACCTGGCGGTGCGTGAAGTAACTATAAGGCTCTAAAGGGTTTAATTTCTAAAGATATGTTTCTTCAAACATAAATGGCTACGTGACAAATTTTGGTCATTCATCTTGAAAATAACGAAAGACACACAAACGTTATGTCGCTCTTGCGTGCATACACACACATACGTCAAAAAGTAGTTCCATCAGTGGTTTCAAGAGAATTTTCTGTTTCTTAAATACTGTTAGGATTTAATGCCACTATCATCGGTTTGGAACTGCCGTGGCGCAAAACGCGTTGGCTGCTACAGACACTGAAGTGCTGTTCATAGCGTGAAAGTAACTTCTCTTGTGTCTATTTACAGTATAAAAGTGGTTGGACTTCACATTTGTATTTCTCCACCGACACACTTCAACAAATCCAGGTTGCTCCGCTACACCAAACGTTCGTCCCTATAGAGTTGTGCAATATTCCATGCCTTATTACACATAAAATTTCATAAATTTCCAATAGATCTGCCAGACCACAAAGCAACGCTTTTCGTGCCGTTGTATTACGACTGTTACTTAAAGAGTAACCAGAAGTTGCACTTATTACTTCGAATTGCCATAAAACATTAAAACAATTTTATACAACAGGTAATGAATATGATATATTTTTACACGAATTTCAGTTTTACATAAAATATTCTTAATAACATGGGAACATGGTGTTGAGGAGAATATTTTGACCTAGGAGGGAGGAGGTAACGGGGGAATGGAGGAGATTGCATAACGAGGAGCTAAATGATTTGTACTCCTCACCCAATATTGTACGGGTGATAAAATCTATAAGAATGAGATGGGTTGGGCATGTGGCGTGTATGGGTGTAGAGGGGGTGTATAGGGTCTTGGTGGGGAAACCGGAGGGAAGGAGACCACTGGGGAGACCTAGGAGTAGATGGGTGGATAATATTAGGATGGCTCTCCAGGAGGTGTGATGTGGGTATATGGACTGGATTGGGCTGGCCCAGGATAGAGAAAGGTGGCGGACGCTAGTGAGTGCGGTAATGAACCTTCGGGTTCCGTGAAATGCGGGGAATTTCTTGACTAGCTGCTAACCAGTTAGCTTCTCAAGAAAGACTCTGCACCATGGAATAAGTAAGTAAGTAATCACATGTTATGTGTGAAATCCATATAGAAGAGCTCTTCAGTTTCTCTTCTTACAGGAAACATGGTTGAGCTTCACTTCCGTTCTGAATACAAAGCTTGATATTAAGGATCGTCCATGAATATGAGAGGAAATTTTTTTTTAACAACTACTGAAACACAACACTAGTGAGCAAAACTAATTTTGTTGAAAATAGTTAAACTTAACTTGTCATTATTAAAACACAGAAACGTGTTTAACATTTTGAAAGATGAAAATCAATCTCGTATTAAAATAATTTGGACAAGACAGCCGTATGCGCACAGTAAACTCCTGCAACCCTTCAAATATGAGATCGAGGTGTAAAATACATAAAATATAACTAAACTATGAGAAGGGGCTTACATACCGGAGGTGGGAGGAGGGTTTCAAGGAAAACAGACGGAGAGAGAATAATGAATGAGGCCATGTCGCCATTTTATGTACATGTGCAGTTAGATGAAAGTTTGGCGCCGCCTCTTGCCATCACCACTGTCGTGTCTCTCTTATTTTTTAGTATTTATGTTCTACTCATTCCCGTTGGAGAACAAAAGAGCTGCCACATCAGGATGACAAGCGTTTTTTATAGACAATCTGCTGGTGAAACAAACTTCATTTTTTAAACATGACCCAGCGAAACTTGAAATACCACCAAAAAGAATCTAATGGACCAAATGGGTGGTTGTTTGGAAATACATGAGGCAACGTGTAGTCAGAGGAGGAATGGGGTTACAAAATACGCAATCCATGATAACGGCCAATTATGAAAGGGCCCTAAAACACAAAACTGCTTCTGCCCATTCCATAGAGCAATATAGCCATCGAGCTTGTGACGTATAATGTAGTGAAAATTGTAAACTGATAAATGTTCAAATTTTCTCTAAAAACTAGGAAGATGTTTTTTAACAAACGTAATTAATGTAAGAAAAATAAACGAGGGTAATTGGAAATTTAAATACTACTGTTTCTTAAACCAAATTCTGAGTTAGCTGCACGTTCACGTAGTTATGCCGTTTAATGTGTTCCCACTATGTAACATGCACACTAAGTTATAAACACATCACAAATTAATTCGAATTAAACCAACATACACTTATTTTTATTAAACACGTAATCCGTGTCCTATTCCAGTCTAAGAAGCTCTGACTTCGTCTACAAGTATAACCGAGTCCTAACAAAAATATACATTACGTACATCAATGACCAGAAAGAAACTTTATCGTCCGCTTTCCATCTGCATTAAACGATTCTTATTTCATTCTTCTTCGCCACGGTCTTGAACTGTGATGTTCCATGTGCATTGGGAGGCACTACTTGTGTTGTTGCATTCCGATTCCATAAATAGAAGCCCTTCTTGAGAACCTGATAGCAGCGCAGCTGATCAGGAAATATCCCACCATTTATACGGAAAATGTCCCAGCTATGCATACAAAACATCGACACTCACTCTTATCAGCAGCCAAAGAATTAGTTTCGTGAGTATTATTACTGTTCATGAAAAATCATAAGATTGCTCTCTGTCAGCTGTACTTTGCGATTCATTCAATGTACCCGTATTTGTAACTACTCTCCACATCTAGCGGCCATTTTCTCCACTCGCAAATGGTGGACAAGGCATGCCGTGGTGACAAGGGACCAAGAGTAATCTACGGCTAAATGACAGCAGGTCTTATTCTAGGCGGCAAACATAATTTTACTGTGCCCTAATCCGTATTCTAAATTTCTGATAACATTTAATTTGTAACATAAGAACCTCTAACTTCCGTGTCTTAGTTAAGTACTTAAACCAGACAGGCAATGTAAGTATAACGTTACACTCAGGCGCGTTCTTGCAACCATTGTTGCAGTGGAAAAGCATTGAGTATTACACAACCTGTGTGTGTGTGTGTGTGTGTGTGTGTGTGTGTGTGTGTAGGCTTTGGTACCCAGCATGCAGTGCGCATGCGTCATATTGTCAACTGTGGTCTGCCCCACTCTACAGTATCTTTCCACATTATTTAATCAACGGCAGGATTTTCGGCGGGGGGGGGGGATTACTGAACCCAAAATGTGTGTTTTGATTTTCTGTACAACTTTTGTCTGAAACATTGATGTGATGAAAAATGTACGCTGGTCTCCATGTAAAGTACCATTTTTTCTTGCCCGATAACAATGGAATTTGAATTTTCTCGACAGACTTTCGAAAAATTCTCAAATATCAAATTTCATAAAAATCCATCCAGTGAGAGCCGATTTGTTCCATTCGGACGGATGGACGGACGCACAGACGGAAGGACGGGCAGACATGACGAAGCTAGTAGTCGCTTTTCGCAATTTTGCGAACGCGTCTAAAAACTGTCAGATTGGTAACGACTGAATCTGAATTTCAATTTTAGATGAACGTAACGTCAAAACAAGCTCTGGGTCCCGTGCAGGCTCTAATGCAATTCAAATCGCGTGCCGTTTCCCCGAACGTAAAGAGAACGCGGCATGACGCTGATCATTCGCCTCCATTTCGAGCTGAGGTTAAGAATGCGCGAAGCAATATTACTATCCCCCTCTCGGCGTGCACCTTTTACTGCAAATGAATTTCTTCCTTTTGCTTGGTGATGGTACAGTTACATCAACAGGTCTGCTTACACACACGAAAGGTAAAATCACAAAAGTATTTCGAAAGGCTCTTCTATTTTCGGCAGTTCAAAAATGCCAAAACCTTATATATAGTATCACGAATGTAAAGATTTTAAATCTTAAATTATGTATGACCGTGCGTTGTGCATTTAGTTATAGTGCCAAAACAAACAAATGCACATAACTGTGTACGGTCGTGTATTGTCTACTTGTTTCGGCCACTCACGTGGCCATCCTCAGGACTGTGCGTTACAAAGGATGGATACATCGAGATATTACAAAGGTTGGTTAATAAATGCACAGATATAAAATACTAGGTTTTAAAAATACATTTGTACTTTTAAAACTTAGTAATTTATATCTTATTAACATATATTTTAAAAAAACACATATTTAAAAACTACTTCTCTGTCACTGAAATTTAGTACTCTACATCTGTGCTTTGGTTCACAAACTTCTGTAATATCTCGATGTATCCATACTTTGTAAAACACCTCCCTGAGGATGGTTACATGACTCGCCGAAACGCGTAGGAGCTACATTTTGTTTGTAAAATACTTTCATGTATTTGTTGGTTTCGCTACCATATGTAAAAGTTTTAGCTTAAACGTAAACTGCACGTGACATTTTAGGTTAGCACAGCGCTACGTATGAAGACTGCCACCGTTTATGGCGTAAGGCTATGTCGTCCAGCAAAGAGTGCAAACCTTCCAAATCTCCCTGTTGCCTCCATTTTTGGTGTACTCAGCAGACACTGTAGTATTATTCCACTGATGAAGGCGGTAGGTTCCTCCGGCATATTAGTACCTTTCAACCAGACCACACATGGTCACATCTTTCGCGTTCAAAAACACTGAAGTTACATTTTAACGGATATTATGAACAACTAAAAATGACGTTAATAACATGTAATTAACGGAATATATTCCACTGAATATTTTGGCAGGATTTAGAACCCTTTGAATATGAAAGCCGGAAGAATTGCACAGACAGTAAGTAATAAGGCCGGTTGACTCGACTCAAGTTGAGACTTGACTTTCTCTTACTGACGTGAGGCAAGGCTGTCTACTGCAGTTTCTAACTGCGGTTTGAGCGCTCGGCTTGCGTAACTGAGGGTGCATGAACTCTTCGAAGCCAGGATAAGGTAACTTTAAAATAATAACCAGCAATCACGGATTTTCGCTGATTTCTAGAGAAGGAAATCAAGAAATTCAGTTTGAAAGTGACATGAGCACACACTTGTATAAATGTTGGTTCTTTCATGCCTGTAAATTCACAATTTGAAGATGTTGCCACTGCAATCGGATTCCGAGGAGAATAAATTAAAAACAAAACTAATTCAGCCTTAATTTTTAATCTTTCCACTTTCTAAGCTCTACAAATTGAACTACACAATGTAAATTTCTAATAAAAATTAGTCAACATGCACCAGTTGGTTCGCAACGATCAAAGAAATCTTTTGCCCGTTACTGTACTCGAAGATTCGCTATCATGATGGTATCATAAATTCATTGTTGTTCTGCACTGTTTCATGCTTACTAACATCATCTGGAGACAATTTTCATTTATACACAAAGAAGCGGCCATGTGATTGGCATTCGGGTCTTCATCAAAGCTCATAATTCCAAACTCAGTGTATAATCGCATTAAGCACAGACATGCGCCGAGGATGACCGTGTCGTATCAGCCAATTTGCTTCATGAAAATGGCCAAAAACTGCGACATAAAATAATAAATAACAATATGTTCTAGTTTTTCGTCAACAAATCCAACTGCTATTCTTGAAGGAAAAAAAGAGTACCGAGCGGTTAACGCAGCAAAAATTAATCTGAGTTCTACGTTTCAAGTTTTCGCCGTGTTGTAGTGATGATAGCAATTCTTCTGGGTATTTCCCCGGCGTCTGCTTGTTGTTAAAAGCCGACGTTTCGGAACCGATACAGGGTTCCGAAACATCGGCTTTTAACAACAACCAGACGCCGGAGAAATACCCAGAAGAATTGCTGTCATTAATCTGAGTTTTTTAACTCGGGGATGTCCGGCTCGATATTCGGCGGCGAGACAGACGATGTTGCCACATCTGTTTTCTTGTTCTATACATCTTCAAATGGAAGAACAAACATATCATGATGCAGAATCAATTCGGTATATGCCCAACTCCATAGATTAGGTCTTCCTCAAGATGCTAACAGTCGTTCAGCTCTTCAAGACAGTTTCCACCTCGTAAGGCGCCCGACGTTTCACTATCCTTTTCACAAAATTCCGCCATTGAGTTGTCTCTTGAATTTTTAATGTAATTCTTTTGTAACTTGCAAGTATGATGAATATGTCCTGTGAAAATATACGGCAACAAAACATCGGACAGGAAAACTAGGAAATTATACAAGCCCCAAACTGTGTCGTTGTTAGGAACACAAAAAAATCTTGTTTTTGAGACAGGTTGAGCGCTTTTCTACTGAGATCTTGTAAATTTCTACGTGACCCTACCTTCGGAGATTATACTAAAGGAAACTACCTACAGGGTCTTATGCGTGATACGTGAACGAGAGGAACCATGCATAACCTGTCGACATGAACACAACACACGTGGTTTAAAATTTGGAAAGAAGTGTCAAATTCACGTGCCTTTTGCACGTCTTCTCTTCTATAAGTCTAAATATATTCTGAAAGGGATTTAGATGATATTTAATCGAAGATTCAAGTTTTCCGGGATATGTTGCTGCGTCAAGTGATGAACAGCTGCTGAAGTTTCGAAAGGGCTTGTTACATCTATCTTCAGGATAAAATGCAGTCCAAGAATAGTGACAGTACAGGCAAAAAGCTCCTCCAAAATTTTCGACAACCATATAGCGCTCACATGGTAGCATATCCCAGAAGTCTTCAATCTTCATCCACACGGCTATAAGAACCTCAAGACTTGCACAACACTTTATCCGCTCGAACAAAACGCCGAATTTCAGGCCTCTCACAATGCACATGATCTTACATCACTGTGGTTCTTAAGCCTATTAGTTAAACGTTGCTCTGACATAACAGAGATGTATCGTTCTTAACGTAAATTATGACAGATGGCCCATAAAAGGCATATCCTTATTAGAAAGTGAATACAACCTCAGCTTACACAAATTTTTACAAAAAAAAGACAGGACTGACAGTGTTAATATGTAGGCCACCTTCACTTGAAATTAATCGCAGAATATTAAAAGACGCGTGAAAATGGAGACGGTGTTCTGCTAGTGAAATTCAACAATTTTATGGGGTCGCTAGATGGCATGCGTAACTACCTTGGACTCCAGAAAGCAGATTTATATTTAAAAAAAAAGCTTGTCTACGTATTAACAGATCTAACGTTGTGTCTAGACCCTCTTCTTTTCACTCACGTCAGCCGGAACAGCACTGGAGATGACGACAGATTTGGCAAACAAAAAAAACGCATTGCCCTTATACGCTGTACCAAAATTCAGTCCTAAATGTTTTATAAAATATATTTATATTCATACATTTCAGGAGGATTTTGGACAACCCGTACACAGCGCAACATAACATACAAGTTTCTATACATTTAAATTTTATTGAATTTGTTAAAAGGTCCTGTTGTGATTAACATTATGGCGTTACATTGATAATTTTTTCATACAATGGTGCTATATCGGTCTTTATTCTAGCAAATATGGCGCACATTCTTGTTATCAGGCCTGATGACTGCCGACTATTAGGCCGAAACATGTCATCCGGGTAACCTACATGTATCATGCAAAGAAGTTAAGTCTAATGAAATACTTACATTTGTATTGTCAGCTCATATATGTAAACACAATCCATCGCAGTAGTTCTGAAGAACAGGCCTGTTCATGGAAAAACTCTTTAAACCTTTATTTTGCAAAGAGCCCCCAAACTTCTTTAAACCTGCGGATAAATTGTTGTATCATTATAGCAATGAATATACCGAAGTGCTATCTTGTATGTAAGAAAAATATAATTAAAACGGTGGTAAATAATACAGATTTTTCAATTAATATGGGTAATATTAATCCCTGCTAAACATTACGTTTTCAGTAGTGAGAAAAACAGCCTGCCCAAAGTATCTGGTACTCAGTAACCTTGAAGTAACAAACAATTTAAACCTCAGGTGAGCTCACTTGCACATTACACATTATACAAACAAACAGCTAAGTACCTGGTACTCAGTAACCTTGAAGTAACAAACAATTTAAAGCTCAGATGAGCTCACTTGCACATTACATATTATACAAGCAAACAACTAAGCACCTGGTGCTCAGTAACCTCGAAAAAATAAATAATTTAAACCTCGTATGTGTCTACTTTTCTATTTGCACATTGTACAAATGAACACTGCAAACAATGAAGCGTCTGTTACTGCTTTTGCAGTGAGCAGGTTGGCGTAACGGTAATGTTCTAAGGTGAAAGCCGAGAGGTTCCGGGTTTGAATACTGATCTATCTACAAACTATGGTGACAGCCATCCCGTGAGTTCCTTCAAAGTGTCAATGCGCATTTTCATTCAGGCCAAATCCTTGTCTATTAATCATTCACGAGCGCCTCATCAGTGCTTCAGAGTATTGTACTGTACCAATTCAGTTATAACACACTAAACAACCCAAGAATCAAGTAATAATGCTCTTATGCATCAGGTAACACAATTCTAAATAAAACTGAAAGACAAAAATTAATCTCAATTATATTTAAAGATTAAATCTGTACTGCGCAGTAAACACACTTCATCTTTGTTGTACAAACCCGCTAAGTTAAAGCTGTATAAGAAAATAATGGTTCTTTGTCCTGAGAATCATACAAGAGCACAAACTCTGTGCGTTGAATGTAGAATTTCTGAATGTAAACACTGGTGGTATACAAAGTAACCAATGGGATCTAAAGGGATAAAATATAGCTGGTGTTTGGTAGCATAGAAGAACTCTCATATTCATACCGCTATTGTCAAATAAATTATATTTTACAACAATTAGGTCTATAGGGTTGTAGAATTTGTGGCATATAAATTGACACCAGCTTTGCCCCGGATATAAATGCTTTCCTTTAACAACCATAATTCTATCTTCGCCACATACTCAAATAGCGCGATCCCTGAGACGTAGTACAGCTTAAACGGGCCGACACATAAACTGCACTTCACCTCTGTGCACAGATCTAAATGTCAAACTTCCACAGAATACACACTTTGCATGTGCAAAACTCTGCGACACAAACACTTGATTCTTCTCGCAACCTCTTCAATATGCTGAAAGTAACTGTCGATTTTTGCGAACAGTGGCATGTTCTGCGAGTCACGGAGTCCTCAACCAATTCGTTAAGAGGGTGAAGCGACAAGAAGAACCTTCGAAAAAGGAGGAGAGCTTTGAAACAGAACTATGTAAAGACAAAGATGCTGGCGAATGGTTCCGGCTCGTTGCAGGTGAAGGCGACAATTGCAGAGACGTAATTCAATGCACATCATCGGTATGTCCATAAAACCTTACTGAGTGATGGCCTTAACACATGATTCCATGATAATTTACGACTTACGGATCTTATTATTCCTAGGGCCTCCAAGCAATTCGATGTCCTGCAGGTTTGTATTTTGATATCGAGAAGCAGACATGTGACTGGAAGGACGCAGTGAAGAATTGCAAACTCAAAAATAAAGAACGCAAAGTCAAACCTCTGCTCTACACGGATGAACCTCTTTGTCAGGTATGCATAAATTGTTTTGTATTTTAACGCTATAAAACTTCGTCTAAGTGTTTACGGTAATGGCTTGTTATCGCGGAGCTGGATGTTCTCGAGGCATACGTAGGAGTGAAGTTGTTTCTCTGCTTAACTGAGCATTACGCTATGAAAAGGAACGGTAGAATAAAGGCAGAGCCCCACGCACTCTTAATCTCGGCACTAGGTGAATGTGCATGGTAGCACGCTCCGGCTGTTCTACCCTTGAAAAAGAGCCCGCCGGTACTCCTGGATAAGTGGCTGTGGGAGCCCCAGAGCCTGCCTACTTTGTGAAGGCCAGAAAGTATCCTTATTCTGCTAGACAGGAAGCTCAAAATGTTATGAACTTAATCGAAACCAAAAACAAAGAATAACCTCTAAGGCACATCATGAAAATACGCACAAGAATGCCTCCGGGAAAATAAATTGCATCATCTGGAAGGTTGGTTGTCTCCGTTTCTAGGTAGAAGGGTATTCTGTTTCTTCTGATTTACTGGCAATATTTCCGTTTTGTTCATCAAGCCTTAATTATGTTTTCTTTTGTCGTGTTACTACTTTCATTGGACAGTCTACTGCTGCCGTCTCCTGCTAGGGCTTATAGCCCCTTCTTGTATACAGAAACCACATGTGATCTCCAGTATTCAGTAAGAAAGAACATCTGTACCTAAGAGATTTCACACAATGTGTGTCCCTATCCGAAAGAAGAAGAAAAAGACAACCCCAAAACGTCATGTGTGTAGGTAAACAAAACCAGTCGATGGGCGCAGAATTCTACCGCAAAGGTCTTAATATTTTAAGCACTCAGAATTAAAACCATGTGCTAAAGCTGATAAGAGTTTGACAATAAGGGGCTCGTCAAATTGCAGGAGGGGTCTTTGGCTTGCGGCGACGGGAACTGCGTCGAGCGAGGTCTCTTCTGTAACGGAGAGAAAGACTGTGCCGACGGTTCAGACGAAAACACCTGCGGTAAGTATCAATAAATTTCAACTTTTCCTTAATTACATCCTAGATACAAATTTCAGACTCACTTCATATATAACAACGTTATTGCAGTAACAAGCTGTATACAGAAATACACTCTAATTCCACGAATATTTAAGAGGAGAAAATACTAACGCCTGGCGCCGGAAAGATGCGACATTCCCACTTTCTAGTGTCTGCCTGCTATCACACCTGCTGTCTGAAGCACATTCAGGTGTCAAATAACTTTCGAGATGTCGTTCAGGTCACAAACACGAAATAATATGGGCGTGGTCTGGGCGGTTCTTGGCAAGAATTTCGTTACCGTTCAACACACACACAAGTCACTTTCAAATACACATACACACACACAGTTGAACAGTTGCCATCTACAGACGTGTTTCAGATATTCGAAATCCTGACTATGGGTATGTTAATCCTTCATTCGGGTCATGCCCTTTTCACTAACGATTCTTGGAATTTGAGAGGTAAATGAAATGGGATTTGATGGAGAAATCTCAGACATACTAACTTTCGACGCAACGATCTATGAAAGCCCAAGTCATATTTATACACTCATAAGACGGCTGACGTCATAAAAGTTTTGTATTATTACAATGCAATAAATTAGTTATAACATATTCCATGTCATATAAGAATATAGACAATGACAAGGAATTTGAGATCTTAAAACCTTACTCGAGTCACTAAATCATTTTAACTATTTCTTCTATGCACATTTAAACTTGCCCGATGCCTTCCAATTTAAGCTGAAACATACAGCCAAGTAATATTTCATGTTACGTATATAGATAAACAAGCTGCTGGACTTACCATTTTATGCATCTCTTTCAGTACACACATAAAAGGCGGTCTTGGAATTCAGTATCAGAATTGTAATTCCTAAAGGCATCATATAATCACCGGGTACACAGTTCATGAATGTACAAGAGGTTTCATTAGTACATTTCTTTCTTTACATCAACTACACCTCAAAATCCATACATCTGCATGTATGGGCAGTATAACCATTTCACTGCTCTGACATCGATCGCAATAGAAGAACTAACTTAATGCCAGTTCCACGACCTCAAATACCTCTAAAAAAACCTTAAAATACGGAAACTCGAAAGGTATCGTCTGTTGAATATTTTTATCCTTTCTTGGTTAAATAAAATATTTCAGCACAAACTGCAAGTGTTAATCGATAACTAGAGAATCCGCTAATAGTTATAGAAAATGTAACCCCACATCAGGATCCTAGAGACTATAAAAGGTGAATGTCACTGGTACTGCAATAATAATAATAATTATTATTATTATCATCATCATCATTATCGAATTTTTCACTTCTCAGCTTTGGCTGAGAAATATTCACCTATCCTGGGACGTAGTAATCAACAGGATTAGGCTCGGTGGTCTTAGTTGTAGTTTAAAAAGTTTCTTACAATTGAACATGTGTCAAGAATTACAGATTTTTGCAGTTGCATATATGTATTCGGGTGCAAGTTAAGTCTTGTTAGACGTTGTGATAGTGACTTTGGAATTAATCGCGTAGATGATATTACTATCGGGATCACTTGTACTGCCTTTTGCTTCCACATAGCACATATTATTATTATTATTATTATTATTATATTAGTATCATTTTCAATCTTGATTAAATTAACTATAATGCCTTGCTACTTTTTCTTTTATTTTTGTCTTGGCTGTCCTCGTCTTTGTTTCGCCTTTTCTTCTGCTGTCTTCGTAACTGGCAAAATGCTGCGAAGTCAGAATGTAAACACATAAAAAAATGAACATAACTACATTAGTATTGTTTCTGCTCTCGTCGCTACCATCGTCATCTACGTTTGCACCATTCCACAAGATCGCAAAAATATATCCTGCATTTCTTGTTTGGTATGGTAAGACGCCTGAAATGCTTTTAAGTGATTCGATTAAGTGTATTATTTGTCATATTCTGTTTGCTCCAATAGGTGTACTTTTGATAGAAATCACGAATTTAAATACCCCCAGTTACAAGTTGCCGCAAATTTCGATGCCTTTCTTTGGCTTTTTCCAAGGCCCGACACGCTATTTAAATTTCTCGGTCTTTTTGTCTAGGCAGATGCACAGATGGAACCATACAACTAGTCCCTCTAGGTACTTCGCCGACCTGTTTCTAGAGTTTCTGCGGCTTCCATTACTCTTGAAGCAAAGAAGTGTCGCGTGACACGGGCAATATCTGTTTGTTACAGCTATGTCTCTGTTTTGAAATACCAAACGTAAAGGGAAAGCTGACATGTTGCAGCTCGAGGGACGGCGCCCCACCCAGCTAACTTTTCTTGTCTTGTTCAGATAATGACAACGACCCAAACCGCGCTCCGCCCTGTGATCCGGCAGTCTGCGTCCTACCGGACTGTTTCTGCTCCGAGGACGGCACCGCGATCCCCGGAGACCTCCCAGCAAAGGACGTTCCCCAGATGATTACCATCACTTTCGATGATGCCATTAACAATAACAACATCCAGCTGTACAAGGATATCTTCAACGGAAATCGCAAGAACCCCAACGGCTGTGACATCAAAGCCACCTTCTTCGTGTCACACAAGTACACCAACTACTCCGCTGTGCAGGAGACACACCGCAAGGGCCACGAGATTGCCGTCCATTCTATCACGTGAGTCAACATCATTACAAGATGTTCATCGGGTTAGGCACCATACGGGCCCCATAAATGAATCCGCTCTAACTATTAAGCTTCAAATGTAGAAACGTTTGTTGTAATAGAGAAATCCTCCCCACCCCTGTCGTACTGCTGGAAGCTCGTTGAATCAATCTGGGGGATCTTCCTTTCTAGCATCTTTGTGATTCTGACTCGACTCGACGAGAAGGCACCGGAATTGGTCAGTGTGACCAGGAAACTAATCATGCTAGCTTGAGAAAGAAAGTAACTTGAGCTTTCTGTTTGGCGTACAATTTCAATACTTTGTTGCGTACAATAATTTTAGGTCCATTTACAACCGTCATCGGAGTAATTCCACTAAAGACAGTCACAACTAAAAGTGGCTACTTGTTAATCTTATATTTCTCATCCAAAATTCGCCAAAATACGGTGGCTTGGTGGTACTGTCTCTCCAGCATATACAGTGCTGAATCTGTCTTCTCAAAGAATAGACGAAAGAGTGGATAGGTACCAGAAAATAGGATGGATGTATGGTGGCTAAATGACTGCATGAATGGGCGCATGGATGAACTAACACTGGTTTCTATTTCTCTAACTCTCGAAGAAATTAAACTAGCTATCGCCAAATTCCTCATCTCCCCCCCAAAAAAACTTCGTCGCCTATGAGCCTTAGGTTGTAAGCAACACTGAATATCAGTGTAAAGGTGTCGCAAGATGAAGCTAACTCTTGTGATCCCAGAGACTGAATACATCGACATGATACAGCGACTCTTGCCTTGGTACAACTTTGCATTGGCCTCAAACTTTATTGATGAAATTCCGGCTCATAAACGACGAAGTTTTTTTGGTCGTATTACGTGGAACTATAAATCGACGAGGATCTGGAAACTCCGAGTAAGTTTAGCTCCTGAAGAAACATTCACTAACACCACTGGTTCACCTGACAGCAGGGACTAAAAACCCGCGGACAATAACAAAGGCAAGGTTAAAGTTTGGAGACGACAGAATGAAAGTCGCTGATTTTGGGGCCAATATAGAAACCACTGTTGGTACACACCCTGTATCCTTGAATAGTGCTAACTGCTAAGTAATCACTACGACAGTGATTGAACGCAGTTGCAATAAAACATACGGTTGGAGGACAATAATAATAAATTAAATTACGTATAAGTAGGACGAGTTTTTCGATGCCAAGTAGTCAAAGTTAATGAAATAAATAAATTTCATGTGTTAACAATCTCTAACGCCCAGTACCGACGAAGTAATATCAATCCGCGATAAATTACTTACTTCATGAACTTTAATAATGGCAACTTATATATATATATATATATATATATATAGAGGACATAAAGTAAATAATCTAACACTGTATAGAACTGGAACTAAAGAAAAAAGCTACGTGAAAGCTTATCTTCGTATGAAAGTATTTAACATATAACAATTGCGATCTTTTGTATTCTTATACCGCGAGGGATAAAATTCTTTCCGGCGTTAAGTTCTACCCCCATCTTCCATGCAATCGTTTTGCATAATCAACACACTTCCTCCTCCAAAATTTACTTCAGTGGAATGAAGTTACTCTGAAAACGGAATCAACACATTCTTCCGAAACGTCAGAACAAATTGACCTCACGGTTTATATACCCAAAAGACCTTCCTTTGGGAGTACATGTAACTTTCATTATAGAAATGAGCTCTCATTTAGCTTTTTGTTTAGTGATTGGGTTTACAGATTTTAAATGGAAACATGAAAATCATAAGACTTAAATTTCGGGTCTAAAATCAAGAAACTCGTTGGTTTTAGGCACAATGACGATGAGCAGTTCTGGAGCAACGCCACGGTCGACGATTGGGCCAAAGAAATGGCTGGTACAAGAATCATCATCGAGAAATTCGCCAACCTTACAGACAATAGCGTCGTAGGTGTCCGCGCGCCATACTTGCGCGTGGGTGGCAATAACCAGTTCACCATGATGGAGGAACAGGCCTTTCTGTACGACTCTACTATCACAGCACCCCTCTCCAACCCGCCATTGTGGCCATATACCATGTACTTCCGCATGCCACACCGGTGTCATGGGAACCTGCAACACTGCCCCACTCGAAGCCATGCGGTGTGGGAAATGGTGATGAACGAGTTGGACCGCAGAGAAGATCCTCAGTTTGATGAGTACCTGCCCGGATGCGCTATGGTGGACTCCTGCTCCAACATCCTCACTGGAGACCAATTTTACAACTTCCTCAACCACAACTTCGATCGCCATTACGAAAAGAACCGCGCCCCACTGGGTCTCTATTTCCACGCAGCCTGGCTCAAGAACAACCCTGAATTCCTTGACGCCTTCCTGTACTGGGTAGACGAGATTCTGTCTAACCACAATGACGTTTACTTTGTAACTATGACACAAGTTATACAATGGATCCAGAATCCCAGAACCGTTTCTGAGGTGAAAAATTTTGAGCCGTGGAGGGAGAAGTGTACAGTGGAAGGGAAGCCTGCCTGCTGGGTGCCTCACTCATGCAAACTTACCAGCAAGGAACTACCCGGGGAAACTATCAATTTGCAAACATGCGTCCGATGTCCGAACAACTACCCTTGGGTCAACGACCCAACCGGAGACGGATTTTTCTAAGTCATAGATCTCACAATTCAGCAATTCATCATCTGCCATAAACCTGCACTCACCCTGGCTCCATACCCACAGCCCTCGAATAAACCCCAGCCGTACACATCATAAAAATACGTAATTACCTCTGTCAAAGTGGCGGATATTCTGAGCTAATTAATTATTAGCTAATCAAAATCGCGGGAAAAACAGCTAAAATAAACTTTTAACAGATGGGTCGCACAATAACTTCTGAGAATTTTCATTTCTGGTTACTCTTTCATGCCTTACAGTGTTGAAGGAGCACAGCATGGTGATGCTGGCTTGTTTCCAGCTCCCGAGAGAGCGCGTTCCAGTCTGACGCGAACTACGGTGACCTGGAGAAAAAAGGGTTTCCAGTAACAAATCTGGAAGCTACACAAATTTATTTCGGACTACTTAGTTTGAATTTTGTGATCTCTTTGGCCAAACAAGTGTGTGTAAAAAAAAAAAAAAAAAAAAAAAGGATTGGTAACCGTTTGTTTTTAAAAAACAAAAAATGAAATTGGTGAAAATTTTAAAAAAAATATACAAAATATTATTATAAATAAACCAAAACAACTCATCAAG
>Ga0136643_10005033_pt1 | contig 18494 bp, 10 predicted proteins | sample TergutLab28metaG_FD_96883 | JGI IMG/M metagenome (GOLD analysis project Ga0136643, IMG submission 96883) | Labiotermes labralis P1 segment gut microbial communities from Petit-Saut dam, French Guiana - Lab288 P1 (version 3) (version 3) | ecosystem: Host-associated > Arthropoda: Insects >...
CCCCCACCAACAAAAAGTGTTTTTTTCGGGGGGTGGCTCGTAGTTTTAAGCAAAAAGTGCCACCCCTGGGGGGGGGGGGGGGGGGTATATACACGTATCATAACAGACCTATTGATCACTTGTGTTCAGTCACTCATTTTTTAATAGCGAATAAACCCTCATATATGAGCCCAAGGCCTTGGCTATGGTCCTTTCCATGTGGAGTCTCTTCATCCTGCATTTGTTAAATGTAACAACACCCAAATATATCATGTTAATCTATAAGTGGTATGCTCCAGCTGTTTAAACTCCCTCTGGCACTCTATGCCTTCTGAAGACAGATCGCCCAAGTCTTTGTTTCAATGACTGTAAAAGTGCCAGAGTTTACGTGACTCAATAGTAGTAAGGCCCCAGTGTTACCCGCTGAGAACACAATGCTGTTTCTTCTCTGTCACCTAATGACATATCCATTAACACAGCCACATGCAAACATTACAATTTTGAGAATTTATATAACAGACCAGGGTGCCAAGTTATGTAATAGGCTCTTTCAATATCCAAAATACTGATGCCATCAACTCATCAACATATTTTTGTTGAAAGTAAGAGACACATCATCTGTTAGGCTCATACATCGAAGTTTTGTGATGCAACATGCACAAAAGCCATAAGACTTTTGTTCAGCAAGTCTCCAACTTGATTGTGTCTTCCACCAGTTTTAAAATAAGTTTCTCAGTTTGCCAGCAGTAGACAGGAGGCTAACTGGACACAAATTTGGGGAAATTTCAGGCCCATAATAGGCTTCTGGGTGCTGGTAAGTGAGAGACTTCAGAGCAGTGTTTAAGGAAATGCATCTAGTAAACAATAAAACCTCTTGGAAGGTGCCTGAGGAAATCAATTGAAATAAGCTGCTCAGCAGAACTGGTTTTACAATACAGGGTGATTCATATGGAACACCTGGGTCACTGAGGCCTATAACTATATAACACATGCATGGAACAAAATTAAATTAAGGTGACTCAAACACAAATTCATGCTGAACTGGATGATTTTACATCAAGTGTTAAAAATAACTGCCGCCCTCCACTAGACACATCTGAACATGACATCACATGTTGTCTGCCATTTGCCACAGAACATCATTCTCAATGTTGGTGATCTCCAGTCAGATGTCTTTCAAGGCTTCTATGGTGCATGGTTTGTCCCTGTACACTCTCTCCTTCAAGTAGCCCCGAAAGAGAAAAGATGGAGAAGTCAAATGTGGCAATCAAGGTAGCTACAAGTTCTATGAAATGATTCTGTCTCACAGTGGAGCAATGACTCATGCAGTGAAAATGAATGCCACTCACTGAAATATGTTCAGAACGTGGAAAGTTACTCATGCACAGTGCCAGCATGAACAAGCAATGCTTCTGAAGCAAGCCTGATCATTCAAGAATTATGGGCAAAAATGATCCAGGCATTCTATATGCATCACCCTACAAAGGGAAAAAGGCAGTCAGACAATAATCACAGCAACCCAACTGAAGGAGAGGTGTTACAATATGTGTGGAGTCATGTAAAGTCTGTCCCCTCCCTCTAATGGCCTGCAACAATTATCAAATCTGCTCTTTGTATAATGCAACCAATGCTTCCAAATAGCCTACACTTCTTGGACTACCCTGGAGATGGAGGCCACAAGCACTTCCGAAATGTTGGTAACAATTTGCAAATCAATACAGTGTCATATCCCAGATGAATGCAATCTTCAACAACACTGTGAAAACCTCAAGTCAAATGAACATCTCTGGTTGTCATACACACGCATACATAGAGTGTCCAGATGATAGACACAACAAAATAAAAATTTGTATCAAGACAAATGTTCCTTATTTGCATGTGCAGTTTGCACCATCATGAAGGTAGACCCTCAAAGTTTTTATCCATACTCCACTCACACACAACACCTGCTGATGTCCTTATACAGGCACAGGCAGGCTGAGAAGCAACAGTGATGTGAAAAAGCTCCTGGGCCTTTGAATAAGATATGGATTGCATCAAAGAGACCTTCAAGTTGAATAAACATAAATCAAATCATGCTATAAATTCTCAGCTGAAAACTCCACATTCAACTGCACACAATGTTCTGCATAAACACCTCCATCTTAGGGCTTACAAGATTCAGCTACTGTAGGTGCTGAAACTGACTGACGAAGTGGACTGCACTAACTTCACTGTAGACATGCTGGAGAGAAATGATTTCCTCGACAAACTGCGCCTCTCAGATGAGGCGACCTTTCACGTCTGTACAGTTGTGAATGTGTACAAATGCAGGATTTTGGGAAATAGAAATCCCCATGTCACATGTCAAATGGAGACAGACAGTGCCAAAATGAATGTGTGGTGCTGCTTAATGCATGATACAGTGATTAGAACCTACTTCTTTTCAAAACTAACCATGACCAGGGCCTCGTACCTGAAAATGCTGGAACCATAGGCACTTCCCCATTTACCACCTGGAACCATCTCCCAACAAGACAGGACACCGCCTACCTGTTAAGAATCACATAATGCCTGGCAGATGGATTGGCAGAAGAGTGCCAGTTACCTGGTATCCTAGGTCACCAGACTTAAATCCATTTAATTTTTCCCTGTGGGGGTTTGTTAAGAACCTTCTTTACCAGGTCAGAGCAACAAGCTGAACGAGTGCATATGGGACACTGCGGCTACAGTAACTTGCAATATGCTTCAAACATGTGGACAGGGGTTGAATATAATTTAGATATCAGTCATGCCACCAGGGATGGTCACAACTGAATCTACTAAGGTAGACAAGAGTTATTAAAAAAAAAAAACTTTGAGAGTTTTCCTTGATAATGTTGCAAACTTGAGATCTTTATAATAAACACATTCTAAGATACAAATTTTTCTTTTTGGAGACCTGTCATCCAGATACCTGTATTACTATTACAACAGTGAATGCATGCTAATACATTTCCTTTTTAATACCATTAGGTAAAAAACAGTTTGGATTCTGCACTCATTCAAAGGATGGCAAATTCAAGGGAGTCACATAAAAACCCTGTTAGAGAAAACTGTCTGGTTCCTAGTGAAGGAAAGAACTGTCACATTGTTTTAAATAACAGTACATTTCTGAAAATCAATGTTGCAGGCTTACATTCTGGTGTTCTGCACCCATTAGGACTGCATACTGATTTGTTATCTGGAGTAGGACTGCAGCATAATATTTTGGAACAGACAGATCTTGATACAACAAAATAAATCAAGAGTCTATATGTTACATCTTAAACTTACAGCATGTAACATGAAACCCTGGCCCCCTTTAAAGAGATACAACAGCAAACTCCAAGAAGAAAATTTTTTAAACCTGGTGATGGGTAAACACGAAATGTGAAAATTAAAAATAAACCTCTTACCACACAATCTTAAACTCAGAATTTTTTTAATGAAGTCAGAAGACATTACAATGGTGTAGCCACATAAAAATAATTGGCAGAATGAGGATAAAAAGGAAGACATTACAATTAAAATTTAAAGGCATGAGACCTATACAACAATCCAGAACATAATGTTCAGCAGATACTAGAAGATACCAAAAGGAGAGATACGGGCTGGCAGGCATAAAACACAAAAATCATGGATAGAAGGGAAAGAATAACTTTTCATCCAGTTCGCAGAAGTGGAAAGAATGCTATAAAATGAAGATAACAGGGTTGTACATAAGAAGTATAGCATAGTTTACAAAACTTGGAGTAGGAAGGAATTCACAGTGATTGCTACAGAGTTTGTTGTACTTACATAAGCCTATCTGCTTCGAGTATGTTTTCGTTTCTACATCTAGGCAGGTACGTGGTTTCACAGTGTGCATACTCATCTCTCCTCCAAAACTATTACACCAACTGTTCAATTTTCATACAGTCCAGTACAACTTACAATGCTCGTTAAATAACACTCACCTTAAATGACAGATTTTTTATAATAACTGTTCCTCTGTTTGGTGTTAACTTCAACTTCAATTGTTTTTTCTTCTTCTTACTTGTCACACTTACGACAGTCATTTGTTTGTTTAGAAATCTCTTCTTTCCCTCTGAAAAATATCAAGTTTATTATACTGTCCTGTTACTTCAGTGTCCTATGGCCAGAGTAAAAAGGAAGGGGGTGGGGACACTAGTAGAAGGAAGTAAGATATGTCAGAACTACATCAGTTCTGGACTTCATTTTAACACGACACACTTCTGAAACTGGATGTTTCCATCCTCGGGTGCAAGAGTGGAGAGGCATCTACTCAGGAGAGTCTCAAAGAAAGAACTATTCTCAACCTCTGGACCAAACACGAAAGAATAATACTAACAGTGTAGTTACAAAGACTGGTTGTGAAACATGAATAGGCAATTACCATGATTTCTTTATATATTAATATACAGTATTTGCACTGAGGGGGAACTAAATGTTTGGCTTGTGTCTCAACACTGAGTGTACACACACTGGCATCATAAAGCATTTTGCACTGCCACACAAGAAATGTACCATACTTTGCCTGCTGATACTTGAACTTACGCACCCTCAACTCAGACTTGAAATATATCAATGCACACACAAAACATGTGATCCATGGATTTAAGCTGTACAAACATTGGTAAAATAAGCCCCAAAAGAGGGAAGAAAATAGCACACTTTGCCAAATAATGTAACTGATTAGATCTTGAGTATAGACTCAGAACACAATATTATGGGGGAAAAAACTTAGTTATCAACTTCTGTAGCGTAACTGTTAGCAGCCTAGGTAAAATACCGACTTCCCTCTGGGTTTCTATGATGTGTTGGTCGAGTGGACCCACGATATATTTTTATTTTTACGATTATTTAATAAATTTACTAGCATATTAAACTAAACCTGAAGCTTAAAAAGAACGGTTCACAAAGTATTTTCACTGGCATATGAATAGCAGTCCCTTAATGTGGTAAAATCCACTGTATACATGTTGCATTACGTACTATGCGGCATGGCTGTCGGTGATTACATTACTGTAGTCCAATAAAACGTGTTCCCCCCCAAAAAAAGTAGTGATTATAGAGCTACGCCAGTTCATGAGAACTACAAACGCAGACAGTTACACATTACAATTCACGCCACAGTTTTCGTACACGAATTTCGCGTACACACGTTGTAACAGACCACGCATCTTCCTACGCACAACTATAGCCACCACACCACAGATCAACAGACGAACTAGGGTAGCCACGGTTCGTAAATGACTGCAGGCACTTTTATCTGTGGAAGCCAGTGGTGGAGGCCACTCTCAGCACACATACCATAGATTACTACACATCGCGGATGAAAGTTAAGACGAGTAGAAACTGTTGCATGTGATACTGTAGTTCGGAATTTTAGCGGCGTGCGCCGCACAGGATACCACGAATGACGGTGCCTCGTCATCCATGATGATGTGCACGCCACAAACTGACGTGACGGGTACCGACTGGACTGAAGTGTAGAGCACGTGTAGAATTTGGCGCTCAAGTCCTAGGTTGCAACGATGCCGATGAACTTGGTAAACTGGTCCATATTGTCGGATGGGCACCCCGCCGCAAACATGTAGCGGGTCAGGTATAAGATGTAGTCCCCCATCAGGTTGTAGGTATTGAGAAAATCCTTCACATGCCATGTGCACTCGATCGTGTTCGTATGAGCAAACGAAGTCGTACGTAAAGAACAAAACCTTCATGAAATTCTCTGCTGACACCATGAACCGTGCCTGATGGACGTGGAAGTACTGCATGCGGAAGCAGATGTGAACCTCCGACACCGTCAACGGCGACCGTCCTTACGATTAGTATCGACGCGCCAGGACATTTGGGGTTCGCACTTACAGCATACCACACTGCTTTGAGTTAGCCCCACATCCTTCAAGAAATGGACACCGACGTTAGGGTTGCTGAACAGGAATGCGAGAAACAGCTTATTAGCAACACAGCTGCCGCCCAGCGTCACGCCCGAACGTCGTGGAAGGAACGAACGTACGGCTTGGAATTGAGGCGCTATTGGTACGTGTATATCCGTCACAGGTGTTTTAAATGTACAGTTTGTAAGAACGCGAAAAAATAATTCCAAATACACATCAGCACAACACTCAGAGCAAGAACAGCACTCACAGCAAAAACCAAACAGATACTGGCGTCCGACGTGATGACGCCGAAATGTAGCGCGAAGCCCCGAGGAGAACGAGGAAACGCTATGAATATTTCATGTGTTTCACCGATGTCCGTCTCGTTAGAGGAATATCAGGGAATATAAGGAGGTTGAAAGAGAAAGGTAATGAAGCGCCAAATACGTTGGAGGAAAATGAGAAAGACAGTGTATGAATCGCTAGGAATAACTCGAACGACTAACCCAAGTCAGTAAGGACAATGTCCGAAGGAAGCAATAGAGGAACACTATGAACAGTACCAAAGACTAATCTTAGTCTCAATAGTAGTGCGGAGTGGTAGGAATGGAGGGAAGGGGGAACGCGAGCTATATTTCGAAGGGCTAACCGTCGTATCTTTCGTCAGTGCAGTAGGTGGAATGGTTGGTGAAGGAAATTAATGTGCGGTGCGTGTGATGGTAAAGGAGGAACAACCGCGCCAGACCTTCGCTAATACCGCCGAGAGATGGGACAGCAACATACGGCAGACGGGCAGAAGTAACGTACCAAACCCGAAAGGAGAGCCGAGTTGATATTCGAGTGGCAGTCACAAGGTCTGCATTATGCACTCTAAATGATTTTCTATTCCGAAACCTTTGCATCCTGTTTATATGACCTTACTAAAGATGCAGAGAAAATGGGCGTAAAAATATAAAAGACCCGAAGTAAAGTTAAAATAACCTCCCCAATACAGAACTCGTTTTAATCTTCTTTACTCTTAGGCTTTGCGGCGATTAATTTGCTGTCTTCTGAGCTGATATTTCTTTATGGTTTATTTTACAGCAACTGAGATTCTAAGGCATTGAATAGTAGGAAAATTCACTGGGCGGGATTTGTAAGAAAATAGTCACGGCATTTGCTGAAAGATCCTGAGGAGAACCAGGAGGGGACTCAATCTGGATATCTGAAGGACCGACCGAGATTCAAAAGTTGTATCTGCAGAATAACTAACAAGTTTTTTTTTTTTTTTAATAACGTGGAGCAGAATCCTTCTCAAAGGGCTAATAGATCCTACGCCAGCCAAGAAATTCTCCACATTTTATGAAACCTGGCAGTTTATGACTGCATTCACAAGTGCCCGTCACCTGCCTCTGTCTCGAGCCAGATAAATCCAGTCCACACCACTATCCTGTTTCTTGAATAACCACTTTAATATTATATCCCTTCTACAGCTTGGTATTCCACATTGTCTCTTTCCCTCAGCTGTCCCTACCAAAATCTTGTATGTGTCTTTCCTTTCCCTCTTATTTGCTACATGCCCCTGCAGGAGATGTGATGAGGTTTGATCCATAGGAATACTTCTGTTGCTTCAATATGGCAAAAGAGTTTTTTAGTTTTTGATTGCCATATGTTCTCCTCACAAACACTTCTTAATGTGTACATTCTTTCACTTACATTTACTCAGTACCTCTTTCACTACTATCATGCAGATCACAAGTGAAGTATTAGCCATCCTAACACAATTTTAATAGTGTCTACAGTACATTTCATTTAGAACAGTTCGTGATAAGATAACAGTTATTTCATCTGTGCACCGTATGATCATAATGAAACAGGCAGTGAGTGTGAAAAAGCATAAGGATTTCGCCCTAGTCATCACGGGTGACTGAAATATATAGTAATATATATAAACACAATACATTACTAAAATATGCAGTTTCTTAGTAGTTTGTTGTGGAAAAATATTGTAATGTGTAAAATGAAATCGCAAGATAAAAACCTTCATTTTCACTTTCATGTTATATTTCATTTTCCCTGAGTACAGACTTCAGCAACATACAGCATGATTAAATATATTCCATGGAGGCATTTGAACAAAGATTGTGAAAGACCCATATTTGAAGTTTTTCAGACACTTCTGAGTCATGGAATGATGTGTGATCTCATTTCATAAAATACTGTCTGGTCACCTCTTTATTCCAGTTTGTAGAAAATCACAATAAATTCATGAGTGTCTGATACAGCTGTTGGATGTGAAACTAGCAGGTTTAGTTTTATGAAGCAAACAAGGTAGCAATGTATGAGATTTTAGTTTCTAATTTTTGGGTACTATAAAGAACACAGTCTTCAGAGATATGACACCGTGCAGTCTGGTGGAAATTTGCTGAAATTTCTGAGGAAGGTGGACAAAGTACATTCTTCTGAAGCATCAGTAAATTTCTAATGGACTATATGATGTGTCCCTGAAGAATGTAATCTTCACAGAAAACATTAGATAGCAAACAACATCAGAAATCAGATATGGTATATTCAGCAACTTTTTTGCTAATAATATTATAACTTAATTCAACCAAAATAATTCCACAAATCACAGGGAAGACTATGTTTGTATTCATGAGTGAGCTTATTTCAAACAAAGCAAACTGAATGCTAAATATTAAAAGCGATATCTGTTTGAATCGTATGAAAACTTATGTGCAAGTTAATACCTGTAATTCAACTTTCTGAGTATGTATACAGTTACACATTCCCTTCTTTCAGGTGGCATTCTTGGTAACAGTTTGTAAAATACAATATGTAACCTTCATATGCAGGATTTGCAAAAAGTGGGCTACCATATAACAGAAAAACTAAAGTCAATTTTATATTACATGAAGTCAAAAATACATCTCATCTGACAAACTGGTTTTGAAAACTCTTTAATATTACAGAACTGAAATGAAGATTGACTTATTATCATAAACACATTACTGTGTTGATACTCTGTAGTTGGTTTTTATGACTGCATGTAAAATCTCGGAGATTATAGCAGTTACAGTCGTCTCTACACATATAATTTTTCAACAACAGTTAACCTGAATAGGACAATGATATAAATGAACCGTCATATTATTTGAAGCAAACAAAAACAAAAAAATTTGATGGTCTTGTGAAAAACATGATTATGAATAAAAAGTTCAAAGTTACAAACAGTACGGAAGATTGGTGCATGAATTTATAGAATGAAAGGAAATAAAAATTTATCCTCCCTTTTGCAAAATGCTGTATTCATGCCATCAACACAGCCTGAAGAACTGTTTCACATAAAATAAAAACTTTTGTATTGCAAACAAACCATGTCCAAAACAGGAACATGTCACAAAGGGACTATCTGTAATCAGAAGGAAATTTTGATAAAATTTTGAGATGGGAAAGGGTCTGAGTATAGCAATTGTTATGGAACATGTTTCTGATATACAGATGGAAAAGCCCAAAGAATGAGGACAAAAACAAGTTAGAGAGATTACAAACAAGTATGAGAGAATTTAAACAATAATTTGTTGGGAAATAAACTAATCAATAACAGAATAAGATGGCATGAACATAATTTTATACTGAATCCGAAACAAGATCCTCTATTAAGTTCAAGAAAAAGAACAAGGTCAAGATACAAACAACAGGTTAGGAAGAAGAGATATTGACGGTGTGGCTTCATTTCAGGACTACCCACAGAAAGTGGAAATGTCTAAGGAAACAGAGGAAGAAGACCAATGTCTTGCATCACTGGATCACTGGTAATGAAATATTTTTGCACACTCACTATGTTGCATCAAAAATATTAAAAATGGAGAATCATTAATGATTATTTATATAGAAATGACATGGCTTGAAAATGAATATTCAATTGCTCTTGGTTTGAAACCTGTCTAATGTGGGATTTATTTTGTATTATCATTACTCACGCCTCAAAATTTGTCACGAATTCATACAGGAAGTACGTGTGTACAAAGAAACACAATTTCAGTTGATAATTCTGGTAAAAATACTGAAATCTTTTTCAAGCCTGCTGCTGAAACATCTCTTTGTGAAATGTTGCCATGCTTAATCAAGCACCACAAAATAAAGATACATGGTCAAGTGGTGGTGAAGCTAATCCTTGACACTAGATGAGGTGAGGGGTCAACTTCATGCTCTCTCTATTTCAGTCCTGGGGAAAGAGCTTCTGGTACACACTGAGTGGTGCAATTATTGCATAGTTAAAACATGTCACACTATGCAATGTTAACATTCACTGTAAAAGAGTTCATTTAGGGTATGGATGAGTACTATAACAGTAACCCTGTTATTTTCCATCCATTAAATCTATGAGGTAGCGTCCCTATTGAGAAGCTGATAATTGCACAGTTAATTAAATTCACTGTCTTTTATGGAATACAAAGATTCACAATCGGTCCTTAGTGTGACTGACTTGTCACACATCAGTTGCTATAGTAAAGAGACATAAAAAAAGTCAAGTGAGTTATACTTTCCATATATTGACAATGGGTGTACAGTAAATCAGTCAATTGTGACAAATATGTGAGTACCATCACACCTTGGGGTTATTTCCAGTAATTTTCATAATACCCACTACTGGAATCTACTTTGGGCTGGTTGAATCTAGTTCAAACCTCCCATTATAGTTTCATAAGATTAATTTTAATAGCATATTGCCATCCATCTTTGGTCTAAATCTTCCAAAAAGCCCCATTCATGTTTTCAAAGGAAATATTGTAGGCATTTCACAGCTCCATAGAAAAATTACTGAAGTCCAACCTTCTTTAGTAATAGCTGTCTTAATTAAGTTTCTTAAAACACACACACATCTTGCAGTGAAATATTTACTATTTCTCTCCACAGCAAGTGATGTTCTTACACTTTGTAGGAGTACTGCCTTCTATAGTAGAATTCAGTACATGAACTCACACCCATATATATGAGGATGGAGAAAAAGCAGATGGAATTACAAAACTCTTATAGATATTTACTACTTAAGAATTTTAGATAGACCTCAATTTTATTCATTGAATACCACCTCTAACATGAAAAAACCTGTTGGATTTCAAACCAAGGCAGTATAATAAGGTTGAAACGGTAACCTACATGCACATCAGCTTGATTGTTTGAGCTGAGTTAACATCAGATACAGCATCTCATTCACAAAGAACAAAGGTTTAATGCATGCAATGTTCATGGACAAATCCATTCCCCTGTCTGACCTGAGAATGTAGCCTTCCTACTTTCCTGTGCCTTGGGACACATACCATATTGCTCAGTTCACTCTCCATTATGAGGTGAAGACAACAAAACCCCAAGCAAAAGCCAGGAGATGACACATGATTCTCCTACAGGTGACCCATAGAATCATGTATTGTCTTGGTTCCTTGCTTGCCCCTGACTGGGCACTGACGTTTGCTGCTGTAAGGGAGTGGAGACCACAGGTGAAGAGGTCTGACTAGTTTGGTGCTCATTATTGCTGGTTGAAACTTCTGAGAATAGAGAGCTGAGCTGTGGTGAACTCTGAGATGTGGTGGGCTGTTGGTGATGAATAGTGGAAGATAGGAAAGGTAAGTGAGGTGGAGACAGGTTGTTGCGGGACAGGCGCTGTGGGGGCCCTGTGTCAAGTGTTGTGTGTGGACTTGTGTGTATTGTGATGTGCTGGAGAGCAGGACTGCCCCCAGAAGGGCTTCCCTGTGGGGATGATGTGGTGTGAAGAATGGCATAATATGGCTGTGAATGGCTAGAGAGCTCTGTAGCATGCAGAACAGCAGCTGTGCAGCCAGTAGGACTGCCTGTTTCCTCATCCTGTTGCACACTTGTCTCAGCAGCTGAAGGTATTGTGGTGAGGAATCTCACTGTGAGGCGTCCAGGAGAACCAGGAGGATCAGAATCATCTTGGATGACTGCACTCTGTCTCATGAGACGTGGTTTTGACCGAGACCTGGCATTGTTATTTTCTGCAGGAACTGGTACGACTGTGGTCCGAATGTCACTGGAGGCACTGGAACGAGACATCCTCCATGTGCTGGTACTTGCTGTGGTTGCTGAACCTGAAGAATCATTCCTAGAACTTGATAGGTTTGAGTCTTGAGAAGTTTTTCTGGTGACAAGCCATGATGAACCTCTTCGTTTGGGGTCAAGTAGACGGAGAGGTATACCACAGTGATGGTGATTCTGCCGCCAGGAATCTGATCTTGAAGAACTGAAGTTTTCACTGGATGACACTGAGGATGCTCGCTTGTGCTGCTTCTGCTGAATCTCAGCAATCTGGTAGGCATACTGATCAGAATGAGCTCTGTGTCGAGTCTCTCTGTTTCTGTTGAGACACAGCAGCAGCCACTGTCGGGCAGACATGCCTTGCCGTCGGCGGTTTCTGGATGCAGTGGCACTGCTGTCATTCAGAAGCTTGGTGTTGCAGTTACAGGTCTGTGCATGATGAGGGTGTGCATGCTGTTGCTCCCGTGATGACCTGTCCACAAGACTGTTGGTATTTGCTGGTGTCTGACGGTTGCTGAAGTTGGAACTATGGCGGCACCTACCTATACCTCTTGTCACACGGGATTCCTCTATGGCTTTACAAATCAGCACACAATCCTTTTTAAATTGCTTGGTTAGGATAGCATAGAGAAATGGATTGCAACATGAATTAAGTGGCAGAATAAATACTGTAAATACTTTTGCCTGTTCTAGAGAAATAAGCTGCAAGCCAAATGCTGCTGTGAGGGAGAAGAATGCAATTGGTGACCAACAAATAAAGTCTGTAAAGACAAGAAGTGCCATTCTTTTTGCTATTCTAGAATCATTGGAGTTCCATGCCTGAGAACCCCGAATGGCACAATACATTTTCAGGTAACAACCCATTAATATGAGGAAGGCGACACCATTTATGAACATAAGAAACACAACATACATGAGGCTTACTGGACCTGTTGTCTCAAAAGGGAGACATATGGCAAACTTGCGGTAGTCAGAGATGCCAAACAGTGGCAGAAGGGCCATGGCCACAGCAAAACTCCAGCCACAAACCATGATGTAGCTTGCATGTTTCAGGGACAGACGTTTGTTGAGATGCATGGCATGTGTGATAGCATAGTTGCGTTCCAATGTGATGACTGCCAGTGTATACACAGAGAGCTCTGAACTTAGCACACCCAGGAAACCAGCCAGCTGGCACCCAACAGACATCTGCCATGGGATGGCATACATGCGGAACTCCCCCAGTGTGGAGGCATCAACCACTGCCAGGAAACCTGCACATTTTATTTCAATAACAGGACTTAGCAGTGGGTCATATAATAATCTAGATTCTTCTCAGACAAAGACATGAAGTTTTATGTAGTAATTCATGGATGTATGCTAACAAGTCATGAAAATTATACAACATAGTGTAAAGTATAATTCCCTACGTCTTTTTTTCCATAACAAACTCCCCACTTTTATGGAACCTGATTGTGAAGAACCACAGAGGGAGAGTAGTTTATCTAAAGATTCTAAGTTCACAGAAAAAAAAATGGCTGTACTCAGGTTGTAAGCATAAGATTTAAAAAATAAAAGTTTCTGCGAAGTGAATGGAATTGGTATCTTCAAGTTGGGTAAACTTGAGAGTTTCCCACACTGACTATAACTTACTATGTTTATTATTATTATTATTTCTCTTTATTTTCCATATATCCATATACAGGTTTAAAAAACCAAGTATGTGGAAATAGTTAGTGTTGTTGTAGTATAATCTATTAAAAATACAAAAGACAAATGTCTAAATGTAGTTACAGTGCAATGGTCATATATTAATTGTCAACTATATCATGAAATATTTATAATCAAAATAAGTGTTGTTACCAGTATCAAGCACTATTAACAGGGATAAAAACATGTATTAAGAATCAGCCTCTTAAGGTTAATACTCTTCTAACCTCCTAATATGTATAATATTCATTCATTGTGTAAATGGAATAAAGGGAAAATAAAATCTGTTAAAATTACATTACATAAATAGCATACAATTAGTATGACAGTGATATATTAATTATCAATTATATCATAAAAAATTACAACCAAAATATGTGCTGTTGCCAATAATGAACGCTATTAACAAGGATAAAATAATGTATCAAAATCAGCCTCTTAAGTTTTATACTCCTCTATCCTCCTTGTATGTATAATATTCATTCAATGAGTAAAAACAATGATGACATAAAAACCCCTTTAATGTGAATTTAAAACATTTCAGATCATTATCAAAGCCTTCAAATGATGAGAAAGTTGGTTAAAAATTTTATACCAGTTACATAGGCTCCTTTATTGAACTTTGATAAGTTAGCTGTTGGGAGGTGTAGATTATTGTTATTCTTAGTTTTATATTTATGAGTTTCATTATTAGTAGTAAATAGGTGTTTGTTATTAAGTGTGTATAAAATTAAGGAATATATGTACTGAGAATATGTCATTATTTCCATTGTCTTGAAAACTTCCCTGCAAGAACCTCTTGCTTTATTGTCTGTTATAATTCTGACAATTTTCTTTTGTAATATGATCACCTTGTTGGCATAGGAGGAGCTACCCCCAAAAATTATATCATAGCTCATAATACAGCATATATGAGCGAAATAGATTACTCTTAATGTATCTATTGGTACTACATATTTTACATTTCTCAATGCATAACAAGCAGTGCACATTTTCTTAACTAGATGTTCCATATGTTGTTTCCAGGATACAGTGTCAAATGTGATTAATCTGAGAAATTTAATCTCAGTAGCGTTAGTTATACCTTTCCGATCATATTTAATTTGTGTATTGACATTGTAATAATTCTTAGTGCTAAATTCTATGTACTGAGTTTTATTAAGGTTCAAGGTAAGGAGACTGACATTGAACCAAGTATTTATATCATGGAAGATTTGATTACCATTTATGTTAAAGTCCCATCTATTTAAATCTGTTATTATAATACTGGTATCATCTGCAAAGAGTACCATTTATAATCTTTGTTTATTAATGCAGGTAGATCATTAATGTAAATTAGGAAGAACAGAGGGCCAAGAATCGAGCCTTGTGGTACACCACATTTGGAAGAATTACTATTATCAGTTATATTATCCAGAGGCACTCTTTGGTATCTACCTGTTAAATAGGGTTCAATTAGTCATTTAAATTTCCCTTCAACTCCATAGAATTCTAGTTTCTCTAGTAATATTTTATGGTTAACACAATCAAATGCCTTTTGCAGGTCACAGAAAATACCTCCAACTAGTTGATTGTTATTCATAGCAGTTAGAATACCATTTATCAAATTGAAGGCAGCTTGCTCAGTTGAGTAGTGAGTCCGGAAATCAAATCGTTCTTGTGCTAAAATACTATTCATATCAATGTGAGCGTGAAGTCTAGTATAAATGAGTTTTTCAATAATCTTGGAGAAGGAGGTTAATAAAGATATTGGTCTGTAATTAAAGACATCTTGTTTATCTCCTTTTTTAAAAATTGGTTTGACTATAGCATACTTTAACCTAGCAGGGAAAACACCAGTACTAAGAACAGCATTAAAGATTATGTTAACGGTGAGATTATGAACGGTGCACTTAATTTTGTGATCCAATTAGAAATTTCATCGTACCCACATGTAGTTTTAGTTTTTAGGGATTTAATAACTTTTTTGATTTCGTAAGTGGATGCATACTGCCGACTTATTTTTGAGATGGGTCTTCTGAAACTGTTTGATAAATAAGTAATTTGGATTAAACCTGTCTGAACGAATATGCTTGTTAATGTCAGTATTAATTGAATCTGCTATAGATAGGAAGTAGTTGTTAAGAGTACTTGCAATTTTATTCTGATTTGTTATTATATTATTGTCTATTACTAAGGATTGGATATCCATGCCATTTTTAGTAGCCCCTTTTTCTTCATTTATTATTTTCCAAGTACATTTCATCATGTCCCTAGAACTAAGAATGAGCTTATTATAATGTAATTTTTTTGCAGTAAGAATTACTTTAGACAATATCGTGCAGTATCATTTATAATATTTTTTGAGGTTTAGATCATTACTGGGTCTACATATATTAAAAGTTCCTTCTTTTTTTAATGAGATTTTTACCGCTTTTGTTATCCATGGATTATGGGTATGATTATTGTTGATTACTTTTTTTTCGAAGCTAGAGTTAAAACACCTCAGGTATGTATTGAGAAAATTATTAAACATATTATTGACATCGTTATTCCCAAGTATATTATCCCATTGCCCCCAGCTTAGTTGAAACTGAAATTCAGTTATGGTGTTTTTATTGATGTTTCTGATTTAAGAAGGTTTAATGTTATTAAATGGTAGAAAAAAATTATGAAGTGTTATTAGTTGCGCATCATGGTCAGATAGTCCATTTATGCACGGTTGTATGGTGTATTTTCTTCTATTATTGACAAAAATATTATCTAACAAGGTAATTGAATTGTTGGCTGTTCTTGTAGGAAAATACATGGTACCTGTTAGATTATAGGTGGTAAGTAGGTTACATAGTTATTTCTTTTGATATTAGTACCTAAATAGTTCATATTTATATCTCCACATATTATCAGTTTGGGTTTATAATTCTGAAGGGAATTGAGTATACCGTCCATTTTAATAAGGAAGTAATCAAAGTCTCCTGATGGGGCCCTAGAGACACAAAATATAGTGACATTATTCTTGTTAAGTTATAGTTGAACAGCGGCAATCTCAATATCCTGTTCCTTACAGTGTTTTTGTAGATTGATGTTTGTGAATTTTAAAATTTCGTGGATATATACAAACACCGCCATTTTTTAGTTTCTTTCTGCAATACTTTGCTCCTAGTTTGTAATTGCAGACGGGTGTAGCATCTATTTCATAATCTTTTAAATGAGTCAAGCAGAATAAGTGGCTGCCCCTGCGACTAATGTAAGCATAAATTCATTTTTTTTTCCTTTTAATCCCCGGATATTTTGGTGGTAAATCTTAAATAGGCTGTTTATATCATCATTCTTATTAAAAACTTCATGTCTGTGGATAGAATATAATTCATTAGCATTTAGATTTACTAAGATCTGAGATTTATATACTTGTTCTAAAATATTATTGCTTAGTTTATTGGAAGATAGGTTCTTTGTGCTATCTGTGACTGTAGTTGCCATAAAAAATCCTTAATTCTAGTGACAGGAGCTTTTTTTTATACCTATTTGAAGTCCTACGTAGGGACTCACTGTTTGCCACATTGCCTTGATTATTATGGAACTGAGCTGGTGGAATCAGTACTTTTGAGAGATTAACTTCAGTTGATATCAGGTAGGGTTTATGATTATCAGTTACATGTTTGCATACAACTTCACTGATTGATGCAGTCATTCATTCGTCCATCTATCCACTCATTCAGTCAATCAAATAAAGAAACAAACAAACAAATATTCAAACTCTTAAACAAAGCTGGAATGGGAACACACATATGGATGACGCCTACACATGGATTATATTTATTTTTACATAAAGATTTTCAGGTTTCCTGGCTTATTCAGTCACCACTGTATACTGACTGAATGGTATTTATCTTTGGTGCTTTAACATTTGATAAGGTGTGATAAAAATGGTGGACTTAACTATTTTGTTGCTATAGGAAATTTCTAGGGGCTTTTGTTTAACTTTTTTTTGCTGCTAGCTTTAATTTGTAACACAAAAATATAACAGCCAACTCTCAGTTTTTTGTATCTAGAACATTACCCATTTGCTGGGTTCATAATAAAAAGTCAGTAATTTGGAATCTGGTTCTGCTGTCATTTGCAGGTGGAAGTGGCAGAGGGGATTAATCTGATGAATTTTTTGAAATGAACTAGTCTCAACCCCTGTACAGGTATCCAAAGATTGAGGACAACCTGAAAACCAGCTACTGAAATGCTGTATTTTTATTATAAATTTAGATGATGGATAATGTCCAAAGTGAAAATCTCTCTATGGTGCACCCTCATCAGGAACATTTGGAAGCTGATGTTTATGAATATTGCCACTTGTCCCAATGGCTCAACCTATTAGCGTTTACCCAGAAGCAATAAAATAATATCAATTCATATTTGACATTTTCACTGGAAATTTATAAAACTAAGTTAATGCATTTGATGGTAAATATTGAATGAATTTCTTCACTTTTCACATTAGCTGGTCTTACATATTAATTCACAGTTTACTGTTCTACTTTGGTGTATTCTGTCAATGAAGCAGCCATGTTAAATATGTCAGTATTTTCACTGCTCAGACGACAATAAAAACCAACTGGTCAAAAGGTGTGTATGTGTATTTATCATATATTTCAGTGCTGCTGAGTCACATATAAACTCCGTGGCCTTAGTCCGCACGCGAACTATACCGACAGAGCGGCCGCCGCCGGTCGGCAAAGTTAGTGCCAACTTTTGCAGATAGAGGGGTGTCACGTGGTCAGCGCAACGGGTCCCCACAGCCGTTAATCTCTATTTTCTAGACCTGGAGCCGCTACTTTTTTTATTCAAGTAGCTCCTCAATTGACCTCACGAGGCTCACGAGGCTGAGTGGACCCCGTTCCAGACCCACTACTACTCAGAAAATCTGGTAGCGCC
>Ga0136643_10005042_pt1 | contig 18482 bp, 16 predicted proteins | sample TergutLab28metaG_FD_96883 | JGI IMG/M metagenome (GOLD analysis project Ga0136643, IMG submission 96883) | Labiotermes labralis P1 segment gut microbial communities from Petit-Saut dam, French Guiana - Lab288 P1 (version 3) (version 3) | ecosystem: Host-associated > Arthropoda: Insects >...
CGCAAAATTGTTGATAAGAAAGAGATATTACGTGTACGTACTGTTTCTAATACCGGTATTTATTGTTCAAGTGACAGAGTTGGTACAGTTTATAATAAATGTTCGAAAATTCCACCGTCATCATCATTGAACTTTGCAACATGCCGTGTTGTTCGTCTGAGTGCGTCTTGACGTTCCTTTGTGCAGGCGATAACATCCAGTATGTTAACGAGCAGTTCGTCTCGTGTATCCAATTTTTTTTCTGGACACATCACTCTTCATCAAACCCCATAAACAAAAATCTAACGGGGTTAAGTCGGAGATCTTGGTGGCCAGGTAATGGTACTGCCACGACCGATCCACCTATTAGGGAAAGTGTCATTGAGATGTTGCTTCACATGTTGGGTATAATGAGAAGGGGGTCCGTCATGCTGAAAGTACATAGCAATCCGTGTAGCCAAAGGAACGTCCTCTAGTTGTTTTGTTAATTCATTTTGCAGAAAGTCTAGGTAATTTTGTCCTGTTATGCTGTCGTCTAAAATAAATCTCATCATAGGCATATGAATTCTTTGGATGTTAATAAGAAATGCCATTTTCAATTTCTTTAGGTGTATGTTATTGAATCTTGTTTTGGGAAAGGGACTTCTATGTGTTATATCCAAATAATATTTATAGTTTGTGTTATTATGAGTAGTTCATATGGAAATATTATGAGTATTGTTTGCTGTAATTGTGAGAAAATAGTGATTGAAGGCATTAGGATTAATCTTTCCAGGTTTAATACTTTCTTTGTTCTTTCCTTGTTTGCCTGTCTCTGCTCTAATAATATTTCAAGTTGTTTTAACTTTATTGTGTGATTTAGTGAGTTGATCATTATAGCTAAGACCTTGCTGCCCTATTAATTGTGTTAAATATGTGATTATACTAAACCAAGAAATTGAAACTTACTTCATTATAAATATTAATAGATCTACTATAGCTGATTTTCAAACACTTTTAAGCTATGCAAACTAGAAAAATGTCTTTAGTGAAAAATGGTGTTAATAGTTCTTTTAATATTTTTCTCAACACCCATTTAAGACTATTCAATTCTAGTTCTAGTAAAAAAAGAAAACAAATCATAAACAAACTAATAATATATGGGTGACCACAGGAATAAAAAATTCGTGTAAAAAAGAGAACTCTGTATACAATATAGAGACAGTAGTGATGTAAATTTTAAGCTATATTATAAAGGATATTGTAAAATTTTGACAAAGGTTATTATAACAGCTAAATGATCATATTATGATAACATTATTACTAAATCCTAAAACAAAATAAAGACCATTTGGGAGACTGTTAAAATTAAAACAAGTAATAATGAAATAAATTAAGATATGGAGATAATACAAGATGATAATATAACTAAAACAATTTTGAATCAATATCTAATCGATTTAATAAATTCTTTTTATCAGTAGCTGATACAATTATGGATTCCATTAAAGCAGATAAAAATGAAATTGTATTGAGTACAAACTCTTTAAAGTATCTGGACCATAATTTTGAATACCCCTTTCCTAAAATTAAATGGCATCATAGTTCTAGCAATGAAATTAACAAAATTATTAAATCTCTTAAACCTAAAGGTTCTGCTGGATACAATGATATTCCTCTCAAAATATTGAAAATTAGTGCATTATTTATAGTTTCCCCATTAATATACATATATATGCAACCATGCCTTGTCACTAGGAATTTTTCCAGAAAGATTAAAATACTCTATAATTAAACAGATGTTTAAGAAGGGTGATAGATCTGTGAGTTCTAATTACAGACCTATTTTTCTAATCACGTCCTGTTCAAAAATTTTTGAAAACTTATATATGCCAGATTATATGACCATTTGTGCCGGTCCCAGTAGCCACGCGGTCTAAGGCGTAGGTCTGCGGTCGCTCGCTTGTGAAGATCGTGGGTTCGAATCCCGCCGGGGGCATGGATGTCTGTCTGTTGTAGGTCTCTGTGTCAAGCTGATCACTCGTCCAGAGGAGTTCTACCGACTGTGCTGCGTCGTTGTGTGTGATCTAGAAACCTCATGAATGAGGAGGCCATGGCCCGCATTGGGCTGCAGCGCCACAAGAGAGAAAAAAAATATGACCATTTAAATCAGCAAAACATATTGATCCCAGAACAAAATGGCTTCAGAACCAAATCTTCAACAGAAAAAGCCTCTTACAACTTATTACATGAAATATTACTAGCAATGAATAGCAAAATTACAGTACGCGGAACTTTCTGTGACTTGCAGAAAGCCTTTGACTATGCTAATCACAATATATTGTTAGAAAAATTGAAGTTTTATGGGGTTAAGAGCACATTCTATACACTTGTAAAATCTTATTTGGAAGGAAGATATCAAACATTTATTCCTGCTTATAGTACTTCAAACTATAACACATCCTCAAGTTTGAGGGAGATGAAGCATGGGGTTCCTCAGGACTGTATTCTTGGCCCTTTGTTTTTCTGATATACAGGGTGTTTCATAAGGAATAGTAAATATTTTAGGAGGTGGTAGTATGGACTATTCCGAGTAAACAGGTTCATATAAACATGTGTCCAATTTTCAGTGGGTGTGGAGATGCAGCTGTTTGAATGTTACACATAAAAGCCTTACAAAAGATATGAAGGAAAGACAAATGACGTATTGATTGCATTTATTGGTTATGTAAATGATCTCAATAAATGTAGCAGTTCAAAGTAAGCGTTCAAAAATCCCACCATCGACTTCAGTGCACATTTCAACCCTCTTGGCAATAGCATGTGTAGCTCTCCTGAGGTTGTCTTGGCGTTCTTGCTTTATGATTGCAGCACTATTCATAATGCGAGCGACCAATTCGTCTCTTGTGTTTACTTTTTCTTTGTAGACTTCGCTTTTCATCCATCCCAACAGACAAATATCTAAAGGAGTAAGGTCTGGGGACCTTGGTGGCCAGTGAACGTGACCACCGCGGCCGATCCATCGTTCGGGGAATGTTAGATTTAGATGATGTCACCAGATGGCTAAAATGTGCAGGGGCTCCGTCATGCTGGAAGACCATGCGCATCCTTTTAGCCAAAGGAACCTCCAATAATAGTGGAAGCTCGTTTTGCAGAAAGTCTACTACATACGCGCACCCTGTAAAACGATTCGGTAACACAGCAGGCCCAATCAACTGATTGTCGAGCACACCGCACCACACGTTTACAGAGAAGCGATGTTGAGAATTTCTTTCCACAACGGCATATGGATTTTTGTCGGACCACCGATGTGAGTTATGGGTGTTGTTTATACCGTCATGAGTGAAACTAGCTTCATCGGTGAACAGTATGAATGAAATTAATCGGCGATTAGCAATTACCCACCGACACAAATCCAATCGTCTAGCTTCATCTCCTTCGAGGCGTTGCACCATCTATAGATGAAAAGGATACAGGCCGTGCTGACGTAAAGTTCGCCACACTCTTGTATGCCGAACACCGATACGTGTAGAAATTCTTCGTGTGCTTGTTGTTGGACTACGTTCTGCCGATTTAATAATGCTTTCTACTTCATCCACATTTTGTTCGTTTGCACCTTTAGAAGAAATGTGACTGCTGGGAAGTGCACCAGTCTCACGCAGTTTGTTGTAAACACTAGCAAACACTCTTGAATCTGGTACTCTGCAGTTAGGAAACCCTAGACTGTATTCTCTACACGCAGCAAGAGCATTTCCATTACAAAACCCGTAAACAAATACCATATCGGCATATTCTGCATGTGTAACGACATGCGGAATTGTTAGAAACACTACTAAACAATGCCAAACAGCATCAAGTTACAACTGCAGGTTATAACTGCAGTCACATGTTATTCAGAGTTCTAAGTGCCTGTCATCCGTTTCAGACTTGCGCGCGCATGGATCTGTACGCGCCAACTTCAAACAGCTGTATCTTCACACCCATTAAAAATTGGACACATGTTTATATGAACTTATTTACTCGGAATAGTTCATACCGCCACCTCCTAAAATATTTACTATTGCTCCTGAAACACCCTGTATATTAGTGAGTTACCAGCATTATTGAATAGGAATACTAAAATTTTGTTATATGCAGTTGATACAACTAGAACTGTAAATAGTCCCAATCCATATAACTATCAAATAATAATGGAAGAGATGTGTTATATAAACAAATGGTTTAAAGTTAATTTATTATCATTGAATTTAGGAAAAAAAACTCAATGGCTACAATTTAGCACAATAAAAAACTGCAATCAGGATATACAACTAGCCTATAAAGATAAGCATATTGTACACACTTCTAGCACGTAATTCTTAGGTTTAATTACAGAAGACACATTATCTTGGAAAAACCACATATATTATGTAACAACTAAACTGAATTCAGCATGTTTTGCTGTTAGAACAGTTAAATCGCTATTGCCAGAGATGCTTTAAAAATGGTATACTGTTCTTATATACGTTCTGCCATATCTTGTGGAGTATTATTCTCGGGCAACTCACCTTACAGTATTAAAGTATGTAGACTTCAAAAGAAGGTAATAAGAGTCATTGCTAATTTAAGAAATAGGGATTCATGTAGGAATATATTAAAACACTGAAAATACTACCCTTGTATTCACAATTCATATTTTCTTGTCTGATATATATATATAACAAAAAATAAACACTTATTTATAACTAATCAAGAAATTCACAATGTAAATACAAGATCTAATCCCAAATTTCAATTCTCAATACTAATCTTACCAAACTCCAAAAAGATGTATTACCAGGAATTATACTTGTCAGTCATCTGTCATCTCACATAAGGAGTTTATCTGCTGATATACAACTCTTTAGGAAAACTCTAAAACAGTCCTTCATAGCAACTCTTTTAATTCTATAAAGAATATATTGACTTTCAGTATGAATTATAAGTTATTTCTAAATCTGTACCATTTAGATTATGCTTAACTTTATACAATAGGTAACTGATTATTACATTGCTGTTTTTACTTCTTGTGTTTTATGACAGTATTTTAGTAATTTAGTGTGGGAACAGGGCATGGTTTCAAGGAACCAATCGATTGATGACATTGTTTGTAAGAGGTTTTCTTGACTAGCATCATATTGCATGGAGATATTACTACCTTTTATTTCTGCTTTTTATTATGATCTCCTTTTGAATGACAAGTTCTGTATCTGAAGGTGATACCATGTATGGATCTATGGAATGCTGAATAAATGAAAGAAATGAAAAATATAGTTACTACTGTGATCTGAAGGTTGCGTAGTAAGTAAGTTGAAGTAATTAAACACGATTCTCAACAAGGTTGTGTTGTTCATGGTTAATGTTTGTAACATGCTGTTAATGGCCTTCTCCGTCCTTCCAGGAAAATGCTGGAATAATACTTCAAATTGGCCACCAATTTTTCCTGCTACATAGTTTTTGATTTATTATTAACTAGTCTTGTAACAGAAGTCAGCACAACAATAACAGCTTAAATCATAACGTAAGAACACTGACCATTCTGACTGCCAAAACAGACTTTGTCGGAGGAGTCTTGGATAAGTTCCACTCTTACCAACAAAGAAAATATGGAAATGAACCAAATAACATGACAACCACAACTGCAGTTTACCAAACAAAAACAGCCAGCAAAACTACAGAAAATAATTTCGTAATGCATATTTTACACACCTTTGATTTTGAAATAAATGATATCTGATGATGACCAACACAAATGGAAACATGTTGCAATAATTATGTAAATGAACATGGTAAATAAAGATTATTGTTGTGCCGGCTGAAGAAATAGTTAGTTTTTATGAACGTCTGATGGTGAGTAATCATGTGGGAAGAGCAACATACCACAATTATGAGTCTTTAGAAATATCTCTTTTGTGAAGCGCCATGCAGCTTTCTGTTATTACAGTATGATGAATATTATGCCCCCTTCTCAACTAATAATAATGTGTAGTCAGACAGGAGAGCAGTACGGTCCTACATGAACAAGAGGTGTGATTTAAGGAACTCTGGTCTCAAATTTTTTGCACCTTGTTACAGATTTCATCATTCTTCAAAGGTAAAAGTTACAAATAATCTGTCTGGCAAAACAAGATACGTACTTCTGCATACTCAGATGCCTTCATTAATAAATATTTTTGCCACAGCTTAAAATGCAATGACATTAATTAACACAGGGATTAATACTGTTAGGTCACTCCTTTGGTGGTTGCAGCCACAAGGTGTGTGACATATTTACGTTATGTTTCCAGGTGGCTGATCTCAGGGAGTTTGAAGAATTTGTTGATATTTTCCCAGACTCTGACAGTCTACCCTTGTATCAGTCAGCATTGCAGAAACTGGAGCAAGATAGTGTTCCATACAGGTGGGCATCACAGTGACTGTATGCAACTAAATTCGAACTGACACTTCAGTCTAGACCTCCAAAATCAAGCACTGTCATATTCTACAAAGTAATTTTGTTTGAACAGACGCCAACTCACTATTTTACATTCATTTTAGGCACTGTACACGAGGACTGCATAATAACTACAGTCTCAATTTGATAGGATGGCTCATCTACTGAAATTTCAGGTTCCTTGGTTAAAATCTGGAAGGGAAGATGGGTGTTTAAAATCCGTGTCATTGGTGAACAGAAAGTGAATGTGTGCACTGAATTTGTTACACTTAAAGTACAGTCCAGAAGTGGGTTCTGGTGATCACTGACCAGTGCTTTGATTTCTACATGGTCATTATGTGTAACACCTATTGTTTGTCATTTTGTATTGCTATTGTCTACACATGTGACAGGAAATGGCAACTGATAGTCTTCAGATAAAATAATGACTCTGTATAAAAGATAGGGGCTGTGTTGACTTACTTAGTATCCAACTCTCAAGAAGGACTTCACTATGTGTGGTTACATCACTACACAATATGATGAAGATGCCACGCCTTCAGTGGTCTGTTATGTGACTATTTATTTATTTGTTTATTTATTTATTTACTTATTTATGTACTGTGGGTTCTACCCCCTGATCTTCACTTTTTGATATTACATTCCTCCTTCACCTTCCTCCTATTAGAAGGATTGGGGCATGAAGGAATGAGGGAAGTAAACAGAAAATCCATTTAAGTAATACTTTTATAATTATTTTGAAAAAAATCACCATCTATTAAGAACTTCACTGAAAACAATATTTCTAATTACATGTCTTCATTTACATTCTTAGTTTCAATGATGTAAGTTATAATGCCATAACAAAATCATGTCGTCGATGCAGCTGTGTGCAATTGTTATCAAATGGACGGCAGTTTCACTGATGACAAAAATCTGTGTATAAATCTGTGCATGCCATGGTTGAACTGTGGTCCTTTTTTGATGAAATACTTCTGATTGCTTTACTGACACATCACTGACTAGAAGACTAGCAGATAGCCCTCCATTAAAGTTATCTTGTCCTGTGTTTTATTATGCAAATATAAACACATTGTTATACCAGGGCATATTTTTTAAAAAGAAATTGCCATCCCATGGTGTTATTAGTCATCATTTCTCTTAAAGGGCTTGGGTTATGTCTCTAAAAGACATGACCTGTGTCCTTCCTTTTTCAGGTATGAATGATAACTCACCATGTTTTTGACACTGTTCGCATGATGTAATAACCTGTCCCCATCATTAATTTTCATTCATATGACCATACATCAAGAAGTATGTACCAACTGTGAGTGTCTTTCATTTATCTTGTGTATTATGAGTTGTGCTTCAGCCTGCTACATGGATACCACCCCAACTCAGCCACACCGAAACTCCAACACACATTGAAACAAGAACACACGACCAGTGTGGTGATACAATAGAAAAGTCGCAGGCTTCTGATGATGGCTGTATTAATGTCCGAAACATGTTGAGCATAAAAGAAGTGAAATAAAACTTAATAACTAGTGACATCAAGTTGGTCTCTTATTCTTCAACCGTTTTTCATTTATGTTTGGTAAATGTCACAATCTCAAGATTTTTTTTTTTGGTACCATCACTCATATCTCTACTGATTTTGTTGCATTTCTTGTACTATATATATAATTCATGCCATCTCAACATTTACACAATGTCACATAGTAGTTTGTGAATCTGCTTGTGTGAAAATGCCCTTCTGTGACCAGTCACTTTAATTTCTTTGTTTTGAACTTTGTTCCAGTGAATTTCATGAGATAATGTGGCTGGTGAGTTGGCTACCCACATTCTCCTGCTATTTTGTAGATCACTCTCAGCTCAGTCAGGCTGTGTCTTTGTTATGTGATGTTCATATATTGTGTATGTTGTGGAGTGAAGCTGTTCAATCATTTTATGTATTTTGTGCTTCCAAAGAGTGATTGTACTACGTTCAAAACACTCCTTCATGCTCTTTGCCTGTTGGGGTTATTGCATATTTTTATTGCAGGTATTCCTCAAGTTATTGGAACCAAATAGACCTTTTACATTGAAAACTGTATTCTAGTGCTCATGATGGTTTTATCAGTCCCAATTAATCATGAACTTTGAGATTCTGAGTACAGACAAGTTACTTACCCTTTAACATGATATGCTGCACTTCTTAATGCAGTGTAGGAAGTACACAGAATCACAACGTTCCGACGTAGTTCAGTTACAGTCTATTCATGTGTAACAGTGTTCTTCAAACATTCAGGTGCTGTTATAATTAACCATTTTTCATGAAAATAATGGCAACTGTCAGCAGAGAGACTACTGTTGGCACAATTTGGCTGATGTAGGCAGCATTGTTGTGGTGCTCAGTAGTACCATAATTTAATGCAGCTTAATTATGAATTTATGTCTTTATTTATTTTGAATGTGTGCCTTGGCCCAGATGGTTGGCTACAAGCCTCCCACTGCAGAGGCATGTTAGATCTCAGGGCAGTCCATATGGGATTTGTGATTCACAAAGTGTCACTCAAGTTTGTCTCTGAGTATGTTAGTTTTCCTGTTTCAGTATAATGGCGCCAAGTGCCCATATTAATATTTCATTCTTCTACTGTCAGTGCTATGTAATCTTAGCAAATGACACTGTTGTGAAATAAAATACCTAAAGAGTGACAATTGCTGCAGATTGAAACACTGTACTGTAAGACGTGGCAGCCGCCAGTGCCACCCATGTAACAGATTGTACCTGTTGTTTCTGATATGGTATAAATGAATAATTGTGATTGGGAAATCAGCTTTATGTGGTTTTGTTTCCCATCTTCTTATTCAGTGTTTGTTTTTGACTGATTTATTCTGAAGTTTTAAGATTCTAGTCTGTGCAGAGCACACAGTAGCAGAGATGTGTGACCCAGTTCCTAAGCTGAAATTCTGTTGTTTTCTGCACAACAGGAGTCTGCGTACCCAGATGGTGCGCTGCAGCTCTGATGTGGAGTTCCTAGGTAAACTGCACTGTGTCCGTCTTGCATTCCAGTATCTCTTTAGAGACAGTGCGACATGGGTGTGGTTTGCTGATACTGGGCGTCAGTTGCTGGCTGATCTCCTCATCTATGCTGAGAAGGTATGACATACACACCTGAGAAGATGTGACATGTGTAACTTGACAGACTGCAGTGTATCTCTGGGCATACAGAGACACACATATCATATGTTTTCTAAGCTTTAATAGTGTTGGGGAACATTTTGAACTCCTGGACCTTGAAAAGGATTCACAGCAGTTTACTTATAAGTGTGCGTATGCATGACAGTCAAACTCAACATGACTACATCCAAAAATTATGATTGGTACAAACTGTCTGGTATATACTGGGTGGGCTTTCGTAGTGACAATCAGCAGATGGGCTTTAGAATATGGTTCATTATACACTTTCTGTATTGGTGATGGCGTTATGTTGATATGGGAAATTAACTGAAGCTGTAATTTCTGTTCAGTTTTGGGGTGTGTAGCATGCATGGGCAAGCAGAGAAATGCATACAGGGTTTGATGGGAAAACCTGAAGGAAGGAGACCGCTTGGAATGGCAAGGCGCAGATGGGAGGTTAATGATAAAATGGATCTAAAAGAAATAGAATGGTAAGACTTGGACTGGATTTGTCTGGCTGAGGGTTGGGATAAGTAGTGGGCTCTTGTTAACACAGTAGTGAAGTTTTGAATTGTATAAAATTGAGGGGAATATCTTGACTTGCTGAGAAACTGTTAGGTTCTCAAGAAGGATTCTGTTACATGGAGTTAGTTAATTATTTCTGTGTGTTAGTTTTTTCATTCATTGTAAATAAAGTTAAAACCCGCTAATATAAGTATAGAAAAATTTTAACATACCAGGCTTATTAAGTGGAAAAACTTCTACAATGGGTAAGTCAGGGAATGCTCTGTTATTTCTTAATTTTCTATTGCAACTAACATTCAGTTTACAAGAATATTATTCCTCATAAAAGTGCATTAAATGATTTTCACAAACAAAATTCTTTGTCTTCCCTTTTTCAATGATTTTGCAACTTACTTGCACAAAAAATTGTTTATCACCTTACTGCCATAGGTACATTATACACGTATTCATAGGTGTTATGTCACAATATTTATGAAATTAAGATTCGTTAAACATGTATAATTTTTTAAATACATATTTTTCCAAAGTTATTTGTTGGGCAGTTTTTTCAGAAAGACTGTTAGTGTACATCTGTAAATCCTACGCCATTTAAGAATGTCCTCTGGGCTATTAGAGGTGCCATGCACAAAATGACTATACTCATATTTGTCCAAGCACTCCATGGCCGTATGTCATGTGGGGCATAGTTATCATTTGTCAGCAGTGGGGTCTTCCACTTCTTCGTCTGCCTTCTGTCATACTGCTGCTTATTACGCCCGTGCTGCATGTGTCAGTTGGAACATGCCAAATACTTTATCAAGACCAGGTACATAATATATCTTCACACTGAATGGTCCTGTGATTTCAGAATACAAGAAAGGTTTAAATTTGAATAATGACTCACAGTATAAAATGTCATCTTTATCTGTATCTCTTAAACATTTTAGTGGGTGTGTAGAGAGTTCGCTGGTTGTGCTTTAGTCATGGGCACTTCTGCAGTGTTTCACATAAAAGAAATTATGGAGGGAAGATGCTTGCTGTGTCATGGGGTGTGTGGTTCCCAACACTTTAAATATCATATTGCCGTCAGAATGTTGGTAGATACACACTCAATGACACAGCATCACATCCTGCAAAAAGTGAATCTTCAGCAACACCACTGTGAGAACCTAAAATTTTGTTCTTTTGTGTGACCGCTTTGGTGTTCCAATCAGAATGTTGCATTCAGTCTTTGTCTTGCTCACGCACAGCAGATGCCCATTCATCTAACCATGCTTATTATGCATATTTGAACTGCTCTGTGGTGGATTTCAGGACCCAAAAGACTTCCTGATAGCCTATGAGGATATGCTGGATTTCCTGCAAGATGAACGCAATTGGGTTAGCATGGAGCAGGAGCTGAGTCTGAAAGGAGTAAAGGCAATGACATTCTACGATGTAGTTCTAGATTATATTCTGATGGATGCATTTGAAGACCTTGAATCCCCTCCTTCCTCTGTGACAGCTGTTGTTCAGAATCGCTGGCTGTCCAATGGATTTAAGGAAACGGTGTGTACATCTGGATATTTATAGTGCACATGGGGCACAGATAATGTTCCGCTTGCATGCAGCTAAATTAGTGAAGGAATTTAGAAAGTGCATGTGCAGTTTCCATGTTGACAGTGACAGTGGACACTAGTGTCTGCCTTACAGGTGTCAACTGCTGCCAAGTGTCCACTTTGATGCTTGTGTGTGTTTGCACATTACCACCATGTGTTGGCCAGTATTGTGACTTACAGTTATTGCAACTCTCATTGGCACTCTTCATAGGTCACAGTATTATGGCAAGTGGCAGAAATAGAGAAGTGCATTGGCAGAGAGCATGTTAATAAAATTGGAGAATGGTTAACATTACCTTCATTTTTTTTAAACTTCTTACACTGTCCATGTTTTTCAGTATTTATGCTTTTACTTACAAATAAGTGTCACTGGAACTTTACTGCTACTGCTGCTGGGAGTGCCACCACCACCACCACCCTAGTTATACACTAATTTGTTCTTGTGTTGCATCTTGGGCAAGACACATTGTCTCATAAAGATATCATTTAATGACTGACTAAATTTATACTTACCGAACTTGAAATTTTAGCATTCCAAAACTGGTCTTTGTTTATGATACTGATTCATTTTTACCTTGCAACCCATTTTCCTAAGTCTCATCTTGTTGATATCATTTCCATTTTCAGGTCACTCATCCTTTTCACCATTTTACAAGCGGTTTCTTCACCTAAACTTCTGTATACTTTTTTAATTTGTCGCAACCTGGCTACATATCCATTGTATCTAACACATAAATTCCAAAGATCTGTATAAAAGAATTTTATCTTCTGTTGCTCATCAGTTTACTCATTGTAACTGTTAATTAATTTTAGGCTCTGACAACAGCAGTGTGGTCAGTACTGAAAGCGAAGCGACGGATGCTGAAGTTTCCACATGGTTTCATGTCACATTTTTATGCCATCTCTGAACAAATGTCACCTTTGTTGGCATGGGGCCTCCTCGGACCTGATCTGAATTTGAAGGAAGTCTGTCAGCTTTTCAAAGTATGTATGAAACTCTGAAGATGTAGTTCTGAATGCAGAAATGCATTTACATTATATGTTAAAGCTTTAAGGCATTACTGTGCCTCAGGGTTTTAACAGTCTGAAGAAGATTAATTGCTTTCAAGTCAAGAATGGGGTTTGTCAGACACTGTGAAAGGTTGCCTCTCTGCTAAAGTCTGTAGTAGCTGTTGCCAAGCAAACTGCATACTTTATGTGGATCATCATTGTAATTATGGGTCATAGAACTGTTCTTTTCAACATGTATGGAGTATGTACATTTTCATTGCATAATTTGCTGTAATCTGCTGAAAGCTATATGGGGCTGAATTACTTGTACCCCCTTTCTGGTGTGAGTACAGTAAATAATTTGCATATCTTGGTGTCTCGTCATGTGCATCTGATAGCAGTGACATACTTAATTGACTGCTTGGGGTGTGGGGCAGATGTTCGACATTTCACTGGGTCTGTGAGTAAAGACTGGTAATAGGTTACAATAGGTTCATCAACATTGTTACCTACTTTATAAATAAAGTAAGATAAAAGTAAAGCAATCTCTGTACAGACCTGGACAGGAGGCTGAGGCTTCCAGATTTCAAGACAGTCAACACATGTAGGTGGTAAGGTTGTCAGCCCTATGCACTGGCCACCTTTATCCCCAGATAATGTCCCTGGTACTCATTTCTGTTAGGGGCTGAGTCGACTCCAGGGTCATAGTGTGGCGGAAAGGATCACATCAGTGAAACATTCCAATGGCACCACTGGGGGGTCGCACCCAGTGCCTCAACCAACTGCACCACTGTGTGCTACTTTTAAATACAGTAGAATCCAAATTATTTGGGCTGGTACTTGGAGAAGACAAATTATATTTTGTTTGGTGGTTTCACAGATCATCACACTTTCCTTTACACATTTTTTTTTACAGAGCTGGCATTTATTTTGAGAAATAGTTTGTAATGGTTACTTGTTTTTGTGTACTGCTTCAACACTGGCTATAATGTCAGTCCAATTCACGTAATCAAGCAAGTTTTCAACACACTTATGTGCTCACTGCCATCTCCTCCTCCTTCAGTCTTGTCCTCCCTGTTCTCATTATAACCTTTCTGGTTTTTATTAGCTGACAGTTTGTATTTATAACACGAGGGACACCCAACCCACAGATATCACTTTGCAGCCATTCTTTAACATTTACCTTGCTGACATTTTCATAATTTTGCATTGCACATGCCATACCGAGAATTTTGGTTTTTGTGGGTTGTACTTGCAAATCACCTTATAGATCTGGAATACATCTGCATGGTTGACTCACCATCATTCCCCAGGTACACTTTACATAGCATCAACAGAAAGGGTTCTGAGAAGGTCAGATCAGCAGTGTCATTTCATGGATACAATCACTGCTTGGTCTCTGAGCTGTATAACAGTTGTGCCAGTGGGAAATAAGAACCTTTTCAACTGTGCAGCCATTGTCAGAAGTCAATACACTTTCTTCTAGATGATAAGAAACACAGTCTAGCAGCAGTACTGCTTTATATGGCAAAACTGCCTTCTACGAAAAAGCCCACACCTGTGGAACAAAATGTTTGTGGTACCAATTTACACAACATATCCCTTTAATGCATTCTTTAGACATTTTATGCCTGGGAGCACATTTTTTGTTTGAAATGTAAGTTGTCTTGGTGTTAAACCTTTCCAATATAATCTGGACTGTTGTATATTTGGTCCAGTTTCAAGTGTCTTTCAGTACATATTTCTGACCTGCTATGCAGAGTGTATCAACTGCAATAGCTCATACTGAGGCTGTCTCCCTGTACGTTATTTTCATGCATACTTTATCACTGCTTGTATCTGGTCAGCATCCAAAGGAAGCATTGAACTCACTTTCCAAACCCGAAGGTTTATGGTGAAACTTTCAGTGTGCACATGAGGGACCGGAGACTGATATTTCTTTTGCATGATTGTGTTTGAAATGAAGAAGGGCAGCATCCACATTTTGTGTGAACTTTTTTTTTTATAGTGTTCCAGTTCAAAGGTCCAGCACACTGTCACAGTTCCTCCCAAGTTCAGTTACTTCATTGTGTTCTTTATACTATGTACAGTTTGCATTCTTTTCCCATAAACTTTGGTGAATGTTATCACAATCAGCAAGGTTGAGGATCTCACAGCAGAGTTGCTGAAGACTTTCCTGGGATGCAGTGCTTTGTTTCTGGGCAAGAGACACACAAAACTTGGATCTTGTTACCAGTTCCTCATTCTCAAGTTTTCAATTAAATCAAGCTCCTGTTTCAGTGTGAGTACATTTCTGTTATGCTTTTCAGCTGATTCACTAGTGTTAGCTGTCACTTTCACTTCACTGACCCACACTACAGCATTGTCAAATTACCTGCAAGACACTAAAATTTAAAAAAGACAAATCACCCATAGCATATGCAGTGACCATTGGAGCTACCCCACCCCCCCGGCCCAAAGACTGATACTGACTGTGAAGCACTGAAAGCGAAAGCTATGGGCCCACATCTTGTAGTCCTTGGCTAGTGAAGAACCTAACAGTGCTGGTGGTTGTGCCCACTCTGTATGTGTGGCGGCAAGGAGAAGGTATTTGTGTTGTTACATCGACAGTCTGCCATTCCTGTTGCTGTAGAAGTGACTCATTTGTAGCCTTGTGCTTGAAAATTCTACAAGTGAAAAGCTAAAGCCTAAGTCACACATCCCAGTATTTGTGTAAAAGAATGTTTGGCATGTACTATCTGCACATGGATAATCAGGATACTTTGTGACATGTTGCTTTATTTTGCAGGATCAAGTGATGGGATTTTTGCTTGATATCTTCAGTTTTCAGAAGTGTCATTATACTACAGTGGATGCACTTGCACAAGATTTACTAAACCATCTTAGGTCAAGAGTGGAAGCTGTGAGTCGTAAAGTGTCAATACAGTGCAATACTAACATTATATAAATAATGCCTACTTAGTACTGCTGTCAGTAGAAAATATTGTAAAGTCTCAATTGACAGTGTTCAAATAGGCTGTTCAGTATTGCTGTGTGTGATAAGGTCCCCGCAGTGCAGGGACCCCCAGTTGTATGGAATACTACAATTTGTTGGGGGGTTCTTTTGAACTGAATTTCGTTCTTCCGACAGATGGCAGAGATCTGGGAACAACTACGAAAGAGGGGGCCACATTTATCAAGTTGTGGGGGAGGGGATGTGGGTGGCAACTGGTTATCTGTACCACTGCATAAAACACTCCCCTGTTCCCTGCAAGAATGGAATGTGGGAACCACTTTAGAGGCATTCTAGGCATTTTGTAGTTTTGATTATACAGTGTCTTCATGTTGAACGGATAGATAAAATTAAATGTAGTTTTTATTTTGTTTACCTTTTTCTTTTTTTTCCCCCCTTTTCCCCTCCAGCCTTTTTTATTTTAAGGGTGCACGGAGATAGCGTAGTCAGTATAGCGATTTGCTAAGGGCTGGACAGTCCAGGGATCGAATCCCAGTGGGGACGAGGGTTTCTGCACCTGTCCAAACCATCCCTGGGGCCCACCCACCCTCCTATACAATGGGTACCGGGTCTTTCCCGCAGGTAAAGTGACCGGGGCATGGCGTTGACCACCCACCCCCATCTAGTACCAAGGTTAAGGAAAGAGTAGAGCTATACCTCTGCTCCCCCTCTGGGCCTTCGTGGCCTGTCCTAGGGTGAAATTTACCATTTATTCATGTTCCTTTTTTTTTTTAATGCACTTCTGTATTACTTCATGGGAATGATAGAGAACATATAACAGGAAGGAATCGAAGAAGCTCCTGAGAACAGCAAGGAATCATCACATTCTGCACATGCCAATGGAATGAATGAATGATGGAGAATCAATGGGAGATGTGCAGCATTGAGTGTGTTTTTATTATAGGCTCTCTGAATTATAGAAATCATAAGACTGCTGGAAGAATTACAGGATGTCCTTAGTGGCAGCTCATGGCTGGCTGAACATGTGGGCCCAGTCTCCCCTCAATGTCTATAGTTAATGGGATGGGAGAAAATTTTTGTTCCTATTTAAATGTTTATATTTTAAGGTTCCACAGTTGTGTTACATAGCACCCATTTTCATTTAGCAACTTTAGGTACATTTTGTGTTCAGAAGAACTTTCTAATTTCATGGAAGTCATCCCATTGTGTTTATAAGACATTCAGAACAACCTGTTATGTTACATAACAGGTTACTTTGAAGAACATTCTAAAGGAAAGGGCTGCAAACCCACATGGTCTCTGTCCAAACAATCATCTCGCTGCCAATAGTCTCCCTTATGTTTCGGGAGAGACTTCGGACATCTCTGCCACATACAGATCTGTACAGGCAGACAGATAAACAACTGCTAAAAATTGCTTCAATGTAGGTGCCTAAAATGCATTCTTTCAATCACAAATTGGAAGAAACTAACTAAAATGCTAAAATCTTTCATTTGTGTTATTTGATAATTGTAGATAGAAAAGATTTGTGTGACTTGGAGTTGCTTCAACATTATCTTTAAAATGGATTGGACACATCTTAATTGACTCATTTTCTTGTATCTGTTAATGACCTCCAGTATCTTATAAATGGAACATGTAGATAAAGTGTATAATTGTTTTCTTATTTATGACCACATGACAGTGAAACTGAATAGCTTACCTGTCTGTTAAAATATAAATACAAAATGGAGCCAAATGTTCTAAATTTTGCAGCAATGTAAATGTGTGTTTTCGAACATTAATACTTTTTGTTTTACTTAGTGTGGTAAACCTATATAGCCTTTCCTGGTTCACAGTGATGGTAAAACAACAATTCTCATTTGTCACACACACACACACACACACAGAGTTAACCATATATTTTATAAGTCACACTGATTCTTGATTTTTTTGAGATCTTCTTTGGTTGCTCGTATATCTTTCAACTCAAAAGCATGAAGAGAGAATATTATATCTGATAAACTTTCAATCATGTTCCTATTACAGGCTTGTCACTTGAAATAACCATAAACAAAAACACACACTGATCACAGTAAGTGACATGTATTTAGTTGCACATAAATGCAAATTACAACAGAAAAATTGATAACACATGCATTTCCATTGCTGTGAAGCCAAAATGGTACGGGGAGGAGTATCAGATGCGTGGGTGAAGAAGGAGGCACAAATACTTGTGCAGTCCTGTGAAAGGTCAGGATGAGCTGCAGCAGAATGAAGAATTGTGGCAGGAAGGCATTAACACTGCTGAGTGCAATACGCAAATGGAAGTAGCTGGTGAGGCCAGGCCCTTACACTCTTCTTGCAACCTGAGCATCACCTGTGCAGATTTTTAAAACCTTTTTTGCCATTCTGATGACAAATCCATCACGCTGCTTTTTATGCAATACTAAATGCAAACAAATTACCAAATAGCAGACTATTTTATGTCCATTGGTGGAGCCTGGCTGCTGTAGCCTGTATGGATGGGCTGCTCCAGCTCTTGACATAGGTATATTATCACTTTGAAGCCTGAAGAAGGCAGAGAGAGGTGTAAGAAAGAATGGTAAACTAGAGAATGAAAAGGGAAATAATGGAGAAGAGAAAAAAAATTGTGGGTATACTTTCTCAAATTAGTCATACACAATATATAAGACAAGGTACAACAGGCCTTGGTATTAAAATGTGTGGATATATAAATTAACAGTCAATTTATATATCCATGCTTCCCCCCCCCCCCCAAAGGGGTTTTCTGGGGAAAAATTTTATTAAATTTTTTTTTCCTTTTTTAATTTTTTATTTTTTTTTCAAGGTGTGGTTTTTTTTCCTGTTTCAATTTTTTTTATTTTTTTAAATTTTCCAAAAAAG